>CECA01060816.1_pt1 | contig 46025 bp, 37 predicted proteins | sample 557351 | NCBI WGS metagenome assembly CECA01 (sample SAMEA3182051, study PRJEB8094) | gut metagenome | biome: human; feature: gut; material: Stool; isolation source: human stools | place: Canada | collected 2012-03-07 | reverse complement strand
CTTGCTCACTGTTAGTAGTCTTTTGGTTATAGGTTATGGTTTGATAAATGCAAATAACAATATTATTAGTGTTCACAATTAGCTGTCTACGGCTAACCACTAAACGATAAACTATTAACAGTGAGCAAGTCTTAGACTTGCGAAACTTAAGTTAAATTATATATGACGCCCGCTTTTCAATGGCTAAGCTCTGGTGTTACTCTTCCCGAGCTTGATTATAAGCAACTTGAGCGATGGCTCGTACAAGTTGCCGCTGCGCATAACCGCATGGTGCGCTCTCTTAATTATATTTTTTGTAATGATGACAAAATCCTTGAGGTTAATATCCAATTTCTTGACCATCACTATTTTACCGATATTATTACTTTTGATGACTGCGTCGGGCGCTTGTTGAGGGGTGATATTTTTATATCGCTCGACACTGTGGCAAGCAATGCCGACATGTTGGGTAATGATTATATGCGCGAACTTCACAGAGTGATTGTTCATGGCGTGCTGCATCTATGCGGCATTAATGACAAAGGCCCGGGTGAACGCGAGGTTATGGAGCGTGCCGAAGATGAAGCTCTCGCTATGCTCGACGAGCTTAAAGTTTAATCTGACTATGCGATTTGATTTCGACGTAATAGTGGTGGGTGCCGGACACGCCGGGTGTGAGGCCGCGCATGCCGCCGCAAGGCTGGGGGCAAGGACGCTCCTGGTGACTATGGACATGAACAAGATTGCCCAGATGAGTTGCAACCCTGCCGTAGGGGGCATCGCAAAGGGGCAGATTGTGCGTGAGATTGATGCATTGGGCGGTATGATGGGGATTGTGACTGATACGACCTCAATACAGTTCCGTATGCTCAATCGTTCGAAGGGTCCGGCTATGTGGAGTCCGCGTTCGCAGGCCGACCGCAATAAGTTTTCGGCCAAGTGGCGCGAAATTCTCGAGCATACCGAGGGTCTGTCTATGTGGCAGGGGGCTGTCGACCACCTGTTGTTTGACGATGACGGTTCTCTGGCCGGTGTGCACGTTGCCGACGGCGCGTCGTTTTTTGCCAGGCATGTGGTGCTGACAAACGGTACCTTCCTCAACGGCCTTATGCACATCGGCCGGGTCTCGCTGCCCGGTGGACGCACGGCCGAGCCGGCTGCCCACGGCCTGACCGAGCAGTTGCGCGAAATAGGTTTTCGTGCCGACCGCATGAAGACCGGTACCCCTGTGCGTGTCGATGGTCGCACTATTGATTTCTCTAAGGCCAAGGTACAGGGGGGCGAGTGTGACTTCCATCATTTTTCATACCTCCCCGAGGTACGCTCTAATCTCAAACAGCGCGATTGCTACATTGTCTACACCAATCCTGAGACCTGTGAAATACTGCGTCGGGGACTGCCGGATTCGCCCCTTTACAACGGGCAAATCCAAAGCATAGGGCCGCGTTATTGTCCCTCTATCGAGACTAAGATTGTCACCTTTGCCGATAAGACCGAGCATCAGCTCTTCCTCGAACCCGAGGGTGAGACCACTGTCGAATTTTATGTCAACGGCTTCTCTTCGTCGATGCCGATGGACATTCAGTTTGCTGCCCTCGCCACCGTCCCGGCCCTTGCCGACGCCCAGATTTACCGCGCCGGATATGCTATCGAATACGACTTTTTTGACCCCACGCAACTGCGTCATACCCTCGAGACACGCCTTGTCCCCGGTCTATATTTCGCCGGCCAAATCAACGGCACCACTGGTTACGAGGAGGCCGCAGGGCAGGGTCTCGTAGCGGGTGCTAATGCTGCCCTTGCGGCTTTGGGGCGCGAACAGTTTACACTTGCCCGTGACCAGGCATATATAGGCGTGCTGATTGACGACCTTGTTACCAAGGGTGTCGACGAGCCTTACCGCATGTTTACCTCGCGTGCAGAATATCGTATATTATTGCGCCAGGACGATGCCGATATGCGCCTTACCCCGCTTGCCTATCACCTCGGCCTCGCCGACAAACGCCGCTACGACCTCATGTCGGAAAAGAAAGAATGGCGCGACAAGATTATCAATCTTGCCGACCGTCTGACTGTACACCCTGCCGAGGTAGAGGAGCTGCTCGTTGCTGCCGGTACTACGCCGCTGCGTCAGGGCACCAAGCTGGCCGACCTCGTGCAACGGCCGCAGCTCGATATTATGATGCTTGCCAGGGTGGTAAAACCACTACAAAAACTCATTTCCGAGCTCCCCGACGACAGGCGCGAGGAAATAGTAGAGGCTGCCGAAATATTGATTAAATATCGTGGCTACATTGCGCGCGAACAGCTCATCGCCGACAAGCTCGGACGCCTCGAAGACGTGCGCCTCCCGGCCGATATCGACTATGCCTCGATTGTGGCCATATCTACCGAGGGGCGACAGAAACTCGAACGGCATAGGCCCGAAACTGTAGGACAGGCTTCGCGAATACCCGGTATTTCGCCAAGCGACGTGAACATATTGTTGCTTCTCATGAACCGATAGTATGTTCCACGTGAAACAATTTTGCTTCAATTTTTAGGAAATCAATAATTTACTTATCATGGAATACATCAAATCAAAAATCCGCGATGTACAAGACTTCCCTTCCAAGGGGGTGTTGTTCAAAGACCTTACCACCGCCTTCAAGGACCCCCGTGCCCTTCATATCATAGGTTGGGACTTGTCGCAGCTCTATCGCGACAAGGGCGTGACCAAGGTAGTAGGCATCGAGAGCCGTGGCTTTATCGGGGGCTCTATCCTGGCTTTCGAACTCGGCGCCGGCTTCGTGCCATGCCGTAAACCGGGCAAGCTGCCTGCCGACACTATCCGCCAGGAGTATGCCAAGGAATATGGCACCGATGTGATAGAAATCCACCGCGACGCTATCGGGCCCGACGACATCGTGGTCATACACGACGACGTGCTTGCCACGGGCGGTACTATGGCGGCTGCCATAAAGCTCGTAAAGAGTCTCAATCCTAAAAAAATCTATGTTAACTTCATCATCGAGCTTACCGCCCTCAATGGCCGCGCGGCACTCCCCGATGATGTTGAGGTAACTTCGCTTATCAGTTATTAAGCATCACCACCACTGCATACATCAAGGCCCGGACAAGCAATTGTCCGGGCCTTGATGTATGCATATTTATAATAAATTTCTTATGTACCTTATGCCCCTTATGTCCTTTTGTTCCCTCTAATCTGCAACTGCAACGTCCTCCGAGCAACGAGTTAAGTAAGCTTTCGGTCGATGCGGTTGCCGGGGCGCATGTTTAGTGTGAAGGCTGCGCTGCGGCCTGTTGCCTCGCTGCGATATTGTATATGGTATCGTTCGGGGGCAAGCCCTGTCACCGTGGCTTGTGCAGAGTTGGTTTCGATGCCCCCGTGACGGCCATAAACGAGCCTCTCGTCGATTGTGATGTCGTAGCCTATAAAAGTTACGGCAAGCGAGTATGCGCCGCTCTCACACATGTTTTCCAGGCCGAAACGATATATTGTCATAGACCCGTCGTCGTTGACTATTGCTACTATTCCCGGTTCGGATGGGGTCGCACCGGTAAGGAGTTCGCCGGCTATCAGTTGTTGGCGTGCGCTGCCTCGGCGCGACGGCATGGCGGCAAGTCCGACAACGGCTGCCGCAAGAAAGACCATTACTACGTAGAATTCTACCGTCTGAAATATCGACAGCGGCATCAGAGCGATTTCTTCCATGCGCGGCGGCGGCGGTGCTGGCGGCGTTCGAAATATTCCCACTGCTTCTGCACCGATTCATTGCCCTCGAGTTCTACATTGCTCTCGGCAAATTTGTAGCCGTTGGCGATATATCGCGGTATGAGGTCATTGAATATTAGGGCGTTCACACCCTTGCTCTGGTACTCTGGTTTGACAGCCACAAGGAGCAGGTCTACCACGTCGGTATGGCCCTTTATGGCCTTGAGGAGATGATACCAGCCGAATGGGAACAGGCGTCCGTGGCTCTTGCGCAGTGCCTGTGACAGCGACGGCATCGATATGCCGAGAGCTACAAGTGTACCCTCGCTGTCGACTACTAACGACACATCCTCGAGGCGGAGAACGTCGATATACACATTGATGTAGTGCTCAATCTGACGGTCGGTGAGAGGCACAAAACCATATAGGTCGGCGTAGGCTTCGTTGACAAGCTCGAAAATGGCACGTCCATATTCGCGGCGGATTTTTTTACGCGAGGTATATTTCAATACCTTCAGGCCATATTTGCGACCCACTATTTCGCCTATGCGCTGATGCTTTTCGGGGATGCCGTCGGGGATGGTGATTCGATATTCTATCCAGTCAGCGTCCTTCACAAATCCGAGACGCTCCATGTGTCGGACGTAATACGGGTAATTGTAGATTGTCGCCATGGTACCCATCTCGTCGAACCCTTCAATCAGCATACCTTCGGGGTCCATGTCGGTAAAACCTACCGGCCCCACCATTTCCTCCATACCACGTTCGCGGCCCCATTGGGCGACGGCTTCGAACAGGCTGTCTACAACCTCGTCGCTGTCGATAAAATCCATGAACCCGAAACGCATCTGTTTCTGGCCGGTCTTCTCGTTGGCTGCGCGGTTGATTATAGCCGTGATTGTGCCTACTGGTTCGCCATTGTCGAAAGCCATGAACGACTGTGCTTCGCAGAAGTCAAAAGCCGGGTTTCCTTCGGGGCTGAGTGTGGCAATCTGGTCTATGACCAACGGTGGCACGTAGCATGCATTGTCGCGGTAGAGGTCGATGGGAAACTGCACATACTGGCTCAGTTGGTCACGGTCGGTAGCTATGGGGTGTACGTAGATTGACATTGGAGTGTGTTTTTAGAGCGTGGCTTCAGGCGGCATAGGGCGGTATGGAGAGATAAGCCATATCACCAGCAGGGTCATCAGGATAAGGAATATAAAAATTATAAGGTTAATCAGTGATGCTTTGCGGCCTTCGAGGGCGAGGTGTACCTGCTGCATGTCGCTGAAGCGTCGGCGAGGGTCTTCGTCGGTGCAGCGGCGCACTACGCGGCGCAACACCGGGTCGTTGATTTTTGCGGCTTTCAGTGCTTCGTCGAGCACCTTGCCGTAGTTGTATATGTCGTCGGCCGTTGACTGGTGCGACAGCGACGGCCGCTGTTCGTAGCCGACATCGATAAGCTTGAGATTGCCTATATTTTCGGTAAAGATGATGTTGTCGGGCGTCAGGGCCGGGTGTACGATATGCTTCGACTGTATGTAGTCGAGGGCGTTGACGAGCTGGTGCCGCAGTTGTTCTATATGGGCGCGGGTCACCTTTTTCTCGTCGATTAGCTTGCGCAGGCTGTCGCCGTAGACATCGTCGGTAACTATGCAGCGGCCAACCCCCGGCACATCCTCAAAGTCGTTTATCATCACGATATTGGGGTGCGCCAGGCTGTAGCGTACGTCGAACTCCTGCTCTATCATTGCCTGATATCGCGGGTCATCGGCATATTCGGGCCGAAGGGTTTTCATCATCACCCATTTGCCAAATTTCTTGGCGGTATAGATGTGATAAAACTCTTCGTCCCATTCGGGCAGGTGTTCGATTTCGGTCCACCGTGGATGTTCGTCGCTCATTAGTCTTCTTCGGGGTCGAGATTTATGGGTATTTCGCGGGCGATTGACTGGTCGAGCGAAATCAGGGTCTCGGTGCCGGTCACGCCGGGTATCATTTGTATTTTCTTGTTGAGTAGCTCCATAAGATGCTCATTATCACGGGCGTACAGCTTTATGAGCATGGTGTATGGGCCAGTGGTGAAATGGCATTCTACGATTTCGGGTATTTTTTCGAGTTCGGGCACAACGTCGTTGTACATCGCGCCGCGCTCGAGGTTGACGCCTATATAAGTACATGTGGCATAACCCATAATCTTTTGATTGACATGGTAGCCCGAACCGGTGATGACGTTGAGGTCGATAAGTCGTTGTAGACGTTGGTGTATGGCAGCACGTGAGACACCGCATACCACTGCTACGTCTTTCGAGGGTATGCGGGCATTGTGCATCACAATCTGGAGTATTCGTCGGTCGAGGTTGTCGATTTTTTCACTCATAATTAAGACACATTGATATTTTGTGCAAAATTAGCAAAATTCCACAAATACAGCAAATTTTAACGCAAAATAAATCAAATAATCATTTTAAAGTGTGAAAAACATGCAATATGTCAGAGTTGTTACCCTTTTGCGACTATCGAAATCACTTTTTTGCCTTTGGCGAATTGTGTTTCTAACACAGTATCGGTCTTTATAAGGCTGCTGTCTGTCACGGCGTGGCCGTCGACGCGGGTGATGCTGTAGCCGCGTCGTAGTGTGGCCTCGGGCGACAGGGCCTCGAGGAGTTCGCCAAGGGCGTCGAGACGCTGCCTGCGGCGGCTCAGAGTGTTGCGTACGGCGGTAGCTATCAATTGTGCCGTCTGGTGACCGATGCGTTGGCGCTGGCGTTCGATTACGTTTTGAGCCAATGCCGGCAGCAGGCCGCTGTAGTAGGCCAACTGCTGTTTCTGGGTGCCAATATTGGTCTTGGCGGCATCGAGTATGGCATTGCCAACGTTTGTAAGCCGGGTATATGCGTCGCCAACGCGCCCAATCAGGGCTTCGGCTGCCGCCGTTGGGGTTTTGACGCGCGTGTTGGCAACATAGTCGAGCACGGTTATGTCGCGCTCGTGGCCGATGCCGACGATGACGGGCAGGGGGAACGAGGCAACGTTGAGCGCCAATTCGTAGTCGTCGAACCATGCCAAGTCGGCCACTGCCCCGCCGCCGCGTATGATTACCACGCAGTCAAAATCGTCTATCCTCGCCATAATGGCATCGAGAGCCGCGACAACGCTCGACACCGTGTGTTCGCCCTGCATGTTGGCCTCGAAGAGCGAGGTGCTGAAGCGCAGCCGCGCCGGGTTGGCGTGGAGATGCCTTACAAAGTCGCCGTAACCAGCCGCCCCACGGGCCGACACCACGGCTATGCGCCAGGGCACCGACGGCCACGGCAGGCTGCGGTTTAGGTCGTAGACGCCTTCCTCTTTGAGCTTGGCGATGATGGCATTGCGCTTGCGCGCCAGGTCGCCGACGGTATAGTCGGGGTCTATATCGTTTATTACGAGGCTGAAGCCGTAGACTGCATGGAAGTTGACATTGACGCGCACGAGGATTTTCATGTCGGAGCGCAGCCGGCACCCCGTGGCGGCCTCGAAGCGTGCGGCTAATACGGCGTATGTCGACGCCCATACCACGGCGCGTGCCTTGGCGAGTGGCGACCCGCTGTCGTCTTTCTGGAGCAGCTCCATGTAGCAGTGACCGCCGCTGACACGCAGGTCGGATGTTTCGCCCGTTACCCATACGCCGGTCAGGCCCGGGGCCGACAATAAGGCCCGGGAGACACGGCGATTGAGTTCGAGCAGGCTTAGAGGTTCGGTGGTCATTGCCTGTCGGCGGTTGATGGCTGGGTTTCCACTTTTTCTCTAAACTCCTTCACGCGCACCAGTTTGCGCCCGTCGTAGCGGTATGCCTGCACCGAGTCCATCAGCTTGGCAGCATCGGGGCGTTCGCCGACCGGCAGGTTGTCGAAGCTGTTGTTGTAAATCAGAAACAGCTCCTGTTCCGGGTCGTAGTCTATGCCGACAAAGAATAATGATGGCATCTCGGTCACAGCCACGGCGTCGCGGTTCTTGGCCGGTATGAAGTCGGCCATCGTCGGCAGTGCCGCATCAGGTAGGCGTTGCCAGTCAGAGGCGCGGTAAAATGATATGGCGCTGTCTTTGACCGGCGAGGCAACGGTCTCGATAAAGGCCACGATGGTGTCGCCCTTGACAGGGAGTACGGCCACTTGCAAGTCCGACACCCCGGTCACTTTTGCCGTCACCTTCATGGGGCTTTCCGAGGTGAGGCGCGCCTTGCCGTTGAGGGTGTTGCCTGTCGCCGTCTCTACGCCGCTGTGATAATAGTCGAGCATGTCGAGCCTGTCGTGAGCGGTCAGCAGGGGCACAGCCTCGGCCGGGGCCTGGGCAAAAAACTCCGAGGCCGTGCGGCCGGAGCACGGCATCACCGAGGCGACCACGAGCAATAAGCCGGCGATTATTCTCATATTTATTTTCTCTTTTTACGGGGTTTGAATTCCTTGCTGCCTTTCGATGCCTTCGCGGCCTTGTCCTTGCGCGATGAGGCATGGGCATAGTCTCGTTCGGGGTCGGCAATCTCGCTGTAGAGGCGTTTGCCGAAGAACTCGAGGCCCTTGAGGGCGGCAACCACACGCGAGGCGTCGGCTTTGCGCACGTCGAAAAGCGAGTACGACGGCAGCAGGTCGATACGGCCCACGTCGACACGCTGACCCTCTACATTCTTGTTGAGCAGTTCTATCAGGTTTCCGGCAAAGAAGCCGTCGGCCTTGCCGGCATTGACATATATACGCGCCATGCCGCGCTCGGCTGTGCGGCGGTCCTTGTCTTTGTCGCTGCGTGGTGCGCGGTCTTTTTCCTTGCGCTCCTTGGCCGGCTTTTCGTCGATAAAGTCGATATTCGGCGCGTCTTTGTAGTAGTTGAGCAGTCGGTTGAACTCGAGCGATAATACGCGCTTGAGCAAGTCTTCGGTCGACAGCCATGATAGCTTTTTCATCACGCCGGGCAGGTATTGGTCGATTTCGCCTTCGTTGACCTCTACGCGCTCGAGTCGATCGGCGAGGTTATATAGCTGTTTTTCGATGATATGCTGGGGCGTGGGCACTTCCTTGCGCTCGAATTTCTTGCCAATGATGCGCTCTATTTCGCGCAGCTTGCCTTTTTCGCGCGAGTGGATGATTGCGATTGACACGCCCGTCTTGCCTGCTCGGCCCGTGCGGCCCGAGCGGTGGGTATAGACCGCCGTATCGTCGGGCAGGCCGTAGTTTATCACATGGGTAAGGTCGTCGACATCGAGGCCGCGCGCTGCAACGTCGGTGGCGACGAGCAGCGACAACACGCGGTCGCGAAATTTCTTCATCACTATGTCGCGCTGCTGCTGGCTCAGGTCGCCGTGGAGGGCGTCGGCGTTGTAGCCGTCGCTAATCAGTCGGTCGGCGATTTCCTGGGTGTCGCGGCGCGTACGGCAGAAGATTATGGCGTAGATGTTGGGGTTGTTGTCGGCAATGCGTTTCAGGGCCAAGTACTTGTCTTTGGCGTTGACCATATAGTAGATATGGCGCACGTTCTTGGCGCCCTCGTTGCGCGTGCCTATGACTATTTCTTCGGGGTCGTGCATGAAACGCTTGGCGATTTTGGCGACTTCTGCGGGCATCGTGGCCGAGAACATCAGCATTTTGCGGTCGTCGGGCACGTGGGTCAGAATGTCGACGATTGAGTCGACAAAGCCCATGTTGAGCATCTCGTCGGCCTCGTCGAGCACCACGGTATGCACGTCGTTGAGCTTCACCACGCCGCGACCAATCAGGTCGATGAGTCGGCCCGGCGTGGCCACGATTATCTGTACGCCCTGCTTCAGGGCGCGTATCTGGCTCTCGATGCTGCTACCGCCGTATACGGGCAGCACCTTCACGTCGTCCATATATTTAGAGAAGTCGGCAAGGTCGCCGGCGATTTGCAGGCACAGCTCGCGCGTGGGGGCAAGAATCAGTGCCTGCGGCACATGACGCTCGGCGTCGACGCGCTGTAGAACCGGCAGGCCGAATGCCGCCGTCTTGCCTGTTCCCGTCTGCGCAAGCGCAACAAGGTCGCGGTCGCCGTGGAGTAACAGTGGGATTACCTTTTCTTGTACAGGCATCGGGGTTTCAAACCCCATGTCAGCTATGCCGCGTAGCAGGTCGTCGCGTACGCCTAATTCATCAAATGTCATAAATATATTTTACAATTTTATAATTGAACTACAAATATACAACATTTGAAAATATAAATAGTGCAGCCACAAGCAAAAAAAATCGTATCGCGTGGTTATAGTCACCTTCGCGGTCTCTATTATTGAACCTTGCAATTATTTTTTTGTTTATAAAATAAAAAATCGTAACTTTGCAGTGTCATAGGCGCACTGTGGTTGGTGCGATTGTGGCTATCATGCTGTTTTGCACCATTTTTCTCTCCGCCACTGTGTGTATGTTTCTGCGGCGTGATTTTTTCCCTATTCATTATTCCTACGTTTTCTCATCAGCTCGGGTACATCAGCCCGGCTCCACATATTAAGAATGTACAATAAAGACCGATTAAACGAAATGCCCGACGCCGAGCTCAAGGCGTTGGCTGAAAACCTGGGTCTTAAAAAAATCGACCTTAGCAAAAAAGAAGACTTAGTCTATCGCATCCTCGATTGTCAGGCCGAAAACGGCGCTGCCTCGCGTGTGGCTAAACAGGCGCAGGCCGATGCCGATAAAACACCCAAAAAGAGAGGCCGCAAGAAAAAAGAGGACAAGGTCGCCGAGACCGTTGCGGCCGCCCCTGCCGTAGAGTCGGCAGAGACGCCGCAGGAGGGTGCCACCCCCGAACGCAAGCGTCGTGGACGTCCTAAAAAGGTAAAGGCCGACGAACCACAACCGGCTCTCGCCGACATAGTAGAAGATACCACAGAGCAGCCTGCCCCCACAGTTGAAAGTGCCCCCGCCACTCCGGCCCTGCCTGAACCACAGGCGGAGCCTGTAATAGAGCAGCCTGTAGAAAATAGTGATGCTGCCGAGCCCGCACCGCAACCTGCGCCGCCCGAAGAGGCCGACCGTGGCGAAGAACCCGCCGAGCCGCAGCGTTCACGCTTCGCTCCCGGCAACAACTCGGCACTGAGCGAGTTTTTCCCTCGTTCGGAGGGGCGTAAATTCGTGCCGCGCAGCCAGCGCGAACGTCAGGAAGCTGGCGCTATGATAAATGCCGAGCCTACCCAGCCCATGCAGCAGGGCAACGGTAAGAAGAGCAAACGCCAGCGCCAGCAAGAGCGCATGGAGCGTCGCCAGCAGCAACAAATGCAGCAGCCACGCTACGATTTCGACGGTATCCTCGAAGCCACCGGCGTACTCGAGATTGTTCCCGAAGGCTTCGGCTTCCTGCGCTCGGCAGATTTCAACTACCTCGCCTCGCCCGACGACGTGTATGTGACCATGCCCCAAATCAAGGCTTTCGGCCTGCGCCAGGGCGATGTGGTCGAGGCCACAATCCGCGCTCCGCGCGAGGGCGAAAAATACTTCCCCCTCACCAACGTGCTCCGCGTCAATGGCCGCAGCCTCGAGTTTATCCGCGACCGTGTGGCCTTCGAGCATCTCACACCCCTATTCCCCGACGAGAAGTTCGACCTCACCTCGGGTCGCTCGTGCACTATGTCGACCCGCGTCGTCGATATGTTCGCCCCCATCGGCAAAGGCCAGCGCGGCCTCATCGTCGCTCCCCCCAAGACCGGTAAGACACTACTCCTAAAAGATATCGCCAATGCGATTGCCGAGAACCACCCCGAGACCTACATCATGATACTCCTCATCGACGAGCGTCCCGAAGAAGTGACCGACATGCAGCGCAGCGTCAACGCCGAGGTCATCGCCTCGACATTCGACGAGCCTGCCGACCGTCATGTCAAAATCGCCGGCATCGTACTCGAGAAGGCCAAGCGCATGGTCGAGTGCGGCCACGACGTGGTGATTCTTCTCGACTCCATCACGCGCCTTGCCCGCGCATATAACACCTGTGCCCCGGCCTCAGGCAAAATCCTCTCCGGCGGTGTCGATGCAAACGCACTTCAGAAGCCAAAACGCTTCTTTGGTGCCGCCCGTAACATCGAGGGTGGTGGTTCGCTTACCATCATCGCCACGGCCCTGACCGAGACAAGCTCGAAGATGGACGAGGTTATCTTTGAAGAATTCAAAGGCACAGGCAATATGGAGCTACAGCTCGACCGCAAGCTGTCGAACAAGCGCATATTCCCGGCTGTCGACATCATGGCATCGAGCACGCGCCGCGACGACCTCTTGCTGCGTAGCGAGACCCTCAACCGCATGTGGATTCTCCGCCGCTACCTCAGCGACCGCAACTCGATTGAGGCCATGGAGTTTATCCGCGACCGCATGGAGCGTACCCGCGACAACGACGAGCTCCTCCGCTCGATGGGTGAATAAGATTTGAAACCCCTATTCGCGTTAACAAATATTAAAATTGATATAAATATTTTGCCAAGTCGCCTAAAGCCCTTAACTTTGCATCGCAAACGGGGCACTAGCTCATCTGGCTAGAGCGCGACACTGGCAGTGTCGAGGTGAGCGGTTCGAGTCCGCTGTGCTCCACATAAAGCGAACCCAGAGCAAAATCTGAGTTCGCTTTTTTTGTTATATCATTACAAACCACTATATTTGCGCGTATGAAACTGATAGAAATGAATATCGACAAGATTATCGCCCTGTGCAAGAAGTATAAGGTCGCCAAGTTGTGGGTATTCGGCTCAATCCTCACTCCCCGTTTCAATGACGACAGCGACGTGGATTTCCTTGTCGATTTTGATGAAAATCGTATCGACTTGCTTGATTATGCCGACAATTTTTTCAACTTTATTCACGAGATAGAAGCTGTCGTTGGTCGAAAGGTCGATATGGTAGTGAATAAATCAATTAAAAATCGCTTCTTCCGTGCCGAAGTCGATGAAACTCGCAAATTATTATGGAGCGTTCAATAAATAAGACTCTTGAGGATATCCGTAATGCAATCGTTGAGGTTGAGTCTTTTTTTGAAACTCGCCCAATGCGCTACGATGTATATTTGTCAGATGTATGCCTGCGCCGCGCCGTTGAACGTAACATAACCATAATTGGCGAAGCAATGAACAGACTTCTGAAACTCGCTCCAGATATCGAAATTACTTCTGCTCGTAGGATTGTAGACACACGCAATTATGTAATTCATGGCTACGACAGCGTAACCGATGATATTATGTGGGGAATTGTAGTCCGTCATCTGCCATTGCTTAAGGCAGAGGTAGAGAAATTGTTGGAGTAACTATTTATGAAACTGATAGATATGAATATCGACAAGATTATCGCCCTGTGCAAGAAGTACAAGGTTGCCAAGTTGTGGGTATTCGGCTCAATCCTCACTCCCCGTTTCAACGATGATAGCGATGTGGATTTCTCTGTAATTTTTCATTACGATGAGATTTCTGATTTGTTTTTGACCTTTTTCGACTTTATCGATGAACTACAACTGTTGTTGGGTCGTAAAGTCGATTTAATCGACGAGACAGCAATCAAAAATCCCATCTTCCGCCAAGAACTCGACCGCACAAAACACCTGATTTATGGATGAAGTAATTAAAAAATCTCTTAGAGATATTTTAGAGAGTATATCTCATATTGAATTATTTTGTTCTTCACGACCAAGAGAATTTAAAGTGTTTTGCGAGGATTTATGTTTTCGTAGTGCTGTTCAATGGGAGATTGCAATAATTGGCGAGGCAATGAATCGCATTTTGAAATCATGCCCAGATATTCCTATTACTTCAGCTCGTCGAATTGTCAACACTCGCAACTATCTCATCCATGGCTATGATAGTTTAAAGGAAGATTTGATTTGGGCGATTGTAATAAATCATTTACCTTTGTTAAAATCCGAAGTCATCCAACTCCTCGAAACTTCGTAAAAAGGCATTTAGGGTTTTCTAATATTCATGGATGGAGCATGGAATTTTCACTTCCCGCCGTCCGGGTGCATGCGGTAGTCGAGGGGTGAACGGCCGGTGTGGCGGCGGAAGAAACGGCACATATACGAGGCGTCGGTAAAGCCAAGTCGTGTGGCTATCTCTTTGATTGTGTAGTTTTTTAGCGACAGGTAACTCTTGATTTCGTCGACAAGGTAGCCGTCTATCATCTCTTTGGGCGAGGCCTTGTAGTAGCGGTGCGTGATTTTGTTGAGATAGTCGGGTGTAATACACAGCCGGTCAGCATAATGTCCCACGTCGTGATGATGGCTTACATCGCTCGTAAGTATCGACATAAAGCGACCTAATATACTGAATGTGCGAGTCTTATCAGGCTTAAAACCGCCGATATCAGTATTCATTAGTTCGCTGTCGATACTCATAAACAGCGTCATCATCTGATTACCAAGTATGGAGTCGCGATACAGGTCGCTCTTTTCAGATGCAAACATCCTTGTCAGCTCCAGCCAGAGGCTCAACATCTGCCTCTGCCTTTCGGACAACGAAAAAATAGGATATTGGTAAAGAAAATCCCAAAACGCCAAATTTGTCAGGCGGTTGTAGGCTTTCTCCATAATTCGGTCGTCGACCCACAGGTAGGTGCACGAAAAATTTCGCGACACTCTCACGGGTACGAACGACGTTTCCGGGAAGATTATTGCCATATCGCCGGGCTTGACAGCTATACGCTGCCCTTTGCTCGAAACAATGCAACAACCTTGCTCAAAGACAAATATTTGACAACCTGGTATATCGCAGCGACGCTCAAGATTGTCGGTTCGGCCTATCATAAAACTGCTTTCTTCGAGGGACGTTGCGTGTGGCATAATCAGGATTTTTGGCAAAGGTAGCTATAATGTCCGACCTTGTCAAATTTTTGTATTGATAATTCCTATGAATGTCCAAAAAAGTACCATGATTATTGCCGGGATAATGACTAACTTTGCAGCTTGAAAAAGGTTGAATAAATTATGGCAGAAAAAGGACGCGACAGTATAGATTTTGGCCGCGACGGCATCTGGGCTTTGTTCCGGGCTCTATTTTTCCCGACACTGGTAGGGATGATTTTCAACTCGGCCCTCACTATCATCGACGGTGTCTTCGTCGGCCAGGGAGTGGGTGCCGACGGCATCGCCGCAGTCAATATCGTGGCACCGATTTTTATGGTTAGCACCGGTATCGGGCTGTTGTTCGGCATCGGCTCGTCGGTGGTTGCAAGTATTCATTTGGCCAGGAACAACGCCAAGGCGGCACGCATAATCATGACCCAGGCCATGATTGTCGGTGTGTTGATAATATCGGCAATCATAGTCTTGTCGTTGTGCTTTACCGACTCCTTGCTCGGTATCTTAGGTTGCAGCGGACGCCTTAAGGCTAACGCTACCGATTACCTGTTGTGGCTCTTGCCGGGCCTCTTTTTCTTGTTCTTGCAGTGCGTGGGCATGATGCTCGTGCGCCTCGACGGTTCGCCGCGCTATGCCATGTGGGTACAGGTGGTGGCTGCAGTGGTAAATATCGTCCTCGACTGGTATATGATATTTCCACTCGGCATGGGTGTCATGGGCGCGGCCATGGCAACGTCAATCGCCTGTATGGTGGCCGGGCTGATGGTGCTGGCATATTTCATCTGGTTTTCGACCACGTTTAAGTTTTACCGACTCAAGTTGTCGAAGACATCGCTGCTCCTCACCCTTCGCAATTGCGGCTATATGGCCCGCATCGGCTTTGCCACCTTCCTGACCGAGCTTGCGATGGGCGTGATGATGCTTTCGGGCAACTATATGTTTATGAAGATGCTCCACGAAGAAGGCGTTGCGGCCTTCGCCGTGGCTTGCTACCTATTCCCCATCGTGTTTTCCATCAGCAATGCCGTGGCCCAGTCGGCGCAGCCTATTATCAGCTTTAATTACGGGGCGGGGCAGTCGCGCCGTGTGAGCAAGACTCTGAGGGTCTCGGTCTACACCGCCATAGTTTGCGGTATCGTGATAAGTCTTGGCATTTGGCTCAGTGCCCCGGCAATCACGTCGATGTTCCTCTCGCCGTCAGAAACGGCCTTTAGCCTCGCCGTCGGCGGTCTGCCCTTGTTTGCCCTGTGTGCGGTGCCATTCGCGCTCAATATCGCCTTTATCGGCTATTACCAGAGTATCGAGAAGGCCGGGGCCGCGATAACCTACACAGCCCTGCGCGGCATATTCATACTTGTGCCGTCGTTTATGCTGTTGCCTGTGCTAATCGGTGTTCCGGGCCTGTGGATGTCAATACCGGTGGCCGAGACAATTACACTGGCCATAATAGTCCCGGTCTACCTGCTTACCCATAGAGGCAAGGCTTAGACTACGACTTTGTATTTAATCCATACCACGTCGTTGTCGAATTTCTCGATTGTGGTGATTGAAAGCTTTGTGGGTTGTTTTGCCTCGTCGGCGATGCCGTCGAAAACCGCCCTCATGCCGTTGCGGCCGTCGATGCCTGGAGCGAGCAAGAGGCTGAGTTCATCAATCAGGCCGGCGTTGAGGAAGGCCCCGTTGATGACTCCGCCTCCGAGCACGGCCAGGCGCTCCACGCCGAAGGTCTCGGCGAGTATGCACATAGCCCGGGCAAGGTCTATGCTTTCTTTACCGGTGGCGATATACGAGATACCCTTTTCTTCTAGATAGCCAAGGTATCGGCGCGAGGCGCGTTCGCTGGTTATGACAAGCAGTGGGCGACCGTCGTCCATGATGCCCTGTTCCCACATCAAAGTGCCCTTGGTGTCGGGGCAGATGTGGAAGTCGCTGCGGTCGGTAGCCTTGTATATTTTCTCTTTGCCGATGCTGCCGTCGGGGTCGGCCGGGAATTTTTGGGGCAGGGCATAGTAATGCTCCATTGTCACGCGGCCTTCGACCGATGCCGGGCAGTCGAGCGAACCGAGGGTGGTGTAGTATTCGTCGCCACTGATTTTGTCGACCATCGTGCAATCGATACGTCCGTCGACCGACTCGACCATGTGGCAGATGATATAAGGCTTCTTCATAAGTATTTAGAGTTAAAAAAAGTCGCCGGCAACGGGCCGGCGACTTTATAGGTGATGTAATTATTCTTCGAGTGCCACGGCATAGTATGCAGCCTTGCCTGTGGGGTAGATGCCGCTGATAAATAGCACCTTGTCACCTCCCTGTGCCTGCATTATAGCGCGGGCCATAGAGTTGATTTGCTCGGGCTTGCTGACGCGCTGGCCGTTGACGCCGAGTATTATGAAACCCTCGCGTATGCCGGCACGGGCCAGTAGTCCGTCGCTGTCTAAGTCACTCAGAGCCACGCCTCCGCGTATTTGCAGGCGACGCGCTGTTTCCTCGTCAATAGCTGTCATTTTGGCACCGAGGTTACCGCTGTCGTTGGTCTTGGTCAGGGCCACGCCGCCGCGATTGTTGCGCAGGGTCGTTTCTACGCTATATGCCTTGCCGTCGCGGTAATACTCGATATTTACCTCGTCGCCGGGGCTGAAGTGCGTTATCACCTCCTGCATCTCGGCCGTGGTGCGCGTGGGTTTGCCGTTGATGGCGGTGATGATGTCGCCCTCGGCAAGGCCGGCGGCCATGGCGGCAGAGCGTTCTTCAATTTCGGCTACATAGATGCCCGAGGTGGGGCCGTTGAGTTTTTTCTCGTTGATTAGCTCGGGCGACAGCTCGATAAAGCGTATGCCGAGGTAGGCGCGTTGCACGGTGCCATAGCTCTTGATGTCGCCTATCACCTTCTGGACTATCGAGGTCGGTATGGCGAACGAGCAGCCGGCATAGGTGCCTGTCGACGAATATATGGCCGTGTTGATGCCTACGAGCTCGCCCTTGAGGTTGACAAGTGCGCCGCCCGAGTTGCCCTGGTTGACGGCGGCATCGGTCTGGATATACGACTCTATGCCCCCCGACGACGGCATACCCGTGGTGGTAGATATGTTGCGGGCCTTGGCGCTGACAATGCCCGAGGTCACGGTAGAGGTGAAGCCGAAGGGGTTGCCCACGGCGAGTACCCATTCGCCCACGCGCAGGTCCTCGCTGTTGCCCATCGGTATGACGTGGAGCTGCGGTGCGTCGATTTTGATAAGGGCCAGGTCGGTGGTGGGGTCGGTGCCTACTACCGTGGCAGGGAAGTTGCGGTTGTCGTTGAGGGTCACTTCGAGGCGTTCGGCATCGGCGATGACGTGGTTGTTGGTCACTATATAGCCGTCGTCGCTGATTATGACGCCCGAACCGAGGCCGAGCTGCTGCTGGCGCGGCTGCTCTTGCTGGCGGCGCGGCGACTGGCGTTGCCGGGGCTGCCCGAAGAAAAATTCGAGCAGGGGGTCGTTGGAATAATTGTCATATCCTTGCTGCCTTACCTGGGGCGTGGCATAGCTCTTGACCGAGACAACGCCGTTGACGGTCTGCTCGGCGGTGCGCACGAAATCGTCCTGCGAAATCATGCGTGTATTGTCCTGGGCCGTACACGAGGCCATGAACAAGGCCGCTGTAGCGGCACTGAGGATGATTCTTTTCATATAGCAGTCTTTTTAGATTGTAGAAATGTGCATACAAAAATAATACCAAAATCGCAGTGTGGCAATTTCTTTATTATTAATTAAATATGTGTGATATTTGTTAACAAAAACCATGCCGCGTGTTTGCTTGTTTTACATATTAGCACAAATAAATACTACAGTTATGAATGACAGATTAAGTTATGAAGAGAAAAAGGAACTGCCCGATTCTGTTTTCGGCCTTCCCGAACGTCGCGAGTACCCCATGCCCGACGCTGCCCATGTGCGCGCCGCCGAGGCGTATTTCCGTTATTGCCCCGAGGATTTGAAGCCACGCCTGGCCAGGGCCATTATGGCTCGTGCGGCCGAATATGGCGTAGATGTGGAGTCGCCAACGGTGCGCCAATACGCAGAGATGTAAAAAATAAAAACGAAGCTGTCATCACGACGCCTCGTTTCTAATACACAATTATCTATAAAACAACTATTTAATGTCCATGATGTTTTTATCATTCACTTTCATTGCTATGAAGGCGACGTCGCATCGCCGTATGGGGGTGAACCCCGTAGAAGGTAGAGCGGTATGATAGATGCACATATCGGATAAAGTCTCTCTCTATCCTCATGCGTATCGTGGTATTGACTACCTTTTACGATTGCAAAGTTATATAATATTTTATAAGCTTCAAAACAAAATTATGTTAAAATAATTAAAACACCTCGCTTCTACGCCTTGTGGGCTTGGTTTTGGGGATGCTTTAACACTTTAAATTATTAAAGTTCGCGTTGTTCGCGCGGGGGATAATCGATAGTATAGTGCAGCCCGCGAGATTCTCTGCGCTCCTTGGCCTGGCGCATAATCAGGTAGCCCACGTTGATGATATTGCGTAATTCGCAGATTTCGCGTGAGGCTTTCGAGCTTTTAAACAGACGTTCGGTTTCTTCGTAGAGTATGTCCAGGCGGTTCCATGCGCGGTCAAGGCGCAGGTTAGAGCGGACGATGCCTACGTAGTAGCCCATAATCTGGTTGACCTCGCGTATGCTCTGGGTGATGAGCACCATTTCCTCGTTGTGGCTTGTGCCCTCGTCGTTCCATGCCGGCACGTCGGTGCGCAGCGATATGTGCGGCATCTCGGCCTTGGCGTGTTGCGCTGCCGCGTCGGCATAGACAACGGCCTCGATGAGCGAGTTCGATGCCAGGCGGTTGCCGCCGTGCAGCCCGGTGCACGAGCACTCGCCAAGGGCATAGAGGTGGCGGATTGACGACTCGCCGTTGAGGTCTACGCGGATGCCGCCGCACAGGTAGTGCGCCGCCGGGGCAACCGGTATATAGTCCTTGGTGATATCTATGCCCAGCGACAGGCACTTGGCGTAGATGTTGGGGAAGTGGCGGCGCGTCTCGTCGGGGTCTTTGTGGGTCACATCGAGGTACACGTGGTCGTCGCCGTAGAGCTTCATTTCCGAGTCGATGGCGCGGGCAACTATGTCGCGCGGGGCCAGCGACAGGCGCGGGTCATACTTGTGCATAAACTCCTCGCCCTTGAGGTTGCGGAGCACAGCGCCATAGCCGCGCATGGCCTCCGTGATGAGGAACGACGGCCTGTCGCCGGGGTGGAAGAGGGCAGTGGGGTGGAACTGGATAAACTCCATGTCGCTCACCGTGCCCTTGGCGCGGTAGACCATGGCTATGCCGTCGCCCGTGGCAACGAGGGGGTTGGTCGTAGTCTGGTATACCGCTCCCACGCCGCCGGTAGCCATAACCGTGATTTTCGACAGGAAGGTGTCGACCCGGCCTGTGGCAACGTCGAGCACGTACGCCCCATAGCAGGTGATGTCGGGCGTGCGGCGTGTCACGATTTTGCCCAGGTGGTGCTGGGTGATAATCTCTATTGCGAAGTGGTTTTCGTATATGTCGATATGGGGGTTGTTTCTGACTGCCTTGTTGAGGCTCTGCTGGATTTCGAAGCCGGTGTTGTCGGCATGGTGGAGTATGCGGAACTCGCTGTGGCCGCCCTCCCGGTGCAGGTCGTAGTCGCCTTTCTCGTTTTTATCGAAGTCTACGCCCCATGCCACGAGCTGGCGTATTTGCTCGGGCGCGCCCTTCACTACTTTCTCTACGGCCTTGGGGTCGCTGAGCCAGTCGCCGGCGACCATGGTGTCGTGGATATGTTTGTCGAAATCGTCGACTTCGAGATTAGTCACAGAGGCCACGCCGCCCTGCGCGAGGGCTGTATTGGCCTCGTCGAGAGTCGTTTTGCAGACCAGTGCGACACGCGACCCCTCGCCGGCAACCTTCAGCGCGAAGCTCATGCCGGCAATGCCTGAACCTATCACCAGATAGTCGTATTCAAATGTCATTTCCTCTTAGTTTTAAGGTCGCTGCAAAGGTACATAAAAAATCGCGATTTTTTATGTACCTTTGCATAAAAATTGCCATCGGCACCATGACCCGCATATATCTCATACCCATCATTCTCGTACTGACGGTCCTGTCGGGCTGCCACCATGCCGACCGCAGGCTCACGGCTGTCGATGCCGCAATCGACCTGTCGCCACTGGCCGCTATCGACAGCCTCGCGGCCATCGACCGTGGCGCCCTCGGCGAGGCCGACCGCAACTACTACGACTTCCTGTCCGTCAAAGCCGCCGACAAGGCATACGTGGTCCACACCACCGACACGGTCATACTCCGCGTCATCGACTATGCCGCCGGGCACCGGGGCCACGGCTACTACCCCGAGGCGCTCTACTACGGCGGCCGCGTCTACAGCGACATGGGCGACTACCCAACCGCCCTGACATATCTGCACAAGGCCCTCGACGAGCTCCCCGACGACGATGCCAACCGCAAGTTGCGCGGCAACATAATCAGCCAGACCGGCCGGCTGCTCATCAACCTGCGCCTCTACGACCAGGCCGTAACCTATCTCGACAAGGTTATCGAAATGGAGCGGCAAGACAGCGATACGGCAAACCTCGTCCTCGACCTGCAGCTATTGGGACACCTCTATATCAACAGCGGACAATACGACATCGCTCAAAAAACAATCACCGAGTCGCTACACCTCGGCCGCAATTTGAAGCCGTCACATGCCGCTAAATCGAGGATGTATCTTGCAGACTTAAAATACAATCAGGGGGACATTGACTCGGCGCTATATTATATAAGGGGGACAAAGGAACTTGTCGATTCTATCACACTCAACAGCGTGCTTGCCTCTTGCGCAATGATATATTTAAAAGCAGATATGCTTGATTCAGCATATATATGCGCAAGACAAATAATCGAAAGCGAAGACCCTACCCATAAGGAGCTTGCATACAATAGGATATTAACGCGGAAGTTGAGAAAATTTATTGATTCTGATACAGTCGATAAATACATTTATGATTATGTTAGTTTGCTTGAGGGATATTATGATAGCAATCAGAACACCTTGGCCGTAACCCAGCAAGCTATGTATAATTACAAGCAGCACGATGAAGCAAGGGCCAAGGCCGAGAAAAGGGAACGGGAAACAAGGTATTGGCTTGCCGTTGTGGCTGCAATTTTGTTAGTTTCCATTATTATAATCTTACTACTGAAATATCGTAATCAAAAAAATCTTATCAGGCTCCATGTCGCACTCGAGACTATCGACGGCATTAGAAATGATTTCGAGAGCAAAATTACAACGACGTCGAACCTCGTGTCGGACGCTGACGCACTACGAGAAATTTTAAGAGAAAAAATTATCAAAATCACTGCTGACACCGACGAAAATTTCGACCTTCCCCAATCACTGTTGCAGTCCGACCCCTACAAATTTCTACAAGAGCAAATTCGGCTGCAAAAGCCCATCCCCGAAGACAGCCGTTTTTGGTCGAGACTCGAAAAAATCATCATTGACTGCTACCCATTATTTAAAACCCGCCTCGAATTGCTGTCGGGAGGCAAACTATCGACGTCAGATTTCAGGACTGCGCTACTGATAAAGTGTAACATTTCGCCCACAAATATGTCGTATTTGTGCAGCCGCAGCCGAAGTTCTATAAATTCTCGTCGTACATCACTGGCAAAGAAGCTTTTTGGAGAGACTATGGACACTAAGTCGGCAGACTCATTAATACGCTTATTATAAACGCATTATAAATATACATAGCGGCGGAAAAACGGCGGTTTTGCAAAACCGCCGTTTTTCCGCCGCTAAATTTTTGACAATTATTAGTCAAACTTCATAATTTTGCGACAAATCATAATCATTCTAACAAATGAAAAAACTTGTAATCCTTATCACTATTGTTTTAGCGAGTTTGTTTGCAGTGCAAGCTACAAACTACACGACTTATACTTTTAATCTATTTAAATTTTATAATAACCAAACTGAACACAAAAAGGGCACAGACAATGGGGGTCGACGCACACCGTCCATGCCCGTACCTTGCACCGTGAGCGAGGCCGAGGGTATAACCGTTGCCATTGACGAAGCCGATATCATCGCATACGAGATATGGGATGCGGAAGGCTCGGTCTGCGAGGCAAGCTACGTCGAGGGCGCGGACGCCGCCACTCATCTCCTCTCTACCCCCGGAGAATACCAACTCCGCATCGTCACAAGTGAGTACTCCTACATAGGTTATATCACCACACTGTAACTATGCTTTCGTATCATTTCCAAATTTTAATCATTTCCAACCGAAACCATGCGCCCGAGCAAGTATAACTATATCGTACCGACCGGTGAGCACACGCTCTTTTTCAACGGCGTGACCGAGGCTTTCTTTAATGTGCCTTCGGAAAGAGCCGATGCTTACGAGACCATAATAAATAACCCCGATGACAACCGGGAGTTATTTGGCGCGTTTATCGACAGGATGCTTGCCCAGGGCTTCGTGGTAGAGGACGACACCGATGAGCTCGACCGCATAAAGCAGAAATTCGAAGCCCTTACCAGGCCGTGGGAGTACTACCTGATGGTGCTTCCGACATACCAATGTAACCTGCGCTGTTGGTACTGCACTCAAAATCACGCGGAGCTATGGATGAGCGATGAAACACTCGGTCGCATCAAAAAAATGATAGCGAATAAACTCTCCGACGATGAAATCACACATTTCCGCCTGTCATGGTTCGGCGGAGAACCGCTCTTGGCTTACGACAAAGTGCTCGAACTCACCATCTTTGCACGCGACTACTGCAAGGAACATGGCAAGACCTTCTCATGCGGCATAACGAGCAATGCCACCCTGCTCACGCCGGAACGCATCGAGGCACTCCGCGAAGCCGGTGTTAGTGGCTACCAGATTACCATCGACGGCGACCGCGAGACCCACGACTCGATTAAGGTCCTCGCAAACAGGTCGGCCTACGACAAGACTCTTGCCAACGTAGACTTGATTGCCCGGCATACTCAATGTACACTCCGTTTCAACTATACTCACGAAAACCTCAAACCCGAGTCAATAATAAACGACTTGAAAGAAAAGTTGTCAGAGGAATCGCTGAAAAAATTACGCTTCTTTATCTACAAGGTATGGCAGGAGAATAAAGAAGACGTGGACCAGCGCGAGGTCGACAAGCTCTTCAAGCTCGGCTGCGAAGTAGGCATGCACTCAGGCTATTCAAGATTCGGCCTATGCTACGCCGACCAAAAGCATTTCGATTGTGTATGGCCCGACGGCCACGTTGGCAAGTGTGACAACCAACCACCAGAAACTACACCCGGCAATATCGATGATGAGGGTAATGTGGAATGGGGTGGCTATGAAGACAGGCTACGCCTAAACCCGTTCGACAATTCGCAAAGCGAATGTCCCGACTGCCCATATCTACCGGTATGCTGGGGGCCGTGCGTGGCTAAGAGAGAAAATATGCTCTCACACAACCTAAAAACAGTTTGCCAATTTGCAGATAGAAAAATAGAAATGATTTCTGGCCTAATCAATATACGAAAAACTATAATGCAGGTTATAGATATTGACAAAAATAAAAAATAGACAAAACCCAAATAAGCACTTCTATGGACACAACAAACAAACTCACTCGAGTCGAGGCCACCCCCGAACTACTTTCGGAGATGGAGATGCTCCAAATCTATGGTGGAGATGTTATCATAAACCCAAACCATGCAGACCCTTGTGGTAATATGTATGTCTTTTGCCAAGAGGCAGATTGCGGCAATTGTGGCAACTGCGATGAAAACTGCGGTGCTAACTGTACCTTCGCTTGCAATACTTTTAGTACCTCAAATTGCTACACATATTGCAATTTAGTATGCATGACATATACCACTTTGTCATGTTATGGTAAATAGGTCGATAAAACCATTATTACGGAATAATGGGTGACACCTAATTTATTGTGACCTTGGATTTCAGAACAAGCCATAACTTAGATGTTAATGATTATTGGCAACCAAATGGGTAGACCTATAAGTGTTTCGTCTAACCAATGGCTTGTTCCAAAGTACAAGCCTCTTTATCGTAAATATTGTAACGCCTGGGGTGGCCAGCGGACGATTTTTGTCCGATTTCGGACAGCCGACTAAATTATTACTTGTTGATTTATAGATGATTGCTGGTTTGGCACGATAAATGTTAGTTTAATATTCGAATACTCGTATCAATTCCAAACATCAAAATCAACAGTAACAAAAACGATTTATTATGTCAAAATTCATCAGTTCATTTATCACTTTGTTAGTGAGTCTATTCCTCACCTGTCCGCATGGCATGGCCATTATGATTTCTGCTACCGATTCCGCCCGTCAGGACACCGCAGCACGAGAACTCAAAGAAATAGTGGTGGAGGGTGAACAGGTGATACGCCGAGGACAAAACTATACTTACGTTGTGACAAAGGATATGCGCCGTGATGTGAAAGAGGCTGGCGAACTGTTGGGGAAACTGCCCGGTGTGTATTACAACCCTCTCAGCAAAGAGGTAAGGTATCTTTTTTCGAAGAACATAGTCATCCTTGTCGACAGCATCCCCAAGGACCAGGAATATATCAAGCGTCTGCGCCCCTACCGTTTCGACCATATTACCATAGTCAACAATCCTACCGGGCAGTATGACGGCTACGATGCAATAATCAACTTTCACACCCGTCCCGACTACGACGGATATGAGTCAAACGGCATAACCCAGATAAGCGTTGTGCCCGACGGGCGTAACGGCGATGGGCAAGATATCAAGAAGCACGCACTAAACCTCGACTTCACATATACCAACCGCAAGGTCACGGTAAGTGCCTTTGGAGGATACGTGAGCGACAGGAACGGCACATCGAGCCGCTATGTCAACGACTACAGGCTCAATGACCTGGTTGAAACGACACTCGCCAGGCCCATGCGTGACCCGGCAGACAGGTCGAAGAGTTTTGAGGCCGCAGCCCACCTGTCGGTAAGCTACGAGATAAACCAAAATAACTCCATATCAGCAATTTGGAAAATAGAGCCGGCCAACACTACCAATCTTCAAAACCAGACCATGCTCACCGGCAGACCCGGCGAGAGGCCCGACACCATCAGCTACAGCAGCCGAGACAAGTCTAAACACATGCTGCGAAACTACGTGGGACTATTCTACCGTGGCCGCTTCGGCCTTTGGAATGTCAACGCCACGGCGACATACAACACCTATTCCAACGATACGTATTCCGACGTGTGGCGCTCCGACGGCTTCAGCCTTGTTAACAACCGCCGCAACGGCATGGACTACTTTTGGGGCGGAGCCGACGTGTCGCGCGGCACTAAAAACGGCAAGTGGTTTTTCCAACTGTCCGACATCATGACCTGGGTAAAGTATTCGCAGCACCGCCAGGGCACCGACGAACTCCTGAGCAGCAACAAGACTATAAGGAACACGACCCAACTGACGGCGCAGTACTACCCGTCGCGCAAGTTGTCGGTGGGAGTCAACGCCGGTTTCAATGTCGACAAAAACATAGAACTCAGGCAGTCTGACACGCACGTCACACCGCAGCTCGGCGCGTGGATGGCGTATTTCCCCAACCGAAAGGTCATGGTCCGGCTCAATTACTCCACATTTACCATGTCGCCCCAAATGACCCAACTACAATCCTACGGCCAGTTCACCGACTCGCTGATATACCGTGTGGGTAACCCCTGGTTGGCGCCTGCAACGACACATAACGTGCAACTGACTGTGGGGTTATGGAATAAACTCTTTTTTAAGGCATCGTATCGCGGCGTTCACAACTCCATATTCCAGATGGCCGGAGTGGGCGACGGCCTCAGGCCCGACAATATTGTAGGGCCGTATATAATTTACGACTACCGCAACGGCCAAAGTGGTACATGGCGCGGGGCTGTAAGCTACAACAGCATGTTTGGCAAGCACTGGAACCTCTACGCCGAGGTGTCGGTTTGCCGCAGCTCCGCGTCGCTCGGTGCTGAGAAACATTCGCTCGTCGCACCGGAATATTCGTGGGTGGCAACGTATGTAAACCAGAAATATGATTTGCAACTCACGCTCAGCTCGGGTCTCAGCAGCGCGACCTCCGTCACCCCCCAGCAATATTATAAAGGTCTCTCCGACAGGTATGCCTTCGGCGGTCGCAAAGGGTTCTTCAATAGCGCACTAATGATTTACTGGGTATATTACTTTCCATTCCACATTGCTGATGGCAACACGAGGAGTATCTTTACTTCGCCCGGACTTGACAAGACTGCCTGGTATGACAATCAGTCGAGAATCAACAACTACTTCGAGGTCTCGGTAGTTTACCGCATACAGGGTGGAAAGAGCGTCAAGAAGTATAAGAACGAGTTCAAGACTGTGGAATAAATCAGAAGATTGAGTTTGCAAGCGCACTAAATGCCCCGGGGTATCAAATTCATCCGTCAGAAGGACTCCATGGACTGCGGCGTGGCGGCACTGGCCATGGCCACGCAGTGGTTCGGCAGGGAATATCCGCGCGAGGTGCTCGAGGCGTCATGCCGCCCCACAACTCAGGGGGTGAACCTGAGGGCTATCGCCGAGACCGCCGACAGCATCGGCCTGAAGTCCAGGGCCATGAGGATGGGCATCGACGACCTCGCTGCCCTGACCACGCCATGCATACTGCACTGGGACCAGACGCACTTCGTGCTTCTCTACGGCTACAGGCGCGGTAAGTTCCTCGTCGCCGACCCGGCAAAGGGACTGGTAAGATACACCCCCGGCGAACTGGCCGACCACTGGGTGTCGACGAGCTCGAACGGCGTAGACCGGGGCATCGGCCTGGTACTTGAGCGCACGCCCTCGTTCGGGCAGGGGGCCGTGGGCGCCAGGGGAGAGAAGAGGTCGCTGCGCTTCCTCTACCGCTACATCAGGGAGTACCGCCGCTATCTGGTGCAGATATTTTTGGGGTTGCTGTTGGGCAGCGTGCTGCAGTTGGTGATGCCCTTCCTGACACAGTGGATTGTCGACTTCGGCATCAACCGCCGCGACATCGGCTTTATCTGGCTTGTGCTCTTAGGCGAGCTGATGATAGTGGCGGGCCGCACGGCTACCGACTTCGTGCGGCGGTGGCTGCTGCTCCACATATCGATGCGCGTCAACATATCGCTGGTCAGCGACTTCTTCATAAAGCTGCTGCGGCTGCCCATGGCGTTTTTCGACACCAAGCTGCTTGGCGACCTGCTGCAGCGCATCGGCGACCACGGCAGGGTACAGTCGTTCCTTACCGGCCAGGTGCTGGGCATAGTGTTCTCGCTCATCAACTTCGCCGTCTTCGGCATCGTGCTCTTTATCTACGACGGGCTGATTTTCGGCGTGTTCCTTGCCGGCAGCGTGGTCTACGGCGCGTGGCTCGGGGCCTTCCTGCGGCGGCGCAAGGTGCTCGACTACGACCTCTTCGAGAAGCAGGCCGCCGCGCAGAACAGGACCTACCAGTTTATAACCGCCATGCAGGAAATCAAGCTGCAGGACTGCCGGCAGCGGCGCCGCTGGGAGTGGGAGGACAGCCAGGCCGACCTCTTCGGGGTGGAGATGCGGTCGCTCAAGCTGCAGCAGACGCAGGAGGCCGGCTCGATTTTTATCAACGAGGTCAAGAACATACTCATAACCGTGCTGTCGGCCACGGCCGTCATCGACGGCTCGATGACCCTGGGCGTGATGCTGGCGGTGCAGTATATCATAGGGCAGCTCAACTCGCCGGTGTCGCAGATGATGGGCTTCGTCTACTCGCTCCAGGACGTGAAAATCTCGCTCGAGCGCATCAACGAGATTCACGGCGGCCCCGACGAGGACGACGGCCAGGCGGCCCACTGCCGCTCCTATGCCGGCGAGAGGGGCATAGCCATAAGGGGCCTCGACTTCCGCTACGACCCCCACGCCCTTGCCAAGACCCTCGACGGCGTGACCCTCGACATACCCGCCGGCCGCGTGACGGCCATCGTGGGTGCCTCGGGCAGCGGCAAGACAACGCTTGTCAAGCTCATGCTGGGCTACTACCCCGTGGAGCCCGGGGCAATCACGGTAGGGGGCCGCAGCCTGCGCGACTACGACCTGGGCTGGTGGCGCCGCCAGTGCGGCGTGGTGATGCAGGAGGGGGTTGTCTTCTCGGAGTCTATCGCGCGCAACATCGCCGTGGGCGATGGCGACATCGACACCGGGCGCCTCGAGCGTGCCGCGCGCATCGCCAATATCCACGACTACGTGATGGGCCTGCCGCTGAAGTACAACACCCTGGTGGGGCGCGACGGCGTGGGCCTGAGCCAGGGCCAGAAGCAGCGCATACTCATCGCCAGGGCCGTCTACAAGGACCCCGACTTCATATTCCTCGACGAGGCGACCAACTCGCTCGACGCCGAGAACGAGAGGCAGATTGTAGAAAACCTGGCCAGGTTCTACCGGGGCCGCACAGTGGTGGTGGTCGCCCACCGCCTGTCGACGGTGCGCGACGCCGACCAGATAATAGTACTCGACAAAGGCACGGTGGTAGAGACCGGCGACCACGACTCCCTGACGCGCCGCCGGGGTGCGTACTACAACCTGGTCAAAAACCAGCTCGAGCTCGGCGGCTGAAAACCGCCTGTCTAATCAGAGGAAACAAAAAATCATAAAAACACAAAAGCTATTTTGTCCCTTATGGAAGATAAAATCGAACTGAAATCAGAACGTGTACGTAGGTTCATCGGCGAAATACCGCCCTCGCTTGTGCGCTGGGGCATAGGCATCATCGTGGCGGTGTTCGCCGCCCTGGCGGCCGCTGTGTGCCTCATACCCTATCCTTACGGCCAGGGCGAGACCATAATCGAGCACATCGTCAACCCCCGGCCCAAGGAAACACCCCGGCCCGTCCGCCCCTACATACCCCCGTCGGGCAAATACGACCACAGGTAGTTATGTAATTCAAGTTTCGCAAGTCTATGACTTGTTCACTGTTAATCGTTTATTGGTTAGTGGTTAGCCTTAGTTCGCTAATTGCTATGCCAAATAGTGCTTGCATTTATTTAACCGTAATCTATAACCAAAATATTACTGACAGTTAGCAAGTTGCATACTTTCGAGACTTGAATTGTACAAAAGCAACCGAGAGGCGACAGCCGGTGCTGTCACCTCTCGATATGCTGTGGGGTAGGCTATGGTTTAGTCTTCTTTCTCGAGGCCTACGTATGCCTGCCAGATTGAGCCGAGCACCATCTTGATGCAGTTCTCGACGATGTAGGCTTTCGACACCTCTTCGTCGAGGAGGAACGAGCATTCCATCCTCACGCTGCCGTCACGAACCACGGCTGTGGGGATGTTGCGGCGGCAGTTGTGGCGGTTGGCCAGGAAGTAGGGGTCTTGCACGGGCTCGTAGCCGGGAGCGCCGGCGGCGTAGCTGAGGCGGTTGTTGTTTACGATTACGAAAATCACGACATCGTGGCCGAAGTCGTCGTCGGCTGATTGTACGATTACCATGTCGCCGTCATCGTCGATGCGGGTAGAGATGTGGAGCTCGTCGAGGTAATCGCGGATGAGTTTTTTGTCAACTGTCATAATTATAGTAATTTGGTTTATTGTGTGTCAAAGATAGGTATAAGAACCTTAGCCGCCAAAGCGGTTAGGCTGATTTAACATATATTAACCCTGCTCGATGCTGTCTTTCTCGAGGTCGCGGTAGCCCGACCATATCGACGTCATCACCGACTTGATGCAGTTGATGATATACTGGTCAGATACCTCCTCGGAGATATAGTATGAGTATTCAAATCTCACCTCGTCGCCGCGAACCACGGCGGTGGGGAAGTTGCGGCGGCTGTTGCTTCGGTTTGCCAGGAAGAGCAGGTCGCCGTCGGGGTGGTAGTTGTCGGCACTGCCGATGAAAGCCAGGCGGCGCTCATCGCCTATCATGACCCATATTGTCACATTGTGGCCGAAGTCGTTGTCGGCGGTAAGCGTCACGGCGATATCGCCGTCGTCGTCGATTCGCGACGACACTCCGAGGCGGTCAATAAATCCGCGTATCTGGTCTCGTGTCATATAACAAGTAGTGCTTATTCGTTATCTTTTTCGCGTAGAGCCTCGAGCTCTTCGTTTGAAAGCTCAAAATATATAAATCCGTCGAGGGGGAGGTATATTGAGGGGCGGATTACATTTTCGAGCAGGTAGTGGGGCGACACGTCGGCATCGATGATATATGTGCGGTCCATGATTACGTCGCCGTCGCTGTCGATATAGCATGCCGGGGTGTGGCAGCGGCAGTTGTGGCGGTTGGCCATCATCAGCAGGTCGCCCTCGGGATGGTAGTCGAAAGCCTGCGAGCTAAACGAAATCATCGTATCGTCGTAGATGCGGATGAATGTCACAATCTGGTAGGGGAATGTGTCTTCATCATAAAAACTCACGGCAATGCGGCCATCGTCGAGCTCGGTATATTTAAGGTCGAGTATCTCGAGACACTCTTTGAGGAAGTCTGTGGTGATTATCATCGTTGGCGAAATTAACGTTGCTGTATCCAAAATACGGCAATCAAATATTTTTTCTCCACAAAGGTAATGAAATTTTCATAAAAGGAAGCAATTTCAGAGATTTGTCGCGCACTTGGCAATGCACTTTGGCGACATTGGCACCAAACTTATAGCTTGGTATCATTCGATTTAGTATTTTTTAACATCTTGTAGCCTCTAAAAATTGTTATCTTTGCAGTGTAATATTGAAAAGCACATAAACAGTCCGCCCTCTCAGCGGAGATTAAAAAACTAAAAATAATAACTGTCTGACAAATATTTATTAATCTTTTCATCCAAACTGCGATATAATCTACAAGTATGCCGCGAGGCAGCCAAATTTTATTTCTAACATATACAGAACACTCAAAAACCAGCTTAGAGATGGATTCCAATATACCGGAGAAGAAACCCAAACGTCCGCGCATCGGACAGACTTTCCACGCACCCGAAGAGGGCACGGAACGTCCTCGCTATGACCGACCCTATAACCCGACCCCCCGCGCCGAAGGCGACACCAACGGTGACACGGCCACCGATGCCGAAGGCTACCGCAGCCAGCGCCCCTACCAGCCGCGCCAGGGCGGTTATCAGCAGCGTCAGGGCTCATATAACAACAATTACAACCGCCCCTACCAGCCGCGCCGCTACGACAACGCCGAGGCTGGCGACAACGCCGAGGAGCGCCAGGGCGGCTATCAGCCACGCCAGCAGCGCCCCTACGGCAACAACCAGGGCGGCTACCAGCAGCGCCAGCAGCGTCCCTACGGCAACAACCAGGGCGGCTACCAGCAGCGCCAGCAACGCCCCTACGGCAACAACCAGGGCGGCCAGCGCCAATATAACAACCAGGGCCAGCGCCCCTACGGCAACAACCAGGGCGGCCAGCGGCCATATAACAACAATAACCGCCAGCAGCGCCCCTACGGCAACAACCAAGGCGGCCAACGGCCCTATAACAACCAGGGCCGACCGGGACAACGCCCCTACAACAACCGCAACCGCCAGGACAACGGTACCGGCTTCCCCGGACGCGGCAAGAGCTTTACCCCGCGCCCCAAGCGTATCGAGTACGAAATGCCCGTGCCCGACCCCAACGAGCAAATCCGCCTCAACAAATATATGAGCAACGCCGGTATATGTTCGCGCCGCGAAGCCGACGAGTATATACAGCAGGGCCTGGTAAAGGTCAACGGCCAGGTAGTGACCGAACTCGGCACCAAGATTACCCACAACGACGTGGTTGAATACGACGAGAAAGTGGTAACGCCCGAGAGCAAGTGCTACATACTGCTCAACAAGCCCAAAGACTGCGTGACCACCAGCGACGACCCCAACGGCCGCATGACCGTCATGGACCTCGTCAAGGGCGCATGCACCGAGCGCATCTACCCCGTTGGGCGCCTCGACCGCAACACCACCGGTGTGCTGCTGCTCACCAACGACGGCGACCTTGCCTCGAAGCTCACACACCCCAAATTCGTCAAGAAAAAAATATATCACGTATGGTGTGACCGCGACATCAGCGAGGACGACATGCAGCGCATCGCCGATGGCATAGAGCTCGAGGACGGCCCCATCCACGCCGACGCCATCAGCTATGCCACCGAGACCGACCGCAACCAGGCCGGCATCGAAATCCACTCGGGCCGCAACCGCATCGTGCGCCGCATATTCGAGTCGCTCGGCTATCACGTGACCAAGCTCGACCGCGTATACTTCGCAGGCCTTACCAAAAAGAACCTGCCGCGCGGCCGCTGGCGCTATCTGACCCAGGAAGAGGTCAACTACCTCAAGATGGGTTCGTTCGAATAACCGTAAAAACCGATAAGTACACGTTAGGGTCTTTAAGGTCTTAGAGACCTTAGAGGCCCTAATTACTATCATAAGCTCATGCAAATCACAAACCTCGAAAGCTTACTCGTCGGAGCCGGGCGTAAAAAGGCTCTCAAGGCCCTTGTGGGGCGTCCGGGAGCCGTTGTCACCGGCGTGGCGGGCTCGTCGGCTGCGGTCATGCTTGCCGCCCTGCCGCGCCCTGCCGGTGCCCCCGTGGTCGTTGTCGGTGAAAACCTCGACGATGCCGGCTACCTGTTCTTCGACCTCACGCGCATAGTGGGCGAAGACCGCGTGGTGTTCCTGCCCTCGGGCTACCGCCGCGACATAAAATACGGCCAGGTCGACGCTCCCAACCAGATTCTCCGCACCGAGACCCTGCGCCGCCTGGCGGCAGGCACCGCCGACTACCTCGTCACCTACCCCGAAGCCATGGCCGAGACCGTGGCCTCGCAGGACGAACTGTCGAGCCACACGCGACACCTGGCCAAGGGGCAGGAGGCCGACATGCACGAGCTGGCACACTGGCTGCGCGACAACGGCTTCAAAGAGGTCGACTATGTCTACGAGCCGGGGCAGTACTCCATACGAGGCTCGATATTCGACATCTACGCCTACTCGAGCGAACAGCCCCTGCGATTTGACTTCTTTGGCGACGAAATAGACTCTATCCGCGCTTTCAATGTCGAGACGCAGCTTTCTGACCAGCGCCTCGATGCCGTCGACGTGACCGCCCGTGTCGACAGCCGCGCCTCGCTGCAGAGCATACTCGACTTTATCGCGCCTGCATCGCTCCTGGCCATGCGCAACGAGGGCTACACCATCGAGCGTATAAAGGCCATCGTGGCTACCGGCATGTCGGCCGCCACGCTCCTCACCGAAGACGGCGACGCCGACGCCCTCGACACCGTGGTCGATGCCGACAAGTTTGCCGAGAAGCTCGCCTCGTTTGTCCGCGTAGGTTTCACCGCCGCAAAGCCCGGCGACGACGACGTGCCGGCAAAGAAACAACGCGGTTCGGCGGTGATTGACTTCGACTGTTCGCCCCAGGGCATATATCACAAGAATTTCGACCTGATTGCCGACTCGTTCACGCGCTTCCAGAGCGAGGGCTACAGGCTGCTCATACTCTCCGACAATGCCAAGCAGTTCGACCGACTGCGCGAAATCTTTGCCGACCGTGGCGACAAAATCGACTTCGAGGCCGTAGAGGGCACTCTCCACGAGGGCTTCGTCGACCATCAGACCAAAATCTGCGTCTTCACCGACCATCAGATTTTCGACCGCTTCCACAAATACACCCTCAAGAGCGACCGTGCCCGCTCGGGCAAACTTGCTCTCTCGCTCAAGGAGCTGGGCCAAATCGAGGTCGGCGACTATATCGTGCACCTCGACCACGGCGTGGGCCGCTTCGCCGGCCTGCTGCGCACAAATGTCAACGGCAAGATGCAAGAGGTCATAAAGCTCGTCTACGACAACAACGACATCCTCTTCGTGTCGATTCACGCCCTGCACAAACTCGCCAAATACCGTGGCAAAGAGGGAGTGCCGCCAAAAATCAACCGTATCGGCGGCGGCCAGTGGCAGAAAATCAAAGACCGCACCAAGAGCAAGCTCAAGGACATCGCGCGCGACCTCATACGCCTCTACGCCGCCCGCCGCGAGGAAAAAGGCTTTGCCTTCTCGCCCGACACCTATATGCAGCACGAGCTCGAGGCATCGTTTATCTACGAGGACACGCCCGACCAGCTTACCGCCACACAGGCCGTAAAGGCCGATATGGAAAGCGACCGTCCCATGGACCGCCTCATTTGCGGCGACGTGGGCTTCGGCAAGACCGAGATTGCCATCCGCGCCGCATTCAAGGCCGCGACCGACAGCAAGCAGGTGGCCGTATTGGTGCCTACCACCGTCCTCGCATATCAGCACTACCACACATTCAAGGACCGTCTGGCCGAGTTTCCGGTGCGCGTGGAGTACCTGTCGCGCGCCCGTTCGGCCAAGGAGACCAAGCAGATTCTCGCCGACCTCGAGGCCGGTAAAATCGACATCATCGTCGGCACGCACAAACTCATCGGCAAGACTGTCAAGTTTAAAGACCTCGGCCTGCTCATAGTCGACGAGGAGCAGAAATTCGGCGTCAGCGTCAAGGAAAAACTGCGCCAGATGAAGGTCAACATCGACACCCTCACCATGAGCGCCACCCCCATACCGCGCACGCTGCAATTCTCGCTCATGGGCGCGCGCGAAATCTCGACCATCGCCACGCCGCCGCCAAACCGCTATCCAATCATCACCTCGGTCGACGCCCTTAGCGACGACGTGGTGGCCGAGGCCATAAACTTCGAGCTGGCGCGCAACGGCCAGGTGTTCTTCGTCAATCCGCGCATCGAGGGCCTATACCAGCTCGAGGCCATGCTCCGCCGCCTGGTACCCGACGCACGCACCGTCGTTGCCCACGGCCAGATGCCGCCCGACAAGCTCGAAGAGGTCATCAACGACTTCACCGCCCACGACTACGATATCCTCCTTGCCACATCGATTATCGAGAGCGGCATCGACATGCCCAACGTCAACACCATCATCATCAACGACGCACAGAAATTCGGCCTGAGCGAGCTCCACCAGCTACGCGGGCGCGTGGGGCGCAGTTCGCGCAAGGCTTTCTGCTACCTCATGGTGCCGCCGGGCAATCCCCTCACACCCGACGCGCGTCGCCGCCTGCAGGCCATTGAGAGCTTCAGCGACCTCGGCTCGGGCATACACATCGCCATGCAGGACCTCGACATACGCGGTGCCGGCAACCTTCTCGGTGCCGAGCAAAGTGGCTTTATCGCCGACCTCGGCTACGAGACATATCAGAAAATCCTCCGCGAGGCCGTGACCGAGCTGCGCACCGAGGAATTCCCCGACCTCGAGGGCGACACCACGAGCGGGCCCAAAGACTACGTTGCCGACTGCGTTATCGAGAGCGACCTCGAGTTGCTGCTGCCCTTCGACTACGTGCCGCAGGAGAGCGAACGCATAGCCCTCTACCAGGAACTCGACAGCATCGAACGCGCCGACCAGCTCGAAGCCTTCGAGGAGCGACTACGCGACCGCTTCGGCCGCATCCCCGACTCAGCCGCCGAGCTGCTTCGCGTGCCGCGCCTGCGCTCAATCGCACGCAAACTCGGCATCGAGAAGCTCGTGCTCAAGCAGGGCCAGATGTTCACCTACTTTGTCAGCGACGACAACAAGGCATATTACCACTCCGACATGTTCGGCCGCATGCTCACCTATCTGCAGGTCAACTCGAAGCGCGTGGCCATCCGCCAGCGCAACGAACGCCGCAGCTTCGTCTTCTCCGACGTCCCCAGCGTCACCACCGCCCTCGACATCCTCACCACAATCCTCACCCTCCCCTCGGTGTGAAGGGATAAATCGGCACAAGCCGAAATGGCGGTGCATGTTTAGTTGGGTCGAGATGTGGCTAATATAGGAGCTGGGCCCTCCGGGACCAGCCATTTTCGAGGCAATGCTTTTCATTTATACACAAGCGGTTAAATGTAACGGCTGACATATGGCTTGCCTCGGAGAGTCAAGCTCCTATCGTTGAGAACCCTCATCTTTTGGCTCAAGCCGAAATTACAGTGTATATATAGTTGGGTCAAGTTGTGGCTAATATAGGAGCTGGGCCCTCCGGGACCAGCCATTTTCGAGGCAATGCTTTTCATTTATATGTAAGCACTTAAATGTAATGGCTGACCTATGGCTTGCCTCGGAGAGTCAAGCTCCTATCGTTGAGAACCCTCTTCTCTTATATTTTTAATTATGCACCGACATTTCGGCTTGAGCCCATCTTTTATATTTTGAATTATACACCGTGATTTCGGCTTGACCCGGATAAATCCTTACATAACAAAAACGCCGGGTTTTAGACCCGGCGTTTGCGCTTCAAGATGGACTCGAACCAACGACCCTCTGATTAACAGTCAGATGCTCTAACCGACTGAGCTATTGAAGCTTGTGTGAGATGTGATAATGATAAGCGCTTCAAGATGGACTCGAACCAACGACCCTCTGATTAACAGTCAGATGCTCTAACCGACTGAGCTATTGAAGCTTGTGTGAGATGTGATAATGATAAGCGCTTCAAGATGGACTCGAACCAACGACCCTCTGATTAACAGTCAGATGCTCTAACCGACTGAGCTATTGAAGCGAAAAACGCTGCCCCTTTGGGCTTTGCGGTGCAAAGTTACATTAAAATTTTAAACTGACAAAATTTTTTGCAAACTTTTTTGGTCAGAATGTTTCGATTTCGCTTAGGGGGAGGCCGGCGGCATCTTTGGGTGAGAGTATCATCTTGTCGCGGCCGACGGGCCAGTCGATGCATAATGCCGGGTCGTCGAGCAGCAGGGTGCGTTCGCTCGAGGGGTCATAGTAGTTGTCTACCTTGTAGAGGAAGCGCGCCGTGTCGCTCAGCACGGCAAAGCCGTGCGCAAAGCCTCGCGGCACGAAAAGCTGTAGGCCGTTGTCGTCGCTGAGTTCTACGGCCACATGACGGCCAAATGTGGGCGAATCGCGCCTCAAATCGACTGCCACGTCGACAATCTTGCCACGGCATACGCGCACGAGCTTGGCCTGGCTCGATGCCCCGGCCTGGAAGTGGAGTCCGCGCACGGTGCCGCGAACCGACTCTGACTCGTTCTCCTGCACGAAATCGATATGTAGCCCGGTGGCCGAGGCAAACTCGTCGGCACGGAATGTTTCACAGAAATATCCCCGGGCATCGCGGTGGCGCACGGGCTCGATGAGCCACACGCCGGGCAGTTCTAAGGCTGTAAATTTCATCGCTTATCTATTTTTCAATGCAAAATTACAAAATTAGCTTCCAATCACAATCATAATCCGAGGAAACAAAAAGACATAAAGACAAAAATTACATAAAATATCTTTTGTTCTTTTTGACTTTATGTGTTTTCTTCTCAACCTCCTGTCCCCTGGGTGATTTCGGCAAGGGGCACGGTGACGAATGGGCGTTGCTGCGCCAGTGGGTGGGGCACGGTGAGGCGTGGCGTAGATATTTGTTGTTTGTCGATGGCGATGATGTCGATGTCGATTTCGCGGTCGCGGTAGCTGCCGTCGGCATTGCGGTGCGGCATTGCCGATATGTCGCGCTCGATGCCCTGCAGCGTGTCGAGCAGGGCTTCGGCCTCGGCATTGCTCCAGGCCGCGTCGCGGTCGAATGTAAGGGCGGCGGCGATGTTGAGGAAGTCGTTTCCCGACTCAAATCCCCACGGCGCGCTGCAATAGAATCCCGACGTGCGCATAGCCACTGCCTGCAGCCGCAAGGCAAGAGCGGCGACCGCGCGCCCTATGTGGGCGCGGCGGTCGCCGCTGTTAGAGCCGAGCGAGAGATAGACGGTAGAAAACACCGTTTACTCTATGCTTGTGCGGGCGACTTCTTTTTCTTCGAATGCCTCGAGCATGTCGCCGACCTTGATGTCGTTGTATCCGGCAATCGAGATACCGCAGTCAAAGCCCGACGTAACTTCTTTCACGTCGTCTTTGAAGCGTTTGAGGCTGCCCAGGTCGCCGGTGTAGCGCACGATGCCGTCGCGGATTAGGCGCAGCTTGCAGCCACGGCGGATTTTGCCTTCGCGTACCATGGCGCCGGCAATGGTGCCGACCTTCGACACGTGGAATGTCTCGAGCACCTCGGCGGTACCGGTGACTTCCTCCTTGATTTCGGGGGCAAGCATACCGGCCATGGCGTCCTTGACCTCTTCGATGGCCTGGTAGATGACCGAGTAGAGGCGGATTTGCACGCCGTCGCGCTCGGCGGCGCGACGCGCTGCAACGCTCGGGCGCACCTGGAAGCCGATGATGATGGCGTCGGATGCGGCGGCGAGGGTGACGTCGCTCTCCGAAATCTCGCCCACGGCCTTGTGGAGCACGTTGATTTGGATTTCGTCGGTCGACAGTTTGATGAGCGAGTCCGACAGGGCCTCAATCGAGCCGTCGACGTCGCCCTTGACGATGATGTTGAGCTCCTGGAAGTTGCCGATTGCGCGGCGGCGGCCGATATCCTCGAGGGTGAGGAGCTTGGTGGTGCGCAAGCCCTGTTCGCGTGCGAGTTGTTCGCGCTTGTTGGCGATTTCGCGGGCTTCCTGTTCGGTTTCGAGCACGTTGAATGTGTCGCCGGCGGCAGGGGCGCCGTTGAGGCCCAGGATGAGGGCGGGCATTGCCGGGCCTGCCTCCTTGATGCGCTGGTTGCGCTCGTTGAACATTGCCTTGATGCGGCCGAAGTTGTTGCCGGCCAGCACGATGTCGCCCACGTGGAGTGTGCCGTTCTGCACCAGCACGTTGGCCACGTAGCCACGGCCCTTGTCGAGTGTCGACTCGATGATGGTGCCTACGGCGCGGCGGTGGGGGTTGGCTTTGAGGTCGAGCATTTCAGCCTCGAGGAGCACTTTCTCCATCAGTTCCTCTACTCCGAGGCCCTGCTTGGCCGAGATGTCCTGGCTCTGGTATTTGCCGCCCCAGTCTTCGACGAGGTAGTTCATCGCGGCCAGTTCCTCCTTGATTTTGTCGGGGTTGGCATGGGGCTTGTCAATCTTGTTAATCGCGAACACTATGGGCACACCGGCGGCAGAGGCGTGGTTGATGGCCTCTACGGTCTGCGGCATCACGGCATCGTCGGCGGCGACGATGATGATTACGAGGTCGGTCACCTTGGCGCCACGGGCACGCATGGCGGTAAATGCCTCGTGACCGGGAGTGTCAAGGAAGGTGATGTGGCGCCCGTCGGCGAGGGTCACGTTGTACGAGCCGATGTGCTGGGTAATACCGCCCGCCTCGCCTGCGATAACGTTGGCCTTGCGGATATAGTCGAGCAGCGAGGTCTTGCCGTGGTCTACGTGGCCCATGACGGTTACTACCGGCGGGCGGCTCACGAGGTCTTCCTCGCGGTCTTCTTCCTGGTGGATGGCGTCGCTTACTTCGGCAGAGACGTATTCGGTGCTGAAGCCGAACTCGTCGGCCACGATATTGATTGTCTCGGCATCGAGGCGCTGATTAATCGATACCATGATGCCGATGTTCATACATGTGGCTATTACGTTGTTTACAGGTACATCCATCATGGCGGCCAGCTCGTTGGCGGTCACAAACTCGGTGATTTTCAAAACCTTGCTCTCTGCCAATTCGGCCTGGTGCATTTCGCGTTCGTGGGCGGCGTTGGCTTCGCGTTTTTCTTTACGCCATTTGGCGCCGCGCTTGAGGCCCTTGTCTTTGGCTGTAAGGCGTGCCAGGGTCTCGCGTACCTGCTTTTGTACGTCTTCTTCGCTGACTTCGGGCTGCACGGGGCGTGCCGGCTGCTTGTTGCCACGGCGGCTTTCGCCACCACGACGGTTCTCGCCGCCCTGGTTGTTGCTGCCACGACGGTTCTCGCCGCCTTGTCCGTTGCCGCCCTGGTTGTTGCCGCCGCGACGGCCTTCGCCACGGTTGTCGGCAGCCTGGCGGCCTGCCTTTTCGATATCTACTTTCTCTTTGCCGGTAATGCGGCGGCGCTTCTTGCGGTCGCCTTCACCGCCTTGTGCGCCGCCTTGGCCGTTCTTGCCGCCACGACGCTCGTCTTTGCCGCGTTTCTTGGGGCGCGTGTTGAGGTTCATGGCCGACAGGTCGATGGTGCCGACGATTTTGAGGGCCGGTGCCGGGGTAGAGCGCTCGAGGGTAAATACCTCGGGTTCTTCGTTGGCGGGTGTCTCGGGCTTCTTGGGCTCGGCGGGTGCAGGGGCTGGTTTTGGCGTTTCTCGCTTGGGGGCGGGCTGTTGATTGGCCGGGGCCGGCTTGGGGGCCGGTTTCTTTTCTTCGGCCGGTTTCTTCACCTCTGCGGGGGCAGGGGCGGGTTTGGGTGTATCGGGTTTCTTCACTTCTACGGGAGCGGGCGTCGGTTTGGGTGCCTCGGGTTTCTTTTCTTCAGCAACCTTGGGCGCGGGTGTTTCGACTTTTTTCTCTACGACAGGGGCCGGGGCCGGGGTGGGCGGCACGGGGTTGCCTTTTGCGTCAAGTTTGATTTTGCCCAGGATGCGCGGTTTTTGTACTGTGGTGAGTCGCGGCTCTTCTGACGACGAGGGCTTGGGAGCCGGGCGCTGCTGGCGTGTCTCTTTGCGCTCGGTGGCGATTTGCTCTGAGCGGTTCTTGAGGTCTTTGTCGCTGGCAAAAGCCGCCGTGAGCATGTCTGCAACGTTGTCTTCTATGCGCGTGTTGGGGTTTTCATCTACTATGATGTTCTTTTTTCGCAGAAAGTCGATAATGGTCGGCACCGACACATTAAGTTCTTTCGCGATTTTGTTGAGTTTCTTGGGCATATATTGTTCTGTTCCTTTTTCTAAAATGTTAATAGCTCACGGTGGTAAAGCCTGCGCGACGGCTTGGGGGCGGAGTGGGTGACTCCTATGCGCGGTAGGCGGGATTATTCGGCACTTTCGGTTTCGCCCTCCTCTTCTTCGTCGTCCTCGTATTCCTTGCGGAGAACTTCGAGCACTTCGTCAATCGTGCCTTCTTCGAGGTCTGACTTCTCGATGAGGGCCTGGCGCGGCGTGTTGAGCACGCTCTTGGCGGTCACGCAGCCGATGTTTTTGAGGGCGTCGATAACCCAGCCGTCGAGTTCGTCGCGGAAGTCGTCGAGGAAGATATCGTCTTCGTAAATCATCTCGGTGTCGCGGTAGACGTCAATCTCGTAGCCGGTGAGCATGGTGGCAAGCTTGATATTGTGGCCGTTTTTGCCGATGGCAAGCGACACTTCCTCGGGGCGCAGGAATACCTCGGCCTTCTTGGCTTCCTCGTCGAGGCGTATGGTCGAGATTTTTGCCGGCGACAGGGCGCGCTGTATAAACAGCGAGGGGTTGTTGGTATAGCAGATTACGTCGATGTTCTCGTTGCGCAGCTCGCGCACGATGCCGTGTATGCGCGAACCCTTCACGCCCACGCAGGCACCAACGGGGTCGATGCGGTCGTCGTAGCTCTCTACGGCGATTTTGGCGCGTTCGCCCGGTATGCGGGCCACGGCGCGGATGTTAATCAGGCCGTCGTGGATTTCGGGCACCTCGAGCTCGAAGAGGCGGATGAGGAAGAGGTTGCTGGTGCGGCTGACGGTGATTTTGGGGTTGTTGTTCTTGTTGTCGACGTTCGAGATGACGGCGCGCACGGTCTCGCCCTTGCGGAAGAAGTCGCCGGGTATGGCCTCGCTCTTGGGCAGCAGCAGCTCGTTTTTCTCGTCGTCGAGCAGCAGGGTCTCGCGGCTCCAGGTCTGGTACACCTCGCCGGTCACGAGCTGGCCCTCGAGCTCTTTGAATTTATTGAACACGGCCTCTTTCTGAAGGTCGAGGATGCGGCTCTGCAGCGTCTGGCGCAGATTGAGGATGGCGCGGCGTCCGAATTTTTCAAATATGATTTCGCGTGTGTGCTCCTCGCCGATTTCGGCTTCGGGGTCGTCGTCTTCGCGGGCATCGCTCAGCGATATCTGTAGGTTGGGGTTCTCGACTTCGCCGTCGGGCACTACCTGCAGGTTTTGGAATATCTGCACGTCGCCCTTGTCGGGGTTGAGGATTACGTCGAGGTTTTCGTCGGTGCCGAACATTTTGCCCAGCACGTTGCGAAATGATTCCTCGAGCACGCTAATCATCGTGGTCTTGTCGATGTTTTTCAGCTCTTTGAACTCGGCGAACTGCTCGACCATATTCGGTGTGTCCTCTTTTCTTGCCATCGTTTTATATAGTTTGGAGTGTGGAGTTTGGAGTGTGTGGTGTTACTTGCCCTGGACACTCTGCTTTTAAAATTTCAAGTCGTATTTTACGTATTTGCAATCTTTTGAATTGAGCTTGAGCGGCTCGGTCTTGGTGACGGGCCGCTTGGCGCCCGGCTCTTTGACCTTGACGGTGACTTCGACGGTGAAGTCTACGTCGGTGTCGGCCACGTCGCCCGGCGCTACCTCTACGAGGGTGGCGTGGAGCTTGCGGCCGTCGCGGGTCAGGATTTCGACGTCGTTACCTACGTTTTTGTCATACTGGCCCCTGACGCGCATGGGCGATGTGAGCCCGGCCGAGCCAACCTCGAGCGAGTAATCCTCGGTGTCGCGGTCGAAGGCCGCCTCGACCGCGCGCGTGATTGCCGCGCAGGCATCGATGTCTACGCCGCTGGCGCTGTCGATTTCCACGGTTATGTCGTTGCCGGGGGTAATGGTTATGTCGACCAGGAAGAGGTCGGTGCCGGTCATCGATTCGATAACTGTCTGTCTGAGTAATTCCTTATCTATCATTATGCTCAAATAAAGAGGAGGAAGCTGTCGGCTCCCTCCTCTGTGAAGATGTAGTGCAAAATTAATAAAAATTTGCCGAATAATCAAATGATTATATAATGCCGCTCCACAGCTATCGCCTGTGATTAAATATATTTAATGTAATTTATTAAAAATTAACCTGTGCAGTCGATTCATGGCAGAATTTTATACCATGAGTCGGCCGCTATAGTAGCGCGGCACCGGCTTGCCTGATAAAAATTCCTGTCCACAGTGTCCACGCTGTCCACACCATGCATCGCGTGGACAGCGTGGACACTGTCTCTTCATATCGGCAGCCGGGATTTACCGTATCACGACCTTGCTCGAGGTCGAGCCCTGGCGGCGGATATAGAGGCCGGGGGCGGCATTGTCGCGGTTTACGGGACGTCCCTGCAGGTCGAAGTACTCAGCCGGGCAGTCGTTGACTGCGGCATCGATAGTGCCGATGCCCGAGAGCGATGACACGTCGGTTCTGAAGAACGACTGGGTGCTTACGTTGGCATCGATTTGCGGGCCGGCCATATAGCTGCCCACAGCCGCGTTGTAGCTGAAGAATACGGTATTGAGCGCGTGTGTCGCGTCGTCGGTCGTGTGCTGGCGGTTGATTGTAAACACGCCGTCGGCATCGGGCTGTATGATGGCGACTATTTTCAAGTTGCCATATGCGGGCACGGCGCAGAGTGGCAGTGGTGTGCCGTCGGTGTCAGTGATGTTAGAGCTTGCTTTCAGTTTCACCATATCGCCGGAGACCTCTACAATGTCGACCGTATACAATTGCGAACTGCGGCTGACGGCATCTGCGGGCAAAACGAACGGGCACGACACTGTACAGCCTGCTGGGATTGCCACCTGTGCAAGGGGGCAGCCGTAGAAAGCCTCGGTGCCTATATTCGTCACCGTTGCGGGTAATGTCACGTCGGTCAGCGACGGGCAGTTGGTGAAAGTGCGTGCGGCAAGGGTCGTCAAGTTTTCCGGAAATACGACTGTGCTCAGTGAGGCACAATTAGAGAAGCGGTAGTAGCTGCGTTCGAGATTTTTGGGTAGGATGACTTCTTTGAGGGCGGAGCAATTATTGAAATTAATGCTGAAGTTGGGAGACGTGACAGCCGAAAGGTTTACGTGCTCGAGAGTCTGATTGTCTTCGAGTCCGAGCGTATTGCTGTTCCCTACTGTTTTTGTGATAGTCGCCGGCAGGGTCAGAGATGTTATGTTGCAGCCCTTGAATGCGTCTTCGCTAATCCCGACGACCGGCACCTGACGTCCGTCGATTTCTACATGGTCGGGTATCACCAGGTCGCCGCTAAGCGTAGCCGGGTCTTGTGGCGAGATAAGAGCCTCGTCGCCCCAGGTTGTAACTTTGATGCCATCCACCTCTTGTGGTGCGCAGCCTTGTCCGGGCACGGGCTCGGTTCGGAGACAGACGAGGTTGCCGTCGACCTCTACATATAGTGCCACGACCATGTATGTCCCCGAGCCGAGTTCGAGCACCACGCAGTAGCGGTCGTCTTTGGTGCGGAAATTCGGGCCGAGGTCGAAAGTCAGGTCGTCGTCAGGGTAGATGCGGTCATGGGTGTTGTCTTCTACCATCAGGAAGGGGGTTAGGCGCTTGCCGTCGGGGCCGAAAACATTAAATTTATCGAGACGCAGACTGCATTTGTCGGTACCCTTGCTTACGCTTGCCCATACGCAGCCGGGGTTGTTGCCAAGGCTGAAATTCATCGAAAAGCCGGGGGTATCGGGTGTCATGATGCCGCAATTGAGATTGAGCCTCTCCAGGTTCTTGGTATAGCGCAGCCAGTAGTTTGGCACGTTGCGTCCCTGCCAGCCGTCAGCAAGGGTAAACTCGCTGATTTCGGCATATTGAAGGGCGGTGCCCCTGGCCTCTACATCGTATGTTTTGCCGTCGTATGTGACTGTGGGCACAAGTGTAAACGAGCCCGTGTATTCACCTTCGGCGGGTTTCTCGATTTGCACGGTATTTTCCGATGTCACGCGGTAGTTTACCCCGTCGACGACAAAGGTCTTGGTTTGTGCCGACAACATCATCGGCAACGCCACGGCAAAGGCCATGGCACTTCGTAAGAGTAAAGATATTTGCATAGAATTTATTTGTGGTTTAGTATTGTCGCTGTGATATTGATGGTGGGTTTAGATAATATTTCTACACACCGCAAAGAAAGCTCCTGTATGTCTCTCAAAGACAAAAGATTTAAATTATTCAAGTTTCGCAAGTATGCAACTTGCTCACTGTTAGTAGTCTTTAGGTTATAGGTTATGGTTTGATAAATGCAAATAACAATATTATTAGTGTTCAAAATTAGCGAACTAAGGCTAACCACTAAACGATAAACCATTAACAGTGAGCAAGTCTTAGACTCGCGAAACTTAAATAAATTGCAAATTTAGTGATTGCGACTGATTCTATTATTTAATAAATGTTAATTCTTGAAGTGTCGACATTTCGGTTCAAGCCGAAATGTCGGTGTATCAATTTATAAATGCAGAGGAAAAAAACAGTCGAAGACTGTTACCTTATGAAGCCCCACCCTTACGGAGTTGGGTGGGGAAGTGGGCGAAATACCAAACCAAAGGTCGAAGGCCTTTCCCCTGTATTTCAAATTTATATATCGATTGGGAAGTGTCTTCGACACTAATCCCCGGAGAAGAGTTCTACTCCCCGGCCAACTTCGTAAGGCCGGGGTTAAGGCAATGTAATGCTCTTCGAGCATTTTTGGCCCAAGCCGAAATTACAGTGCATATATAGTTGGGTCAGGTTGTGGCTAATATAGGAGCTGGGCCCTCCGGGACCAGCC
>CECA01076353.1_pt1 | contig 47776 bp, 39 predicted proteins | sample 557351 | NCBI WGS metagenome assembly CECA01 (sample SAMEA3182051, study PRJEB8094) | gut metagenome | biome: human; feature: gut; material: Stool; isolation source: human stools | place: Canada | collected 2012-03-07 | reverse complement strand
ATTTATCCCCGGTCCATCACTAATATCATTACCTTCGTCCATTCTCATAGAATGAACTACCATATTTGAGGAATCAATTTTTAATAAAATAAATGAATCTTCAAATTCAGAACGATATTTTTCAAAAAAATTTTTCACAGAATCAATTAGATCAGGAATTTCTTCAATACATTGTATTGATATTTCTCCTAAATCTGGTTCATCTTCGTGAATTATATATGTTGAAGTAGAAGAATTATTATCGGTTTCTAGCGGAAATTTTTTAGGAGCATAAGACGCTAATAGATCATCAAATTCTTTTCTCCGTTGTTGATAGGAATTAGAAGAACCATCTCTTGTTGTAATCCTAAATGTTATCAAATATGTGGTCATTTCTTCTGAGAGATAATTTGTTTTATAGCTTCTTTTATAATAGAATCATTCTCTTCTCCACTTTTCCCAAGAAGCCAAACCAATAGAGGAAGTGCAACATTGTTTTCTACAATAAACCATTTGGGATGACCGAACGCGCTTGGATAGCCAATACCATTGTATGCTTCATTCCATCTCATTCCGACACGTGAATTGCTTTCATCGTCGTCCCAATTCCCTATCGCTATAGAAAAATCTTTATTATTGTATAAGACTCTATGATTTGTGAAATCTCTAGGATGTACATTTTCTGGTTCCATTTGCATATAATTGAATAATTTTCTTGAGAAGTCAAGAGTCAACTTGTAGTCTTCTAAGAAATTTGGGGAAAACCAATTCCCAAAAGTTAAGACTCTAGTTCCTTGATCAAATCAAATATATTAATATTGAGCAATTTACAAAGAGATAACACTTCCAAAAAGGTCAAATACCGTTCTCCTGTCTCATATTTGGAAACGAATGACTGAGGAAGATTACACATCTCGGAAAGTTCTACTTGAGACAATCCCATTTTTTTACGCTTCATCCTAAGGAATAAACGCAATTTTTCTTCTTGGACATTGTCCCTCTTTCTGAGCATTTAAGCAGGATAACCTAGAAGCCAAAATAACCCGAATCGGGATATTTTTAGGTTTACAATCAGCTTATATCTCGTACTATGCGGATGAGTTCCCAAATCTGGGAATCCTCAAAACGAGATAGAACTATGAAGACATTATTACTTGGAACAGTCTTGGCATCCCTGGCTTTGCTTACCTCATGCAGCAATTCATCATCCAATGGAGATGGAAGCAATTCAGAAGCTCCATTGACACTGGAAGGAAAAACTCTTACGGGAGGCATGTATGTAGACTATCAAGAAGGTGATGGTTGGGAATTGGAGGCAAAGGATTTTGTTTTCAGTACTGGAACCGTTACGTTTGGCGCAGTCGAATATGATGCCAATGACCATGAGACAACCAGAACAATTACAGGAAGTTATGTTTTTGAAAAAACTGGAACTAATGTAGGAACCCTGCAAATTGAGTCAAATTGGGTAGGGTTTCATCTTAATTTGACGTTTAATGGTAGTAATGTTGCTGCTGAAGGAACGATGAAAGAGAATATGGGAAAGGAATTACCTGCAAAGGGTACATTTGATAAGAGGTAATTTATTTATTACAAATATATTATGAAAAACGCTGACTAGAATACCTAGTCAGCGTTTTTGTCTAAGTTATTCACCTTCAGATGATAAGGGGATGACGAAAATATTTTAAAATAATATGGTTAGTCAAGTATGTAGGTCCCTATTTTTTTTCTTTATCCCTGCGCGGAGCATTGGTTTCCTGTGGCTGGAAGGGGTATGTTTGCCGGGAAACGCCGGATGATGCGGAAAAGAAATGCGAAGGTATTCGGATTATTGATGATTTGTTTTTTCAATTTATTGATAAAGAACGGATTTGATTTATTTTTACTGGTGAGGTCAACGTGTTTTTCCCGCGCTCTGTCATTCTGATTCCGCTTGACTTGCATCCGGATAAAGAGTACCTATCGGTACATTTTTGAAGCATGCTTCATTGTTTTATGGCCGACCCTTTTACGATTTCGTTTTTGATGAAAATGATTACGGACCGCGTGGATATGATGCTTACGCGCGGCTTGACTCTGGAGCGTGTTACGGCCTCCCAGGGCCGGGTGCTGGCTTACCTGATGTCCCGTGACGGAGAAAACGTCTCCCAGAGGGACATAGAGCGGCATTTGGGTGTCTCCCATACCACGGCCAAGGGAATTGTCCAGAGGCTGGAACAGAAGGGCTGGGTAACCACGGCTTTTGACAGTGAAGACGGACGGCTGAAGAATGTGTACCTGACGGATATGAGCCGGGGCGTTCATGAGGCCATCTGTCAGCAGATAGGAGTGATTGAAAATACGCTGCTGGACGGGGTGCCGGAGGAAAGCCGCAGCATGCTGAGGGATCTGCTCCGGCGCATGTACGACAATCTCAAATAATAAAAGCCCGTGCTTTTTTCCGGGGAACGGGTTTGGAAAAATATGAAGCATGCTTCAATAATATTGTTAACCAACAACATGAAAGCACACTATATACTGATAGCGGTCCTGTGCGGGCTGGCAGGGTGCCGGGAAGACAACGGCGCCGCGGATGCTGCAAACCGGAGGGAAATGCCTCCGCTCAAGGTTTCCGTGATGAATATGGAGCAGAGAACGGTGGAGTTGAAATCTTCCTGGTTCGGCCATTTGCGCGGGGTGGAGCAGGCGGACATCAGGCCGCAAGTTTCCGGAACGCTGATACGCCAGGTTTACTGGGACGGCTCCATTTGCGACAAGGGAGAACTGCTTTTTGAAATTGACCCGGCTACCTATCAGGCCGCCGTGGACAGGGAGGCGGCCAACCTGGCTACGGCTCGTGCCGTCAAACTTCAGGCGGAAGCTTCTCTGGACAGGGTGCAGAAGGATTTGGACCGCTATGACAAACTGATCAGGACGGGGGCTATTTCCGTCAAGAACCTGACGGACGCGCAACAGAACCTTAAGGAGATGCAGGCCGCTCTGGAACAGGCGGAAGCGGGCATCAAGCAGGCGGAAGCCTCCCTGGAAAACGCCCGGATCAATCTTGACCGCACCAAAGTACGCGCGCCGTTCCGGGGACTGGCTTCCAAGGCGACGGCCAGCGTGGGGGAACTGATTTCCGCCAGCGGCTCGCCGCTCACTACCATGTCTTCCATCGACCCCATCCGGGTGGATTTTTCCGTGACGGGAAAACAGGTTCTCAGCCGCCTGATGGATGGAACCGTGAATGTGAAAACCGGGCGCATGGGAGACATGCCGGATTTTGAATTGATTCTGGAAGACGGCTCCGTCTTTGAAAAGAAGGGGAAGGTGGTTTCCGTGGACAGCGAGGTGAGCCGTTCGACGGGCACCGTCAATTTCATCGGCCATATTCCCAATCCGGATCTGAAACTGCGTTCCGGAATGGCGGTGCGCGTGCGCGCCGTGACGGGTACGGAGAAGGATGCCTTGCTGGTTCCCGCCCGCGCCCTGCTTTCTTCCATGAACCACCGCAACATCATGGTGGTGGCTCCGGACGGGATGCCGCGCCGCATTGACGTGCAGCCGGGGGAAACCGTAGTTCTTGACATGCCTGACGGCAAGGGCGGAACGGCCCCCATGCTGATGCAGATAGTAACGGGAACGGTCAAGCCCATTCCGGAATCTCTGAAGGAAATAGGATACGGAAAGCCGGCGGATGCTCCCGTCATCGTGGAAGGCGGAATGATGGCCGCCCAGTATTCCAAGGCGAACAGCCTGATGCGGGAACATGGAGCCACGGAAGGGTTCGGGACGGTTGTCCCCGTTCCCTTCATCTATACCGCCCCTGTTTCCACCACTCCTTCCGTAACTGCCAAATAAGCCATGAGTGCGTTTTTCATCAAGCATCCCGCAATCGCAGCCGTGATTGCCATTGTGACCACGCTGCTGGGGCTGGTCTGCATGTTCAACCTGCCTATTTCCCAGTATCCGGAAATCACGCCGCGCACCATCCAGCTTCAGGCCATGTTTCCTGGGGCCAGCGCGCAGGCGGTGGCGGATTCCGTGGGCACTCCCCTGGAACGCCAGATTTCCGGCGTGCAGGGCATGGACTACATGACGTCCGTTTCCTCCAACAACGGCGTGTATAACCTTTCCGTCATTTTTGAACCGGGTTCCGATACGGATATTGACCAGGTGCTGACCAATATGCGCTATGGGCAGGCCTCCTCCCAGCTTCCGCAGGAAGTTCAGAGCACGGGCGTGACCATCAAGCAGCAGCCGGGGCTTCCGCTGATGATTTATTCCCTGACATCCCCGGACGGCAGTTATAATTCCGTGGATTTGGCGAACTATGCCCAGGTGAAGCTGGTGGATGAACTTAAGCGCGTGGAGGGCGTGGGGGAAGTTCAGGTGTACGGCGCGGGGCGTTATGCCATCCGCATCTGGCTGGATACGTCCAAAATGACCCATTACGGCGTTTCCGTCAATGAAGTGCGGGGCGCCATCTCCGCCCAGAACACCACCAACCCCGGCGGCAAGATCGGGGCGGACCCCGTGCCGGACGGCCAGGAGCAGACCATTACCGTGCGCACTCAGGGGCGTCTTTCGGAGCCCCATGAATTTGAAGACATCATCATTCGCCAGAATGGGGATGAAATCCTGTACCTGAAAGATATTGCCAAGGTGGAACTGGGAGCTGAAGACTATTCCGCCACCGGCCGCCTGAACGGAGAAGTTTCTGCAGCTATCGTTATCTTCCAGTCTCCGGGTTCCAACGCCATCGCTACGGCGGACCGCGTGGAAAAACTGCTGGAAGCCAAGGCTCCGCTGATGCCGGAAGGAATTACCGGGCGCGTTTCCCTGGATACGACTACGGCGGTGCGCTATTCCATTGATGAAATCAAGCACACGTTCATGGAAGCCGTCATCCTGGTGGCCCTGGTCGTGTATGTTTTCCTTCAAAACTGGCGCGCCACCCTCATTCCACTCATCGCCGTTCCGGTTTCCCTTATTTCCACGTTCTGCCTCTTTCCCGTCCTGGGGTTTTCTCTGAACACCATTTCCCTTCTTGGCATGGTGCTGGCCATCGGCCTGGTTGTGGATGACGCCATTGTGGTGGTGGAAGCCGTGCAGGAGCACATAGACAAGGGGCTCAATCCGCGCATGGCTTCCTTCGCCGCCATGCAGGAGGTATCCGGCCCCGTCATCGCCATTGCCCTGGTACTGGCGGCGGTGTTCCTGCCTTCCCTGCTGCTGGAGGGCATCACGGGAACGCTGTTCAAGCAGTTCGCCGTGACCATCGCCATTTCCATGCTCATTTCCGCCTTTAATGCGCTGACGCTTTCCCCTGCCTTGTGCGCCCTGTTGCTGAAACCCCGGAATGCGGGCAGGAAGAGCCTCTTTTCCCCATTTCACCGTTTGTTCAACTGGTGTTACGGACGTGTCTCCAACGGCTATACCCGCATGTGCGGAAGCCTGGCCCGCAAGCTGGCGATTTCCATCCCCCTCCTGTTGTTATTCTGGGGGGCGGTAGCTCCTGTGGCGGAGCGCGTTCCCGGCGGCTTTCTTCCGGATGAAGACCAGGGCTTTCTGCTGGCCTGCCTGATCCTGAAGCCGAATACCTCCCTGCAGGTTGCCTATGAACAGGACAAAAAATTTGAGGCGGTCCTCCAGGATCCCGCCGTGAAGAACCTTACTACCGTGGTGGGGCTCAACATCCTCAACAGCGTGCAGACTCCCGGCGCCTGCATTGCCTACATTGAGCTCAAGGACTGGAGCGAACGGCCGGAAACCTCCGCGGAGCTGGCCGGAAAGCTTCAGGGAAAGCTGGCCCAGGCCGGCCTGGACGGCATGGCGATGGTGCTGGAACCTCCCGCCATCCCCGGCGTGGGAACCGCCAACGGGGTTACGATGGTACTGGAGGATCTGGAAGGGCAGGGCGTAGCTTATCTGCATGAACAGGTGCAACGGTTCCAGGAAGCGGCTTCCCGGCGTCCGGAAATAGCCTTGTGCATAGACATGATGATGGCGGACATGCCGCAGAAGTACGTGAACCTGGACAAGGAAAAATGCAAATTCCACAAGGTGGATATTGACGTGGCCAACGGCATTTTGGCCTCCTACAACGGTTCCTCCTTCATCAATTACTTCAATGCCTTCGGCCAGCAGTGGCAGGTGTATATCCAGGCGCAGGGCGAAGACCGCGCCAGCCTGGAGAAGATGGACGGCTTCTTTGTCACGAACGCGGACGGAGCCCGCGTGCCTCTCTCCGCCCTGGTGAACATCAGAGAGATAGAGGATACGGAATTCGTGATGCACCATAACATCTACAACGCCGCCAAATTGAACGTGATGCCCCGGCCCGGCCACTCCACCCAGCAGGTGATGGATGCGCTGAAGGAAGTGTTCCATCAGACGATGGATCCCACGAAGGTTGGCTTCGACTACCAGGACATGAGTTTCCAGGAAAATAAAGTGCGCAACAGTATTGGGCTGGGGGCCATCTTCACCATGTCCGCCGTTTTCGCCTTCCTTATCCTGGTGGCGCTTTATGAGAAATGGTCTCTTCCCCTGGCGGTTTTCCTCACGGTTCCCATTGCCGTGCTGGGGGCCTATGCCGGGTTGTTCTGGCAGGGCATGGAGCTGACGCTCTAAGCGCAGATCGGTCTGGTGATGCTGGTGGGTCTGGCGGCCAAGAACGCCATCCTCATCGTGGAATTCGCCAATCTGGAGATGCAGCGCGGCAAGGGCCTGATGGAGGCTACGCTGGCTGCCGCGCGTCTGCGCCTGCGTCCCATTCTGATGACTTCTCTGGCATTCGTTCTGGGATGCATCCCCCTGATGCTTTCCTCCGGTTCCGGGGCTCTGGCGCGCAACGCTATCGGTACGGTTGTGGTGATTGGCATGGGGGTGGCTACACTGGTGGGCGCTTTTCTGATTCCATGTTCTTATGTGTTCATCATGAGATTATTCCGTATTAAATTCTCCCTGAATGATCTGAAGGAGGATCCGGATGAAGTGGGAGCCAGGAAATACCTGGCCGCCCATACGAAAGACTGATGTTTTACAGATTGTCCTGTTCCGGCGCTGACCATCCAGGGCAGCGCCGGAGCTTGCTTTCGGAGCCGGAGGGGAGTATTTTCCTGTCCGGACGCCGGGAGTAACGCCGGGTCATTTTAAGGGAATGAATGAGTACCGGCAGATAACTGAAGCTTTTCAGGAAAACTTCCGTAACTACGGAGAATTGGGCGCTTCCGTTTCTGTCTGGAAGGAGGGAAGGGAAATCGTTTCCCTGCATTCCGGGTTTGCCGCAGCGGATAAAACGCGTCCATGGACGGAACATTCGCTGGTGCCCGTTTACTCCGCCACCAAGGGAGCCGCATCCGCCGCCCTTCTGCTGGCCCTGCACCAGCAGGGAGCCTCGCCGCAGATGAGCATGGGGGAACTGTGGCCTGAATTCCCGCTGCCCTATGCATCCATCGCGCAGATGATGTCCCATCAATGCGGTTTGGCAGCTTTCTCCCGGACGGCAAGCGTGTTTGACCATGAGGATTGCGTGCGCGCCCTGGAGGAAACCGTTCCGGCGTGGCAGCCGCCGGAACACGGCTACCATCCGCATACTTACGGAGTGATGCTTGATGAACTCATGCTGCGGCTGACCGGGGAACGCCTGTGGCGCTACTGGGAGGAATACATCCGCAAACCGTTGAATCTGGATTTTTACATCGGGTTGCCGGAATCCGAATGGAACCGCGTGGCGACGCTGTATCCCGGCAAGATGGACATGTCCAACATGGGTACGCCGTTTTATCTGGAATACATGAACAAGGGCACGCCCGTAAACCGTGCGTTCAATACTCTGATAGGGCTGAACAGTGTGCGGCAGATGAACACGCCGGAAGCGTGGGTGTCCGGAGTTCCGGCCTTTGGCGGCGTGGCTTCCGCCCGCGGCATGGCGCAGTTCTACCAGGCCTGCCTAGGGCTGGATGAACTCCGGGTATTCCCGTCCGACGTGCGCGGCTGGATGCGGAACGTCGTCATTGACGGGCCGGACCTGACGCTGAAAACGCCCACCGCCTTTTCCTGCGGCTTCATGCACGATCCCGCAGACCCCGCCACGGGCCGCAAGCTGCGCCATCTGTTCGGCTCCGGCGGCTTCGGTCATGCCGGGGCGGGCGGTTCCCATGCCTTTGCGGATCCAGCCCACGGCCTTTCCTTCGGCTACGCGATGAACCGCATGGACTTGAACGTGCTGCCCGGCGTGAAGACCCGAAACCTTATCAGCGCAGTCATGAAAGAAGTGGCTGGAGAGTGTTCTTAACCTGAGACCTGGCTATCTGTTCAATCCCATCGGAAGTTTCCGGATAGTTTATTCGTTCCTATTCTTGCGGCCTTTTTTAATCTGAACGTGGGGGGTACAAAGAATGATTCTTCAGTCATTCCCTTGCTGCCCTGTCCCCTGTTGAAAAATCAGGGTTCCGTTTGCCGGGGATGCTGAACCCGGCCTTTGGAGTCAGCTGCTGGTTACCACCCTCCGCCCAGGGCGCGCGCGAGCTGCACCACGGCCTTGCGGATGTTCTGCTTCATGGTGACCAGGGATTCCTCCGAGCTGAGCCAGGAACGCTGGGCGGTGATCACGTTCAGGAAGTCCGTCTCGCCGTTGATGTACAGGGTGCGGGAGAGCTGGAACGCTTCTCTGTTGGCGTTGTTTTCCTTGTGCAGGTATTGCATCTGGGAGGTATAGCTGCCATAGGCGATCAGGGCGTCCTCCACCTCGGAGACGGCGGTAATGAGCGTTTTGCGGTAAGTTTCCGCAGCTTGTTCCGCTGCGGCTTTCTGGGCGCGTACCGTGGCTCTCAGGGCTCCGCCCCGGAACAGGGGCTGGAGCAGGTTCCCTCCCAGGGACCACGCGTTGTTGTTTTCCCTGAAGAGCTGGCCGAAATCTCCGCCGCGGCTGGAAAGGGAGCCCGTCAGGCTGAAGCGCGGGTACAGATCCGCTACGGCTACGCCCACGTTGGCCACGGCCGCGTGCAGGTCCGCCTCAGCGGCGATAACGTCGGGCCTGCGCCGCAGGAGTTCGGAGGGGAGGCCTACCGGAACGGTGGGCGTTTTCTCAAAGACGGAAGCTTTGGGCAGCGTCAGTTCTACACGGGAATTGTATGTTCCCAGCAGCACGGCGAGCTGGTTTTTAGAGGAGGCCACCTGTGCTTCCAGTTGCGGGATGCGGCTTTCCGTGGAGGCGACGGTGGAGGTGGCCTGCTCCACATCCAGACGGGGGGCGAATTCCGTTTTGTAGCGTTTTTCCGCAATGGTGAGGGTGCTGCGTTGGATTTCCAGTTGTTCCCTGGCGATGCGGAGCTGTTCGCAGGCGGTAATCCAGTCAAAGTAGGCCGTAGCGACGTCCGCCAGCAGGGCTGTGCGCACGGCTCCTGCGGAAGCTTCCGTGGACATGAGGGAGGCGCGGGAGGCCTCGATGGAACGCCGGTTGCCGCCAAAGAGGTCCAGCTCCCAGGAGGTGGACGCTCCCAGGGAGAAGTTCTGGGAAGTGGAGCTGCGAAAACCTCTGTCCGGGGACAGGCTCCACCCGGCGCTGGCGTCTGCGGAGGGAAGCAGGGATGCCTGGGAGACGCGGAGTTTTTCCCTGGCCTCCCGGATGCGGAGCAAAGCCACCTTCATGTCCGGATTGTTGTTGAGGGAGGTGGAGACCAGGCGGTTGAGTTGGGGGTCTCCAAAGATATTCCACCAGGAACGCAAATCTTTGTCCGAACTGTGGGGGGGCCTGTTCGCCTCCCACGTGGCGGGGAGGTCATTGGTCGGCGTCCGGAAATCCGGGCCTACCATGCAGGAGCCAAGGAAACAGGCGGCCAGAAGGGGGAGATGTTTGAACGTGGATGACATGGAAAAATAAAAAGTAAGGTGTTATTCGTGGCGAAGGGCATCAATGGGGTCCATCTTGGACGCCTTCCAGGAGGGGTACCATCCGAAGGCCAGGCCGATGAATACGGAGACGCCTACAGCCAGAGCCATGGCTTCCGGGGAGGAGGCTGTGGCCCAGTTCATGGTGCGGCTGACGATGATGGAGATCGCCTTGCCGAGCATGATGCCCAGCGCGCCGCCCACCACGCAGAGCAGCACCGCTTCCAGCAGGAACTGGCGCATAATATCCTGCGGACGGGCGCCCACCGCCATGCGCAGGCCAATTTCCTTGGTTCGTTCCGTGACGGAAACGAGCATGATATTCATGATGCCGACGCCGCCGACGACCAGAGAGATCATGGCCACGATCATCAGCAGATTGGTCATCACTTCCGTGGTGCTGCTCATGGCACGGGACATTTCCGCCATGTCCCATACCCGGAAATCGTCCAGCTGGCCGTCCTTGAGGTTGTGTTTGGCGCGGATCACTTCCGTAATCTGGTCAATGGCCTCGGAGGAGCGTTCCGGGTCTGAAATCTGAGCCATGATGGAATCAATATTGTTGAAGCGCCGCGGATGGGGAGCGTCCGTATAGGGCTGGTCCGTAGTTTCCGTGTAGTAATCCACGGAACTGGCAGTGTATTTATCTGCCCGGTTGAAGGTGGTGGTGCTGTTGCCGGTGGAAGTGGTGGTGGAACCGCCGCCCAGGCCCTGGAGGCGGTAGCGGATGCTTGTCCATGGGAGGATGATGGAGTCGTCCTGGTCGCGTCCCATCATGTTGGCCCCTTTTTTCTGAAGGATGCCGATGACTTTGAACATGACATTCTTGATGCGGATATCCTTGCCCAGCGGGTCTTCGTCCCCGAAAAGTTCCTTGGCCACCGTCTGGCCGATGACGCACACGCGCCTGGCCTGTTCCACATCTTCCTCGGAGAAGGGCTGGCCTCGCGCCATGTCATACCAGCTTTTGATTTTCAGGTATTCCACGGAACCTCCCTCTACAGTTTCCGGGCTCCAGTTCTTGTTGCCGTAAATGACCTGGCCGCTGGCGCGCACCACGGGGGTAGCCCGCAGAACCATGGGGCAGTCTTTCGCAATGGCTTCGCAGTCCGCGTTGGTCAGGGAGGCCCGTCCGCCCGCGCCGGTATTGACGCCGCTTTTGGAGATGGCTCCAGGGCGGATATTCAGCGTGTCCGCCCCCATGGAAGCGATGGTATTTTTAATCTGGAGCGTAGATCCCTGGCCGATTTCCACCATGGCGATTACTGCGGCAATGCCGATGATGATGCCCAGGATGGTGAGGGCTGCGCGCATGGGATTACGCACCAGGGCCCTGATGCAGGTTTTAAGGAGAGGAAGGAATTTCATACGTCGTCCTTGCTAAGCATATCGGAAATCCCTTCGCAGATAAGACCGTCCGCCATGTTGATGGCCCTGTCCGTGAAGGCGGCTATTTTGGGGTCGTGCGTCACCAGGATGACTGTGATTCCCTGTTGGCGGTTCAGGTCCTTGAACATGTGCAGCACTTCCTTGGAGGTAGTGGAGTCCAGGTTTCCCGTTGGTTCGTCCGCCAGCAGGATGCTGGGGTTGTTGATGAGGGAACGGGCAATGGCTACGCGCTGCTGCTGTCCGCCGGAAAGCTGGGCCGGGGTGTGGTCCATGCGGTCGGAAAGGCCTACCAAATTCAGCAATTCCACGGAACGTTCGCGCATGGCTTTCATGCTGAGGGCAGGGTGGGCATATACGGCAGGCATCATCACGTTTTCCAGGGCTGTGGTACGGGAGAGCAGGTTAAAGTTCTGGAAGACGAATCCGATGCGCTTGTTCCGGAGAGTGGCTCGTTCTGCGGCGTTGAATTTGGCAACATCTTCCCCGGCAATATAGTAATGGCCTGAGGTAGGGCGGTCCAGACAGCCCAGGATATTCATCAGGGTGGATTTTCCTGAACCGGAAGCTCCTGTGAGGGAGACGAATTCCCCCCCGTTGATATCCAGGGTGATGCCCTTGAGCACTTGAAGGTCTATTTCTCCCAAGTGGTACACCTTGGTTATGTCACGTAAGCGGATCACGTTTGTTGGAATGCTTGATGCGGTGAAAAAGAGTAATTAAGAGGTCGAATGATGGCGGTTCCCCGGGTCAGGGAGGCGGGGGAGGGCCGTCATTTCCAGCCGAGGCTGGCGTTTTTGTATTGCCTGTGCTAGGCTTGCGGCGTGGGGGCATTTTGGGCGCGAACGGGTTTTCCCCGCCGGCGGAGGCGGAAGAACCGTCCCCCGAACTGTCGGAGCGGTTCAGTATCTGGGCCGTAGAGACGATTTCCATTCCTTCCCGGAGCGTTTCTCCCGCAATGGCTGTCAGCATGCCGTTGCTTTCCCCTTTGGTGACCAGGTGGGGATAAAGAAGATTGTCCCGCAATTCCCAGACCACGGCTTTTTTCTTTTGTCCGTCCCGGACGGGGGCGGCCAGCTCCGGCTGCATCCGGTCAAAGGCCGCTTTTTGTTCAGCGCTGACCAGTTCTGTTTCCGGGCGGAAGCGGAGGGCCGCATTGGAAACGAGGAAGGCGTTTCGTATGTCCTCTACCACGAATTGGACATTTGCCGTCAGATAGGGGATAAGAAGCTTGTCCGGATTGGGTACATCAATGTCCACGATGTAAGTGACCACATTGGACGTCATGGTTGCGTCCAGCCGTATCTTGTCCACCGTTCCCTTGAATTTGCGGCCGGCGAAAGCGTCCACGGTGAACAGCACCTCCTGCCCCTTGCGGATGCTGCCGATGTCCGCCTCGTTCACAGCGGCCCAAATTTTCAGCTTGGAAAGGTCTGTGGCGATGTAAAACAGGCTGGAGGCGCTCATGCTGGAAACCACTGTTTGGCCTATGTTGACCAGGCGTTTGACCACGACGCCGTCCACGGGGGACTTGATGGTAGTGTATTCCAGATTGCGCATTTCCTTTTTCAGCGCGGCTTCCGCCTGTTTCAGGGATGCTTCCGCTTCCTGCAGGGAGGCTTCCGCCACGGCTACGTTGGCGCGGGCGGTTTCTTCATCCGCAATATACTGGTCGTAGCTGGATTTGGACAGGGCATCCCCCGGCCCCAGCTTTTCCGCGCGTTCCCGGTCCAGTCTGGCCTGCTGGTGCTTGGCTTTGGCCTGCTGGATGTCCGCCTTGGAGCGGGCGATTCCGGCAATGGCCTGCGCTTTGGAGGCTTCCGCCCTCTGAACGTCCAGTTGCACGGGAAGCTTGTCGATTTCCGCGAGCATCTGACCGGCTTTTACAGGGCTGGAATAATCCACTACCTTGCCGTTCATGTCCTTGCCGAACTCCATGATGATTCCGCTGACCTGGGCGCCTACATCTACCAGTTCATCAGGCTCCGTGACGCCGGTTGCTTCGATGGTGATCATCAGGTCTCCTTTTTCAAGAGGTTCTGTCTGGTAGTCCACCTGGATGGCTTCATTTCCTTTCCACTGTTCCCAGGCAAACCAGATGCCTCCGAGAACGGCAATGACGATGATGAGTTTGATGAATCCCTTCACGACTATATTATACTTCGCAATAATGAAAAAGTTGCACGGATGTTAAAAACTTTTCCGCAACGGAGCGTGATCCTATCATGATTTCCGGAAATGTCTAAGGGATTATTATGTTTATTAACAGTTGCTGTTTATTAACTAATAATATTTCCTTTCTTCCTTTTCGCCCAGTGACGGAAGGAGCGGGAATGGAGGGCCACGAAATATCTGAAGGTGCTCCCATTCGATCTTTTGGGGAATTGGCTTCTCCGTGTTTGTAAGTGATGCGGGGGTGGGAAGAACAGGGAAAGGCGGTGAATCCCGACAGGAGTAATGTTGCCCAAGAGGGGAATCCCGGCTTACCTGCGGGCTCAAGGAGGGGAGAAACGTTGAAAGAACGAGCTTTCTGGATTCAGGTGATGGAAAAAAGACACCGCTGCACCGTCTCTGGCTGTGAGCCACGTTCCCGTGCCTCAATAGAGCGGGGACTTCCGCCGCTGTTTTGACTTTTCCGGTATAGGACGTAGTCAGCCCTGCGTCGGGGCTGCCCCCATTAGGTTGTAATATCGGTCCGGGCCACTTTGCCAGGCGATGACGAGTGCAGCAGCCACCACCTTATATACCTCATGGTAGGGAATGTTCCAAGGTGTTTTTGCAATCTTTTCAGACATGGAGGGAACTTTCCCGTGGAGCGATTGATTTTGAAAGGGATGCTGCTTTCAGCGGTGTTCTTCCAGCCATTCCTTTAACACAAGGCGGTCCGCAGGTGCTCAGGGCAGTTCTTCCAGCGTACGGCGGGAGAAGAACCCCAGGGTTTCATGTTCCAGAGGCCGGGGCAGGGCGCAAAGTTCCAGACGGCACAGAAAGGGGATAAGGCGGATAATGCGTTCAGGCTCCCGGTGCCGTACGGGGGTGAGCATGCGGACGGGGAAGACGGTGCATCCCAGCTCTTCCCGTATTTCCCGTATGACGGCGTGCCGGGCATTCTCCCCTGGTTCCACTTTTCCGCCGGGGAATTCGTAAAGAAGCCCGTTGGACTGCCCCGTTTTCTTTTTGGCGCCCAGAAGAAGAGGGCCCCGTGCGGCGGGCAGTTCAATCAGGGCACAGCAGACGTCCAGCGTGTTCATGGGGCGTAAAAGTCCAGGTTATGCAGGTTGATGATGCGGGTGTCCGTATCCAGGACGCCGAAACCGATGCGTCCGGTCCTGCCCTGGAGTTCTCCGGGATTGGCCAGCAGGCAGCCGCCGCATCTTTCGCTGACGGCCTGGTGGGTATGGCCGTACAGGGCGGCGTCTGCGTTTCCGCTGCGCGCTTCCCGCAAGGCGTATTTTGGGTAATGGGAGAGGGAAAGTTTCATGCCGTACCGGGTGATAAGGGCATGTTCCGGATGCAGGCGCGCCGCTGGGGAACTGGCGGCCATCCGCCGCATGGTTTCCACATCATAGTCATTGTTGCCCGGAACGGCATCCAGAGGAAAGTCCTCCGTCAGTTCAATCAGGCGCCGGAAACTCTCCGGCGTGGTGCAGTCGCCCAGGAAGATGAAATGTCCGCAACCCAGCAGGCGCATCCGGTGCATGGCTGGCTCCAGATGGTCTGTGCGGTTGTGCAAGTCGGAAAAAATGCCTATCTTCATCTTTTTTCAGCAATTCATGGCATGAATGGGCCATGCCTTCAATTCATCCGGCAGGGAAAGTGGGAGCGGATGGCCTCCCTCCTTGCGCAGCAGACAGGTGAAACCGCCCGCTCCTGCTCCGTGAAAGGGCATGAGCCGGTAGCAGGCTTCCTGCGTCAGGGAGGAACGGAAATGCTCCAGCTCCGGCACGGTTACGGTGTGCAGGTCCGGATGGCGCTTCAGCAGGTACAGGACATTGCGTTCATTTTCCTCCGGAGCGTAGGTGCATGTAGTGTACAGCAGGAAGCCGCCGGGAGCCAGACACCGGAGGGCGGCCAGCAAAATGCCCCGCTGCCGCTTGGCGTTGCCTCCGGTGACGGAGGAATTGAAACAGCCGGGGTTGGGAATGCCTTTAGCCAGCAGGGACTGCCCGCTGCACGGGGCATCCGCCAGAATGAGGTCAAAACACCCTGGGGCCAGTTCCGCCCACTGGTCCGGGCGCAGGCGCTGGGTGTACAGATTGGTGAAGCCGCAGCGAAGCAGGTTGTGGCGTAGAATGCCCAGGCGCTTCGGATGCACCTCATTGGAAACATGCTCCTGAGGAGATACCCGCGTTTGCGCCAGAATGCTTTTTCCTCCCGGCGCCGCGCACATGTCCAGGCAGCGTCCCGGACGAAACGGAAGATGCGCCAGAGGGGCCGTTTCCCAGACGGACGAGAGATCCAGCGGATAGTAATAGCCGCATTCGTAATCCGGCAGGGAGCCGGGTTTGGTTTCTGTCTCTCCCGGCGGGAGCTCCAGAATGAAGGAATGCCCCCACTCCTGCGGCGTGTTTTTTGCCGGCAGGGGCGGCTGGTAGCCTTCCGGAGCCTTCGGTGTAATGACCAGCGCGCTTCTGGAACGGTTCCCGGCCTGCATGGCGTCCAGAAAATCCCGTTCCTGTTCCGCCGTCAATTCCAGTTTGCGGGAGAGTCTGAGTATTTGGGATGAAGACACGAGATCAGGCCCGGAATGTTTCTCCGAAGTGGGTGTTGAGGGCCAGATGGGCGGCCCCCAGGATACCCGCCTCCGTACCGAACTGGGCGGGAAGGATTTCAAGGTATTCCACCAGAGGGGCGGCGAGCTGGGCTTTCATGATTTCCTGCAGGGGCTGGAAAAGCAGGGTTTTGGCCTTGGCCACGCCCCCGCCGATGATGATGGCTTCCGGGTTCAGGAGATAGCAGCAATTCATCAGGGCGCAGGAGAGTTTTACGGCCAGGTCCCGCCATACTTGTTCAGCCACTTCATCACCCGCCAATGCGGCCCGTTCCAAAGCGATGGGGTTGCAGTCCACAATGGCCTTGTCAATGCCGTGGCTGGCGTAAAGCGTGCGTGCATCCGCAGCTATTTCCCGGTTGCCTACATAATCCTCCAGGGAGCCGCGGTTGCCGTAATGGCCCAGGCGCCCCCGGTAGTCGATGCTCGTCTGCCCCAGCTCCCCGGCGGAGCAGGTAGACCCGCGCAGAAGTTCTCCGTTCACGATCAGGCCGCTGCCAACGCCGGTGCCGAGGGTCAGGCAGACCAGATGTCTTTTTCCTTTTCCGGCGCCCAGCTTCCATTCCGCATAAGCCATGCAGTTGGCGTCGTTTTCCACGTATACGGGCAGTCCGCAGGCGGCCTGGAGCATGTCCCGTACCGGAACGTTGTTCCAGCCGGGCACGTTGGTAAGCGTATAAACGGTCCCCTGGTAAAAATTGACGAACCCCGGCATTCCCATGCCGATGGCCTGCACTTCCGGGTGATTCAGCCGCAGCATATTCACGAACTGGGCTATGGCTTCAATCAGTTGATCGGGATTGCCGTATTCCTGGGTGGCTATCGAAGGAGCGTGGGCGATTACTTCCGCGCCCTTGACGACCCCCATCTTGATGGAGGTGCCTCCGAAGTCAATGCCGATGGAGGGAATGGTTGAAGCTGTCATATAACGCCAATATAGAATTTTATCGGGCGTTGAAAAGGTTAAAAGAAGTATGTTCCCGGTAAAATCCCGACAGGAAAATAGAGGGTGCAAAAGGGGGGGAAATGACTTGTTTCATCACTGAATTTTCTTGAATGAACATTTGGGCGTTTGTAATGTCTCATAGTCTAGTCAGCGGGGCGGGTTCTGCCCTCTGTTCGTGAAATATTGTCAACCTCAGCCCATAGAGACACCTCCTATGCCTACTCCCAAGAAAACCAATAGCAAGACCGTCGCCAAGGAAGTTCCGGCTTCCAAGAAAAAGACCTGCGGGAAGTCCGATTGCAAGACCGCTGTAGACCTGGAGGCTCCCGCCAAGAAGAAATGCTGCAGGAAAAAGGCGTCTGAACCGGAAAAAGCCGCCAAGCCCGCCAAAGAGGCTGCCGCCGCCGCGGCTGAAATGGAAAAGAAGCCTGCGCCGAAAACGGCCAGAAAGGCTCCGGTTAAGAAAACCGCTCCCGCTCCTGTTGCCCCGGTTCCCGCTCCCGCGAAAAATGAATTGACGGATGAACAGGCGGAAGCCATTGCCGCCGCCAGGGCCGAACTGGCCGCCAACCCCGAATGGGAGCCTTTTGTGCAGATGCAGCGCCAGCATCTGCTGGACTTGCGCGACAGGGCTCTGGACAACATGAGCGGCGTGGCCCGCGATACTCTCCGGAATCATCCGGAAGGCAGTGAGGCTTCCGGCTCCGGGGAGCACCAGGCGGATGCCGGCAGTGACGCCTATGACCGTGATTTTGCGCTCAGCCTGCTTTCCAAAGAGCAGGACGGCCTGTATGAAATCGAACAGGCGCTCGCCCGCATTGACAACGGAACATATGGCATCTGCGAAATGTCATACAAGGTCATTCCCATCCTGCGTCTGGAGGCCATCCCCTTTGCGCGGCTTACCGTGGAATGCCAGGCCCAGTGGGAAAAGGAAAAAGGCCAGAATGCCAGGTTCCGTCCCAGAGTGGCCCTGGGCTTTGCCGGAGGACAAAATGATGTAGATTTATCTGTTTCTCTTGACGATGATGAAGAATAGTGTATAAATCCTCCCCCGTAACACATTTTCATCATGCCAAGAGACATCATCATCCTCGAATGCACCGAGGCCAAAGCCGAAGGAAAGCCTACGTCCCGCTACGTCACCACGCGCAATAAAAAAAGCCTGCGTACTCCCGGCCGCCTGGAAAAGATTAAGTACAATCCTTTCCTGAAGCGCCGCACGCTTCATCGTGAAATGCGTTAACTGGTTCGGCTTATCGATTATCTTTATTATTATGTCCACTGAACCCAAGACTGTAGAACGCCGTATTCGTTTCCGCACGTGCAATCGTCAGATGCCGCGCCGCCGTCTCGACATCCCGATGGATCAGGTCAATCTGCTCAACCCTGATTTTCTGTCCAAGTTCACCTCTGAAACCGGCAAGATTCTTCCCCGCCGTGTGACCGGGCTGTCCGCCAAGATGCACCGCAAGATAACCCGTGAAATCAAGCGGGCCCGTTCCATCAACCTTCTGCCGTAACAAGCCCCAAGGAAAATCTCTTTCGGTAGAATTGTCTTTGCAGGCGGGAGTTTGTCCGGTAACAGGGCAGACTCCCGTTTTATTTCCACCCATCATCCTCTTTTTCCATGCAGGAACTGAAAGATACCCAGTCCGAGGCGGATACGCGCAATATTTCCATTGACCGGGTGGGCGTAAAAGGGTTGCGCTTCCCCATCCAGATACAGGACAAGCTCAACCGCATCCAGTCCACCGTGGCGACGGTTTCTCTGGCGGTGGATCTGCCGGAAGAATTCAAGGGCACCCATATGAGCCGTTTTGTGGAAGCGTTGCACCAGCATGGCCCCTTGCTGGATGTGCATACGGCCCTGGCCATTCCGCGGGAACTGCTCCGCCGTCTGTCCGCCCGCCGTTCCCATGTGGAAATGGAATTCCCGTTTTTCCGCTCCAAAAACGCTCCTGTGACTGGAATTGAAGGGTTCATGGATTACGTTGTCCGGTTTGAGATGGAGGCGGAAGCGAACAACAAACTGGCTGATTTCAAGCTGACAGTTATCGTTCCCGTGACGACACTTTGCCCCTGCTCCAAGGCCATGAGTGCCTACGGAGCCCACAACCAGCGCGGGCTGGTTACTTATTCCGTGCGTTTCGCCTCCAGGCCCGTCTGGATTGAAGACCTGATTGACCTGGTGGAATCCTGCGCGAGCTGCTCCCTGTTCAGCGTCCTGAAAAGGCCGGATGAAAAATGGGTGACGGAAAAAGCTTATGAAAACCCTGTCTTTGTGGAAGATCTGGTGCGCAACGTGGCGTTGAAAACGCAGAGTCATTCCGCCTTCAGCTGGTACCGGGTGGAAGCGGAAAATTTTGAATCCATCCATAACCACCAGGCATATGCCGTCATTGAGCGCGATTTGCGTTCCTGAACCATTTCCGCGCCGGATTTATGAACGATAACTGGTGGGCCGTTGCCTCTCTCATCCTTTCTCTGGCTTTCACAGGGCTGGGATGGCGCCTGCTGGCTTCCGGCCGGCGGTTTTTATATGCCCATCTTTGGATGGCGTGCCTCTTTGTTCTCCAGACAGGGGCGCTATGCGTCAAAGCGTACCAGACGGGAATGTGTCCCATCCGCGGCGCTTCAGAGGTGCTCTTCTTCCTTTCCTGGAGCATCAATCTCTTTTATCTGATGCTGGGACGTGCTTACCGAATGTCCGTGCTTGGCATCTTTACGGCTCCGGCTATTGCCGTGCTGACGGTTTTTTCTCTGCTGATAGGCCGTTCCGGAGCGGACGTGCAGGGCACGCATGACTTCTGGGTGACGGCGCATGTGGGCATAGCCATGATGTCCTACGGAGCCGGCGGCCTGGCCGCTGCCGCGGGGGCGGCGTTCTGCATGCAGAATGAATGTCTTAAAAGACACCGGATTCCCGGCACCTGCCGTGTGCTTCCTCCCATCCGTACACTGGAAGCCAGCATGAAGCGCCTGGTTCTTGTGGCATTCCTCCTTCTTCTGCTCGGGGAATGGTTCGGATGGCGGGGGCATCTCCCCATTAATGCGGCCAAGACATCCATTGTCATTCTTCTCACGGCAGGCTACAGCGTCCTGCTGTGGTTCATTTACCGCCGCGGCATGCCGGGAAGAATTTTGGCCTGCTGCTGCGTGGCCCTCTTTATTGCATCCATGAGCATTTTCCTGGTAAGCTGATGAGAATGGTTTGTTTAGGCTTGAATCACCGGACCGCTCCCGTGGAAATACGGGAGCGGTTTGCCGTGCCGTCCCATAAGCTCCGGGAGGAAGGACAGCGCATCCGTTCCCTTCCTGGAGTGGACCAGTGCGTTGTGCTTTCCACCTGCAACCGCATGGAAATTTATTATTGGTCCAACGAACCGGAAAATGCGCAGGAGCACATTTTATCCCATTTTCTGGGTGATGGGCGCGGGGAACTGGATATGGCTTCTTATTTTTACAGCCATCAGGGAGAAGATGCTCTAGGGCATCTGTGCCGCGTGTTGAGCGGCCTGGATTCCATGGTGCTGGGGGAAACGGAAATCTTTGGCCAGGTAAAAACGGCCTACCATACGGCTCTGGATGCCGGAATAACTGCGGCCTGCGCCAACAAAACCTTTCAGAAAGCCTTTACTATCGGTAAAAAAGTGCGGACGGAAAGCCAGATTCATGCCGGGGCAACCTCCGTGGGGTCCGTGGCAGTGGAGCTGGCGGAACAAATTTTCGGGGATCTTTCCGGCACCCGCGTCCTTATTCTGGGGGCGGGCGAGATGAGCCGCGTTACGGGGCGTGCCCTGCATGCCCGGGGTGCTGAGGGCATTTATGTGGCCAACCGCTCCTTTGACCGTGCGGTAGAGCTGGCGGGCATGATCGGCGGCCAGGCCATCCGGTATGACGTGTGGGGGAACTATCTCAGGGATATTGACGTGGTGGTGGCCGCCACCGCTGCTCCCCACTGCATCATCACCCGGGAAACGCTGCTGCCTTTGCGCGCCTCCCGTAAATACCGCTCCCTCTTTTTGATTGATATTTCCGTGCCGCGCAACATCTCTCCGGACGTGGCGGATATTGAGGAAGTGTATCTCTACGACATTGACACCCTCACCCAGCTGGCGGATGAGGCCAAGCGCAGCCGGGAGCAGGAGGTCTCCCGGTGCGAGGCCATCATCCGTGACAGCATTTCCAGATATTTTCCGGATTCCGCTCTTTATGACCAGTAAAAATACCCTCATCATCGGCACCCGCGGGAGCGCCCTGGCCCTGGCCCAGGCGGATATGGTCTGTGCTGCCCTTTCCCTCCGTTACCCGGAACTGGACGTGCGCCGTGAAATCATCCATACCATCGGCGATCGCCGCACGGATGTTCCTCTGGCGGATGTGGCCCGCGTTTCCGGCATGGTGGACAAGGGAATCTTCATTAAGGAACTGGAAACCGCCCTCCGGGATGGCCGAATTGACGTAGCGGTGCACAGCCTCAAAGATGTGCCGAGCGAGCTTGCTTCCGGCTTCACACTGGCCGCTGTCTTGCCCCGTGCTGCCGTGGAGGATGTGCTTATCACGAAAGAACCGGACTGGAACGGTTCCGGAACGCTGGCTACCGGAAGCGTGCGCCGACGCCTGATGGCGCGCACATACTGGGGCTCCGGCCTGAGATTTGAAAACCTGAGGGGGAATGTGCCCACGCGTTTGGGAAAACTGGTGGAACAGCCCGGCTGGGATGCCGTGATTCTGGCCAGGGCCGGTTTGGAGCGCCTGGGGCTGTACGCTCCGGAAACCCTTGTGGAGGGAAGAAAACTTTACATGCGTTCCCTGCCGGTGGAAGTTTTTATTCCTGCCGTGGGGCAGGGCATTGTTGGAATGGAATGCCGTTCCTCGGACAGGGAGACGGAGGAAATGCTGAAAGGAATCAATGATCCGGAAGCTTTTGCCTGTGCGCTGGCGGAACGGGCTTTCCTGGTGCGTCTGGGTGCGAACTGTTCTACGCCTGTGGGTGTTTACGCCCATCTGGATGGGGAGGAACTTGTTTTGCGGGCCGCGTATTATGCTCCGGGCAGGGAAGAGCCTTTTGCCGTTGTGGTGCGCGGAGACCGGAAAGCCCCTGAAGCGCTGGGCCTTCGGGCTTTTGAAGAGTTGGGCCTGCGTTGATGGCGGAAGACTTCCTCATGTTTCGGATGCGGAGAAAAATAAAAAGGCTCCGGACCGGGTCCGGAGCCTGAATCAGGCGGAAAACTCGCGGGCATTAATGTTTTTCTTTGGAGCCTGAGCTTTTATCGCTCATAAACTGCCCGGTTGAAGCATCGCGTTTGATGCGCCGCCCGGTTTTGCTTGTGGTAGTCTCAGAGCGTTTTTTGGAACTGCCCTTATGACTCCCACCCATGTGGGAACTGCTGGCCATATTGTATTCACCTCCTTTCCATTTTCTTCGCTTGTTCATGAACGAGAGAAGAAATCCTGCCGTATCATAGGTCCCCGTGACAGCATTTGGGGCTTGCGGATGGAGTTTGTACAGAAATATGCTTCTATTTATGAAGCAAACCGTTGCAAAAGGTAATCCCTCAGAGCCGCAGCTTCATTGTGCTCCGTATTTCTGGCGGAGTAAAGCAGAGTAACCTTCCCTTTCCGCGCCAGCCGTAGCAGATGGGAAACGGCTTCTCCGTTTCCATCCAGTTCCTCGTCGTACTTTTTGCGGAATGCGTCCCATCTGACTGGATCATGAGCAAACCACTGGCGGAGCGCCGTGGATGGAGCTATGTTCTTCAGCCACTCGTCCCAGGAAGCTTTTTCCTTGGAAATGCCGCGGGGCCAGAGCCGGTCCACCAGGACGCGGTATCCGTCCCCGGGTTCCTTGGGGTCATAAATTCGTTTGATGGTTATGTTCATACAAAAAGATTCGATAAAGGAATAGAGCCGGGAAAGTTTTTTTCTGTTGAGCTGCGTCGGGACATGCGTTTTACGGGACCGCCAACCGAGGCAGTCTGCGATTGGGGGAAAAAGAAACAAACGATTCTGTTCCGGAGAGGCTGCCGCTTCCGGCGGAAGATAGCTGAATCCGCTTAAAATTCCGGCGTAACGCCTGTGCGGACTTGCTGCGCCAACTATCGGCTTTTCATCTTTCTGGCTGCAGTACGCTCTGTGTTCCGTGGACAAATAAGCTGACGTGGAATCCGGTAAAAAAGAAACCGGATAAGACGGGGAAACTTCTGTATGGAGCGGCTTCTCTGGAAAAAGGATATAACGGTTGCTGCACAGATTCCTTTTCCCCGATTCTCCGGAATACTATTTCCTCCAGGAGGGGTCGGGCGTCGTTCTGCGGGCCTGGAGCATCATGATGAGCATCTTGAGCTCATTGAGGCGCGAGTAGTGTTTTTTCCTGACTTCAGGATCCAGGGCCCCATAATACAGCCACCGGTCCGTTTGGGCGGACATCAGGCGCTGGGCCGTCATGGCCATGGACAGGGCGCGTCCTGGGGACTGGGCAGCAATGGCCGTACTCCAGGAATACAGCATATTATTGTAAATGGTAGTCCAGGCGAACATGCGGTCGTCAAACCTGCCGGGACTCTCTACGTACGGGCGGAGCAGCTGTTCCGCTTCCGTGAGGCGTCCCTGGAGGATGTAAAGGAGGCTTTTAGCCGCCGTCAGGCCGTGGTTCCCGGGGCTCAGGCGTTCCGCTTTTTCTTCCTGATGCTCCAATACTTTGAGCCGGGCTGGGCTTGGGGGGGGAGAACTGCCTGCGGCATGCAGAATGTTGCGCCGCACCAAATCCGGGTCCAGGCTGCAGGAGGCGGCTGCTTCCAGCATGGGCAGCCGATTGCTGGAGGAAGCCGGGACGGCTTGAAGGGAGTTTTTCCAGACCGGAAAAGCCAGAAACGCATAACACAGAGCCAATATGGCCATCAGCAGTGCGGCGGTCGCTTGAAGCCAGCGGCCGACTCGGCGCGAAGCCTTCACCCTGGAAAGAGGGGCCGTGCAGGTAATGCCGCCGCATAGGGCGCTGGCTCCAAGCAAGGCAGGGTTATGCCAGATGAATTCCCCATAGGCGTGGAAAGCGGCGATGCACAATACGCAGAACGCCGCCGGTCCCAGGGGATTGGGCCGTTGATGTTCTCCTGACAATTTCAGAACGCTCCGGAGTCCGGAAATAAGAAACAGGGCCAGCAGAGCCAGCATCAGCCCCAGCCCGGCATAGCCGTAGTCGCAGGCGGCTTGTGCGTATTCGTGGTGGGCAAAATTGGGGAGGTTGGCTCCGGAGAAAAACTCCGTGGAAAGATTGGTGTACATCCGGCTGCCGTGACCGAACAGCGGAGCCTGGTCCGCCAGCGCCCAGGCCAGTTTGGACAGGTCCAGCCGGTTGCCGAAGGAAAATGTATCCAGAAGGGCGGTAAGCCTGCCCGCCCCCCGGGACAAATCCAGCACGGCATAGGACGTGCCTAGGAAAAGCAGGATAATAAAGAGGATGGACGCCGTGTAAAATTTTCTGTTATTGCGGAAAACGCTGGAGGTATAAATAAAGAAGCACAGGGTTACGCCAGCCAGGGCGTTTGGGAAGGCGGACCGCGAGCCGCACGTGAAGGAAACGAGGATGAGCGCCAATCCTGTGAATAGGCGGATGCCCCATTTTCTGGCGGAAGCCATGCTGTATGCGCAAAGGAAAAAACCGGTGACGGACAGGAAATGGGCGGAAAAATTTTTGTATCCGAACAATCCGATGTTGCGGATTTCCGTGCCGAACAGGGAATAATCCGGTCTGAACCAGGAGGCTTCCGTTCCCGTTATGTTCTGATACCCCCACAGCAGGGCATTCAGCAGCCCCAATGCCGCAGCCAGTACGGGAAGAATACTCTTTTCCCCGTTTCCGGCTCCGGCATACGTTCCCGCCGCGAACATGACGATGGCCGTGGCGATAAGGCCCAGATCCGCTACGCTCTCATAATAAAACCAGGGGGAAAACCATGCCCGGACAAGGAAATAGCCGCCTCCCAGACCCAGGGCCAGCCAGCCCGGCAGTCCGGGGCTGGGAATCTTGTATCCCCGGAGAATACAGAAGCAGAACAGCAGGAGGGCTGCCGCCAGAAAGCAGGCGGGAAGGAAAAGGGTGTGCCATTCCCCGCCTGCCGCCGTCGTTGCCAGGAAGATGTAAAAAAGGGCCAGCAGGCCCGCCAGAATTTTCCCGGCGGCAGTTTCAGCAATGCGCGGAGCGGGGGAGGTGCTGGGGGGAGAGTCTGGCATGGTTGGGAATTTATCTGGAAGGCTGCAGTATAAACGCGGGAAACTTCCTTGCCAAGAGCAAGCTCCCTGTTGTATGCGGGAGGATGCGTCCAAATGCCAGAGTTCTGGCGGACAAGACGGAAAAGGTGTCCGTAAGCCGGACAGGATAAAATGATCCCTGTTGCCAGGGAGAGTTTCTGCCCCTTACTGCGGCTGAAATAAAACTGAGTATCGGTAAGGGAAAATAATATACCGCAGAAGCGGGCATCAATCCGTCTTTGGCTGCATATTTTCCGTTCGCCGTAAAATCTTGCAGCGTTTCAGCCTGTTTTCTGGAAAACAAGGTTCCCTTATGCCTGTAGGCCGAATTTACGTTTAATTTCCGGAACGGAATAATTCACCAGCGTGGGTTTGCCCCCCGGGGTGCAGTACGGCACTTCACAGGCAAGCAAATCCTTTAGGATGGCAGGGGCCCGGTGAGGGGAAATGCGCTCCCTCCAGGCGGATTTTCTGGCAAATTCCCCAATGAAGGTCTCATAAGCCACGCGTTTGGCATTTCGGCTGAATTCGGACTGGGTGAGACGGTCCACCAGCTCCAGGAGAAAAGCGCGTGCGTTTTCCAGTTCCAGCAGTGCGGGGATGGATTCTATTCTGATGGTATTCTGTCCAAAGGGCGTAACGACCATGCCGGCCTGGTCAAAATGCGGGGCGAACTGCCGGATGACGGCAAAATCCCGCGGGTCCAGATCCAGCACCACCGGATCCAGAAGCTGCTGGGACGGCATGGGGGCTTCCCGGCGTGCGCGCAGCCGTTCAAATATGATGCGTTCCCGGGCCGCCTTGGGATGCATCAGAACCAGGCCTTCCGGCGTTTCAAACAGGGCGAATTGCTGGCGGAGTGTTCCCAGATAGGAAAATCCGGCGGAGGCATCCCTTTCTGAAGCTGCGTTTTCATGGGCGTTTCGTGCCGTTTCTTCATCCTCCTGACGGTGAAAATCCAGTTTCCCCTGGGTGGCGGGAACCTGTTTCAAGGGAATGGCCCGGAGGGTAGGGGGAGGGACAGGCCCATGGGATTGTCTGGCAGAGGAGGAAAGCGGCGGTTGGGCGGCGGAAGAAGCAGGGGCCGGTCTGGCGGCCGCCGGGAAAGCAGAACCGGGGTTGGTGGAACGGGCGGGTATTTCCCCATACGGCGCGGTGGTAGAATGGGCAGGAGGAAGAGTTCTCTCCGGCTCCGGCGCGGCGGCAGCGTGGATTTCCTGCCGGGCGTGCTTTTGAAGAGTGTTGGCTATGGCTTCCACAATGGTATTTACCACGTCTGCGGAACGGCGGAATCTCACTTCCTTCTTGGCGGGGTGCACATTGACGTCCACCAGAGCGGGCTCCACCTCCATATACAAAAAAAGCGCCGGATGCAGTCCGGTGGGGAAGCCTCCATAGCCGTCCCGAATGGCCCTGTTAATGAGCTGGTCCTCCACGGGGCGCGTGTTCATAAAGACGTACTGCCCTTTTCTGGTGCGTCTGGCTTCGGAAAGAGGAAGCAGGAATCCCGTGATGGAAATACCGGGGCCGATGGTCGTTTCTATCGGAATCAGGGCCGCCGCTGTGGCAGCATCCGTCAGTGCGGAAATGCGGACGCGCAGATCCGCTGTGGCGGGAAGGTCAAAAACAAGCTGGTCGTCCCGTTTATAGGCAAACCGTACTTGGGGATAAGCCAGGGCATGCAGGCGTATCTGGTGCTCCACATGGGAAGCTTCCGTTTCTGCGGATTTGAGGAACTTGCGGCGCGCTGGAGTATTGTAAAACAAGTCGGCCACCTCAATGGCGGTGCCGGGAGAGACGCCTGAGCTTCTCGGTTCGTGTTCCAGGCCGCCGTCAATGCGTATTTCCCAGCCTTCCAGATCCTGCTGCTGCCTGGTACAGAGTTTGAAGCGGGAAACGCTGGCAATGCTGGGCAGAGCCTCTCCGCGGAATCCCAGGTGTGTGATTTCAAAAAGCTCCTCCAGGGAAGAAAGTTTGCTGGTGGCGTGCCGTTTGGTGCACAGCTCGGCGTCTGCCCGTGACATGCCGCTGCCGTCGTCCGTCACCTTGATCATGCCCACGCCTCCGCGGCGTATCTCCACCCGTACGAATTTGGCTCCTGCATCCAGGCTGTTTTCCACCAGTTCCTTCACAACGGAGGCGGGGCGCTCCACTACTTCTCCTGCCGCCACTTGGCTGGCAAGGGTGGGAGACATGACGTGGATGGATGGCATGGCGATGACGGATTGGAAAAGACTGTTCCAGAAAGCGGAACCCTAGCCGCCGGCGACGATGGAGACAATTTCCACCCGGTCGCCGGGAGAAACCGTCACCCGGGAAAAATCCTGCGGCAGGAGCGCGGCCCCGTTGTGTTCCACGACGACGGGTTTGCCTTTCATGTTCAAAAGTTCCAGAAGCCGGGAGACGGAACAGGGTTCCGCCAGTTCGTACAGGGATCCGTTCAGCATAATATCGTTCTGGGCTGCCATGACGGAAGCTACTGTACCACAACAGGAGAAAAAATCCAGAATCATCCCGCGGGGATGGCATAAAAAAGATTCCGGTGCAAGTCGGAAAAAAGAAAAGCTGGCATCGCGTACGGGACTCGAACCCGTGTTGCCCGCGTGAAAGGCGGGAGTCCTGGACCGCTAGACGAACGCGACTTGAACCGGCTTTGACAACATCTTGGAGGCGGGAGCGGGAATCGAACCCGCGAATAACGATTTTGCAGACCGTCGCCTTACCACTTGGCTACCCCGCCGCTGATGCTGTGCGCGGATACTAGGGAAAAGAACCGCGGGTGTCAATCTCGTTTTTGGAAAAGATGCTTTGTTTTTAAGTGAAGGACTCTCTGGAAACAGCCTTTTTCTTTGGCGGAACGGACAGAGAAGAAGAGAATGCTTGTTTTTTAAGGCATCATGATTGTGCGGCGGAATGCCGCCCGTGCCTGTTGTCAGATCTATATGGAGCAACTTTGTTCCAAAATGGCGTGAATCAGGATATAAAAATGCACCAGGAGTTTTTTTGCAAGTTCACGGCAGCACGTAAAATTAGAGGGGAGGTCGTTCCTCTTCGTTCCGAATGAGGGGGGACTACGCGTTAAACGTGTTGATGGGTTCAGGGAACGCCGCCAGAATACCGGAAGGCTGATGGTTCAGTCTTTCCAAAAAGTAAACAACAACAATAGCAATGAACAATTATATACCAATCAACAAGGCAGTTAATCCCGTCTGCATTTATCAAGGGAATGAGCCTCTTATCAGCAAGACGCTCGGAGTTGACGCGATGACGTTCAACTTTGACGGTTCGGCGTGCGAACACGCCACTTGCGCCGGAGCGCCGGAAATGTTCATCAAGGTCGAGGAAGACGGCCTGTATTATTTCGGCGTAGAAGCCGACGACACAGGCAGCCTGACGATTGCCGGTGAGCAAGCTATAAAAAAGGATGGGACACCGCCCAACGGCAAGCTGAATATTGAAACCGATTCCAGGTACCTGAAAGCGGGCTATTACAAGGTGGCCCTGTCGTGGACCAACAACTCCTACACCCCCGTCAGCAACAACGCTGCCGCGTTCAACGTCACGATGGACAGGGAACCCATTCAGGCAGGGAAGTATGAAGGCAACTCGACGATGAAGCGCGAATTCTCGCCGTCCCCCAAAATCAAATTGTGGACGATTGAAAAGGAATCCACTATCACCTGTGAGCCATCCAAGGAAGTGGAACTGGAATTTGAGAAACCGGAACCCGTCTATTTGGAAGGGAATGGTGACTGCAATGTAAGTAGCTTGAGACCTAAGATTTGCGTAACGGTTTGCAAAGATGAATCGGAAAACGTATGGAGGTGTCGTGTTGTTTCCGTTTCTGCCGGAGCCAAGCTAACTATGTATGAAGGCATTTACGTGAATCCCTATGTTGATCCCCCTCTCAATGAAGAAGAAGCCGTCGAAGCGGTCAACGAAATGAACGGCTACCAGGCCCGCGGAAGAGTGGGCACATGGCACACGCCGCAGGCTTCCCTCGCCCACGAAGAACACCACCGCCGTCAATGGGAGGATGCCTACAAGTTCTACTGGAAGGACTCCAAAATACAGGAAATGCTTGAAAAGCAGACTATCTCCTGCGACAAAGAACCGAACATGGATAAAGCCGTGAAGTTCATGCAGGCTCTTGCCAATGAAATGGCATTGGATCTTTGGACGGAGACATCAGCCTATGTACTGGCGTTGCCGGATGATGCCAATGACAGACCCTATTGTGCCGGACAGGAAGTCCTGAACGAGGCAACCGCCTATGTCATTCGTCTGGCCGACGCGATGGGGTGGAACAATGTGCCCAGGTTTATCACGAAACCTGGAACGATCGAGCCGCCCTGTTTCATGCCTCCGGTCAGAGAAGGTGAAACCCGCAGCATGGCTGTTGCGGAGGAACCGGCGTCCTTGATCCTCTCCATGGCGGATACTTCCCAATTCACGGAAGGCAAAATCACAGTCCGCTTCCGCAACGAAGGAAACGAGCCTGTCCGCATTCCCGATGAAATCAACGACGAAACGTCCGATTTCTTTTTCGTGACGGTGTTGAGGACGCAACAGGGGAAAATGCGCGTTCTGAACAGGGAAATAGGCACCATGACCTTCCAGCGACCCTTGAACTACCGGGAGCTTGCACCCGGTCAGGAATACAGCGTCACGATTCCGGTGTGTCTGGATGAAGTCGATCTGGAAGGCTGGAAACAATGTTCTTGTGAACTCGAAACGCGCTACTATAATCAGCAGGGTAAGGATTGTTTCCTGGGGGTTCTCCGGGCAACGGCCAGGCTCACGCTGCAATGAAAAAAATCTTCCGGTATTTAATACTTCTGGCAAGCCTGTCCCTCCATGCTGCGGCATGGGGGGACATGGCCGACAACGGAGTGGAATGCTCCGTGGTGATGGAAAAAACCGAATTTGACGCGAGGGCTGCCTTCCCTGACTTCAAGCTGGTGTTCACGAACAAGGGCGAAAAGACCGTGCGTCTTTTCGATGACTTCTATCCTCTCAAGGATAACGGTCCGCATATTTCCATAGAGATTTTTTGGAAATTGACAAAAGAGAAAAAGGAAAAGGTAGCAGCATATTACCCTCATTATTGCATTGAGCGAGGACAGTTCTTGAACTTCATCACGTTGAAGCCGGGAGAAAGACATGAAGTGCTCATCAAAGATGCGTATCTGTTGATGCACTATTTTGGGCCTTCACGCCGTCTTCGCAATGGTGAGAAATATGAGTTGGAAGTAATCTTTCGTGACGGATATGGAGATTCCGGTGTTCGGAGGAAGTATGTAGGAAGAAAAGATTTCTCCGTGGTCGATCAATCGCCCTGGAGATAGTGAGACATTTTATTACAAGGTGGCTTTAAAGTATGAGAATAACGCTTACGATCCCTCTAGTGGCAATGCGGTCGCGTTCAACGTCACGATGGACAGGGAACCTATCCAGGAAGGGAAGTACGAAGGGAACTCGACGATGAAGCGCGAATTCTCGCCTTCTCCCAAAAGCTCGCGCTGCAATGAGAAAATCTTCCAAATTTTAGGGCTTTTGGCCAGCCTGTTCTTCCATGCTCCTGCATGGGGGGATATGGCCGATAACGGGGTTGAATGTTCCGTGGTGATGGAAAAGGCTTCGTTCGATCCAAGAGCCGTTTTTCCGGACTTCAAGCTGGTGTTTGCCAATAAGGGAGAAAAGGCTGTGCGTCTTTTCGACGACTTCTATCCTCTCAAGGAACGCGGGCCGAATATGATCATCAAGATATGGAGTCAGGGAAACGGAAAGAAGGGAAAAAGGCCAACGGCATGGTATCTTCCCTCCTATCAAATGGAGCGTGTCGCGAATCTTATGCGCTTTATTACTCTAAACCCCGGAGAGAAACATGAAGTGCCTGTCAAGGATGCATACCTGCTGCTGACCTGTTTACAACCTCTGGCCAGCGGGAAAATATACGAATTGGAAGTACGTTTCCGGGACGGATATGGAGATCCGGATGCCCGGAGGGAGTATGTGGGGAAAAAGGATTTTATCGTCATTGATCAAACTCCCAGGTGAATTTGAAAAATTAATATAGCCCCGTTCATGAAATATGAACGGGGCTTTTTTGTGGAGGGGAGGCAAACCCCTTCTTTGGAATTTTAAACTATGAAGCCTGTGCTAAGGGGTATTCAGGGAATGAAATTTGAATGCTGAAATAAACGACGATGGACAGCAGGGGGACTCGTTTTTCCTGTAAATCCAGGGAAGGGATATTTCCGTAACATGGACGGGGAAAGTTTCAGGAGCCGGTTGTGTCCGCCCGTGCAGTGTAAAGGCCGCTGTCAGACTGGCGGTGACTCCGCATTGATGCAAATGGTTCGTACGCGTTTTCTAACGGCTGGATAGAAGTTGTTTCAACTCCGGAAGGCGAAAGTGCAGCGGAGGAAGTTCTTGCTCAAGCTCAGCTGATTTTTCTTTTCTCAGCATTTCAGCCCGTTCTTCCAGTTTTCGGGCTTCTGCCAGAATTTTGCGTATTTCCTGCCGGCCCCGGCCTATATGGGCGACGGCCCGGGAAGGATCCGGAGTAAAATCCGGTCCTCCCTTAAGATATTTTTCAAAGTATTGCTGGTAGCGTTCCGCCAATTCCCTTCCTCTGGCAAAAAGCTTGCGGTCTTCTTCCACATAGGCCGTCACGGCGGGATCCACGTTTTTCGTGCTCAGGTCCGCCAGTTCTTCGTCCCTTTCCCGCAACAGGTCAGCCGCATCCCTGCTGCTTTCTTCCAGGCCCGGAAGGGTAGGGTTCTTTTTCAGTTTCAGGAGGCGTTGCACCAGTACGTCGCTTTTTTCCGAGTATTCCGTATTGATGTCCGCCGCCTTTTTCCAGTAGGAGACGGTAGGATCACCGCAGGAGACCATCAGGAACGCGGCCAGCATAGGGAGCATGCGCCGCAGGAAAACAGGGGCATTCATTTATCCTTTGTAGCATGCCCCAGGCGGGAATCAAGGGTGTTTTCCGTTTCCCCTGTTGTTGTTTCGCGTTGAAAAGCGGTGAAGCTTAATTGATTTCAATTCCGGAGTTTTTCTTTTCCACCGGAGGGGGCATTTCCACCACGCCGCAGCTGTTTCCGGGGGTCAGCAAAATTTCCACTTCCAGAGGCAGGGTCGTATCCGCCAGCAGCCCTTCCGGGATGGATATGCCTATGGGAGCGGAGCTTTTACCGGGCAGCACTTCCTGGGGGGAAATGATGTCCAGAATGAGGCGCCCATGTTGGAGAATATTGATTTTACTGATGGAGAAGGCATCCTTCAGGCTTGTATTGTGCAGAGTAACGCCCTTGAGCTGGGACGGGGCGAACGGCCCTGGAATAGTGAAGCGCAGAATGGTGTTTTTTTCTCCGGCAAGGGGAAGCCAGTACGCCGCGATAGGCGCGTTGGGATTCAGGCTGTCCGTGGAGTAGGAGGATCCATTGAGGCGTTCCATCATCAGGCTGGAAAGTTCCGGGGAGGCGGGTACGCCCCAGCCCTGGGAGTACATGAGGGAAAGCAGGTACAGGGCCTCCTGGTCCCGGTATTGGACCGCCATTCTCAGGAAACGCGCTGCCTGGGCGTAATCCCGGGAGGCAAGGGGAGGCTGCTGGGGAAGGCGGGGAAAGTAGGAGGGGATGTCCATGAGCAGAATGCCCAGCTCCTTCATGGCTTCATAGCACCCTCCTGTGGCGGAACGGTAAAGCCATTCCACGCCTTCTTCCGGCCTGGAACCGTCGGGACAGTCCGGAGATATGAGGGTTTTCCCCAGTGCCTGCTGGGCTATCGGGTAGCCGGCTTTGGAAAGTTGCTCCAGGGCCGGCAGCATACCCGGCATGGAATTTGCCTGGTCGAGAATATTTTTGTTCTCCGGGGAGGGCGCGGCGATTGCCGCCACAAGATTTTTGTAGGCCGGGTCATGGAGCAGGGCCGGTTCCGGTACGGGGGGAGCAGCGATGAAACGGATTTTCGGGAAGGCTTCCTCCGTGCGTTTCGTCTCGTTTTTGAAACATGCCATTTGCATGGGAACGGCCTGGTGGGCGGCATTTTCAAAGGAGTACGTGTAGGTGCGGTCCGTGGACAGTTCCGGAAGTGCGGGAAAGAAGAAGGTGGAGGTGGATTGCCCCGGCACCGTGAAGGAGGGGACGGCATTGATGGAGCGGTCTACCAGGACGCCGTTGGAGTCCCGGATGGTGAGGTACAGTTTTTCCCCGTTTGCTGCCGGGGGAATGATTTGGAGATAAATGCAGGAGATGCGCAGTTTTTCCGGCAGGATGGGAGGAAGCCCGGAACGGGTCAGGATGGTGTCGTCAAGGCGCAAACGGAACTCCGTCAGCGACCGCGGTTCCAGCGCCGCGTCTTCCGTTATTTTGAGTTCCGGAATGCGGATGGATGCCAGATCCCGTGGCGGCGGTTCCGGTTCTCCCACGTTGGAGCTTGCCGCGGGCTGCTGGATGGCTTCCTTGATGGTATTGATGGTAGTGCCCATAGGGGCTTTTTTCATGTAATCCAGCAGATAAAATGCTCCCGCTCCCAGCAGGATGGTGCATGCGCTTCCTACCAGCAGGGACATCATGTGGCGGTTGCGGCGAAGAGCGCGTGCGGACTGCCTGCGTGAGGCGGAATGAAGACCGTCCGTTCCGGTGGCGGCCTTTCTGCTGCCGATGTTTTTCCCGGCGCCGGGAGTTGGCATTCCTTCCGGATGGGCATGGCGGAGGTCTGCCGGGAGGACTTGAATAGTGGCGGAGGATTCTTCCCCGGAAATGGCGCAAATGTCGTGAATCCATTCGCCGGCAGTCTGGTAACGGCAATTGATCTGGGGGGCCAGCGCCTTGTCCAGGGAAAGCAGGAACTGCCTTGAATAATAGCGGGTGAGCACGGGATCGCTGTGCAGCGGCTGCATTTCATCTTCCGCCAGGCGCGCTTCCGCGCGGTCCGGAGGATTTCCTGTAAGCAGGGCGTAAAAAGTGGCCCCTACGGAATAGAGATCGCTCCACGGGCCGATATTCGTTTTGCCCAGCGCCTGTTCCGGGGAGGAATACCCCTGGGTGGTCAGGACGGTGGCGGCATGAAGTTTCAGGGCATGCCGTGCCGCTCCGAAGTCGATCAGCACGGGCGTGCCTTCCTCCGTCAGCAGGATGTTGCCGGGTTTGATATCCCGGTGGTAAATGTGCCGGGAATGGAGATAGTCCAGAATCCGGAGCAGGCGCGTCAGCAGCCCCTTGAGTTCGTCTTCCGTATACCGGTGCCCGGTGCTGTGAAGTTTTTCCCCCAGATAATCCAGGGAAAGGCCGGTAATATGCTCCATGGCGAAGTAGGCCGTGCCGTTGGCTTCAAAGACGGAAAGGATTCTGACGATGCCGGGGTTGTTGAGCTCCGCCAGCGTCTGAGCCTCGCTCAGAAAGCTTTTCAGAGCCCAGGTGTAATTTTCCAGATCGTGTTCATTATTGGGCCGGATATGCCCGGTCAGAGGGTCCCGGTAGGAGTATCTTGAAGGGAAGTTTTCCTTGATAACCACGTTGCGGTTCAGGAACAGATCCTTCGCCAGGTATGTGATGCCAAAACCTCCGCTACCCAGGACGCGGATGATTTCATATTGTTCCAGGCGCGTGCCGGGAGCCAGCTCCCGCTGGTAAACGAAAAAGGCCCCTTTTTCTTCCGCATGGGGCAGGGGCGGACGTCCGGGCAGAATCTGTTCCAGGCCTGTCGTCGGAGCGGGAGGCGGGACTTGCCCTGTCACCCGGGGCTGGTCGTCTGGCTGGCCTTCTTCTGCTGGCATGAGGGGAAAGTTCCTGAAACGGAGCTGGAGCATTCTTATATGCCGCGGAAGTCAAGTCAAGGGGAATGCCTGTTTTCCTCCGTCTCCGGGGGGGGCGGTATGGAAGATGTTTTCCTGACGTTAAATGGACGCAACAAACCCGGAAGGCAAAATGAAGGAGGAAGTTTTCTGCGGTGCCCTTTCTGCCTGTTCCTCTCGCAGAGGTTTGCGGCATTCCGGGAAGCTTGTTTCTTCAAATGTTCAGGGTTTATGGCGTTTGATGAATTCCCGGGCTGCTTTCAGGTAGGCGTCCGCCGCAGCTCCGGAAGGATCGTGTTCAAAAATGGTGTGGCCGAAACTGGGGGCCTCCCCCAGCCGGATGGAGCGGGGGATGACCGTTTTGTACAGCATCTGGGGCAGATGCCGTTCCACCTGGTCGATGACCTGGCGGGAAAGATTGGTGCGGCCGTCATACATGGTCATCAGTACTCCTTCATGCCGAATGCGGGGATTGGCGCCGCTGGCGCAGATTTGCGCCGTCACGTGCAGAATCTTGGCCAGCCCTTCCAAACCGAACCATTCGCATTGGAGGGGAGTCAGCACTTCGTCGCAGGCGGCCAGGGCGGAGGTCATTAAAACGCCCAGGGAAGGTGGCGTGTCCATGATGCAGTAATCATAGGTGTCTGACTCCCGCAGGGGAGCGAGCGTTTCCCGGAGGCGGGTCAGATGGTTGCCGGAACGGGCCAATTCTATTTCCACGCCGGCCAGGTCCATGGTGGAGGGGATGATATCCAGCCGTTTCCTGCCGGAAGGCAGGATGCACTCTTCCGCCGGAAGCTGGCCGAGCAGGGCCGGATACAGGCTGGGCATGTCTTTTCCGTCAATGCCCATGCCGCTGGTGGCATTGGCCTGCGGGTCCAGGTCAATGACAAGGATTTTCTTTTTCAGCTGAGCCAGGGCGGCAGCCATGTTGATGGCCGTAGTGGTTTTTCCCACTCCCCCCTTCTGGTTGGCGATGGCGATGATTTTCATTCAGGAAAAGGATGCGGAAAAATGGTAGCATAACGGGAGGTCCTTTCAATCATTTTCCCGGAGAGCCGGAAGCTCTCTCAAGCCTCAGGGCTTTCTCCCTTGGGGGGCGGTGTGTTTCAGGGAGGGGAAGAGCGGGGGAGAAACGCTGCCGCAGATACGGCGTCAGGGAGCTGTTGGAATGGCGGGGCGTTCGGAAGACAGGATAAGACGGAAGCCCAGCGCGTTATCCCTCGTATTTTCCGGCAGGGGAGTGCGGATGGAAGTGGTGAGCTGTTTGGGGCGGAAGGACAGGTAGCTGCCTCCGCGGGCGACGCCGTAGTTGCGGATGGGGAGAGATTCCGGCCCCCCATAGGAATCGTCTACCCATTCCATGACGTTTCCTTCCAGGTCGTACAGGCCCAGGTGGTTGGGCGGAAAGGTTTTTACGGGAGCCGTGTATGGCTGCCCGTCGTTATATCCTACGATAACGCGGGAGGACGGCAAGTAAATCAGGGCGGACTGATCCGCAAAATTTCCCGTTTTATCAGGCGGCGGCCATGAATACCCCCACGGGAAGGCTTCCCGGGAGTTTTCATGAGGCAGCGTCTTTTCATAGGGGGAGGCTCCCTGTTCATCCGTCAGACGCACCCAGGAACTCCATTCCTCATCCTTGGGAAGACGGTAGGAGTCGTGCTGATCAATCAAGCCCAGTGCCCGCTCCTTGCTGGTAAGCCATCTGGCGAAGGCGCGCGCATCCTGCCTGCTGACGTTCACCACCGGGTGGTCTTCTCCCTGGGGAAAGCCGGGCCGGGCCGGAGCTTTCCTTCCGGTAGCTTTCAGGAATTCCTGAAAGTCCTTTACGCGCACTTCGTGGGTCATGACCAGAGCATTTCCTCCCACAGGAACCAATTTGATGCCCAGGCTGTTAGTCCAAGGCGAGCCAAAGACGACGGACTTGTCCGGCTCCAACTGCAGGGAAAGGTATAAATCCTGCGGATCCAGCCCCCTGCGGCGCATGGTGGCGTGCCCCGGCAGTTTGATTTCAATGACGTAGGGAACCTGGTTGACGTATTCTTCAATGGGGGTGCGCCCGATGAGCCTGTTATTGAAAAAGACGCTGGCTCCCGGCGGATTGGTGGTGACGGTAATGGGCACCTGGAACACGCGGGTGACGTTCAGGACGTAGGCATTGTGATTTTCCGTGCTGCCGGAAGCCTGCGGAAGCGGATCCGCATTGATGGAAAATTCCTTGCCCAGCAGCCCCTCCCGTTCGCATTTCTTGTTCAGCCATGCCAGGTAGGCCGTGATGCCGTCCTGCGTGAGCAGGGCCACATCCTTCTCCGGATGCCCCGGTTCCGTCTGTTCCCTTTTCATCTGGAAATTCCCTTTCTGGCGGTCTTCCCTCAGAAATTTGTTGAACAGGGCGGCGGTAAGGGGGCCTTGCGCCACATGGCGTGTTTCTGCGGGCAGGTACGTAACACCCTCCGTATCCTTCCAGGGCTGGCTGTCCGTAGGGGGATGGTACTCCTTCAGCACACCGCCCAGGGCCAGCGTGGACCCTCCTTTGACGGTTCCCGCTTCTTCCTTGTCCGCAAACCCCGATTTCTTGATGGTATAGGCTACCGGGGAGCCGGAAGGCAGTTCAATGGGGCCGTAGGGCGTTTCATCCAGATAGTTGCCGTCCGCATCATACACGGACGCTCCCGCCGGGGAGCTGGTCACCAGCACGTATCCGGTCCGGGATTCTTCTTCCGGAGCGGATGATTGGATATCCGGATGAACATCCGAGGCAGGTTCCTCCGGCGGATGCTGGCTGTTGTTGAGCCATAAAGCCCCCCAGTAGGCAGTCAGGGCTCCGGCGACGGCTGCAGCCAGAAGCTGAAGAGCCCGTCTGAGTTTGCGGCGTTTCTTTTTCTTCTGAAGACGAAAACGGGAAGGAACTTCATACCCCCGGAGGGCGTCTATTTTTTCCGCCAGCTCCTCTGCGGAATCAATGGAGCATTCCTCAATGCGGGGTTCCGCCGCCTGGCAAATGATGGTGTTGAAGGCCTGCCATTTCTTGCGCACGGTGCCTTCCGGCAAGTCATCCGGGAGTTCGGGAAAATCCATGCGGTCCTTTCCCGTGCTGATTTCATATAGAACCTTGGCCAGCGCGTAAACGTCCGCCCTCCGGGTGCCGGGGCCGTCGGGGGGGATGAATCCCTCCGTCCCTACAAAGCTGCGCTGGTCCAGATGGGCCACCAGGCCTATGTCCGCCAGTTTGGGGCGCCCGTTGACAAAGATGACGTTCGCCGGCTTGATGTCCCGGTGCGTCAGGTTCTTGCTGTGCAGGTACAGCAGGGCGTGGGCCAGCTGGCTGCCTACCTCCAGGCAGTAATCCAGGGGCAGAGGCTTGTTGCCGGAAAACTTCTTGTCCGTCTGGAGCGTGCGCGGAATATATTCGTCCGGTGTAATATGAACTCCGGTGCGGGCGTCGTCGCCCAGTTCCATGACGTAATAATAAAACGGGGAATCCTGGTCATGCCTCCCTACATGCAGGATATGGACCAGCCCCGGATGGTTGCGGGCGATGGGTTCATACTGGAGAATGCCCTCAAATTCCCGGTTGAAAGAGCGCTCGTCTTCAAAATCCTCCCTCCATACGATTTTGACGGCGCGCCACGCCCCGGTCAGGGATTTTGCCAGCCATACTTCTCCGTACGCGCCGCTCCCTATCTGGCGCACAACTTCATGGTCCGGAATGGAGGGAGTGGGACGCACCACCCGCTTGACGGGCAGCGTCGGCAGGTTGCCGCCGGACATGGGTGATGCGTCCGAAGCCATGGAAAGCGCGGGAATCAGGAAATAACGCCCAGGTTTTTACCTACCTTGCAGAAGGCCTCAATCGCCTTGTCCAGCTGTTCGCGGGTATGGGCCGCAGAAATCTGCGTGCGGATGCGGGCCTGTCCCTTGGGAACGACGGGATAGAAGAAGCCGACGGCGTACACTCCTTCGTCCAAAAGCTGGGCGGAGAATTTCTGGGACAGGACGGCATCCCCCAACATGACCGGGGAAATGGGGTGGTCCTTGCCGCCGATGGTGAATCCGGCTCCCGTCATGGCGTCACGGAAATACTTGGTATTGGCTTCTACGCGGTCGCGCGCTTCCGTGGACTGTTCCAACAGGTCCAGCACTTTGATGGAAGCGGCTACGATAGCCGGGGCCACGCTGTTGGAGAACAGGTACGGGCGCGCCTTCTGGCGCAGGACATCCACTACTTCCTTCGGGCCGGAGACGTAGCCGCCGGAAGCGCCTCCCAGTGCCTTGCCCAGGGTACCGGTGGTGATGTCTATATGGCCGAACAGTCCACGGTATTCATGCGTGCCGCGGCCCTTTTCGCCCAGGAAGCCCGTGGCGTGGCAGTCGTCAAAGTGGACAATGGCATTGTACTTGGCTGCCAGCTCGTGAATCTTGTCCAGCTGAGCAATGATGCCGTCCATGGAAAAGACGCCGTCCGTGGAAATCAACTTCACGCGCGCTCCGGCGGCGTCCGCTTCCTGGAGCTTGGCTTCCAGGTCTGCCATGTCGTTGTTGGCATAACGGAAGCGCTTGGCTTTGCAGAGGCGCACGCCGTCAATAATGGAAGCGTGGTTCAGGGAATCGGAAATAATAGCGTCGTCTGCAGTCAGGAGGCCTTCAAACAGCCCGCCGTTGGCGTCAAAGCAGGAGGGAAACAGAATCGTGTCTTCCGTGCCGAGAAATTGGGTAAGACGTTCTTCCAATTGACGGTGAAGGGTCTGCGTGCCGCAGATAAAACGCACGGACGCCATGCCGAAACCCCACTGGTCGATGGCTTTCTTGGCGGCTTCCATCACTTCCGGATTATTAGCAAGGCCCAGATAATTATTGGCGCACATGTTGATGACGGAGCGTCCGTCCTTCAGCGTCACCTGGGAGTACTGCTGGGAGGCGATAAAGCGTTCTTCCTTGTAAAGTCCTTCCGCACGCAGTCCGTCCAGGGTGGAAGTGAGGATGTTTTTGAATTCGGGGGTATACATGTTGAATAATGGAATATGAATTGAAATAGTCAGCAAGTGAACGATCAAGGATCACACGGTTGCTCCCGCATCATTATCACAACGGAAGCGGGAGGAAAAGCTTAAAGAATACGGCTTGATGCCCGGAGGCGGGAGCCGTCCTTTCCCCGTGCAAAGTAAAAAAGCGGCAAGGGCGCAGGCATCCGCGCATTACCTGAAAAAGAAGGCAAAACATCGGAAAAATCAGCATTTCCCGGATACCGGGCAAAAAGAAAAGCCCACGCCCGTTTACGGAAAAGGGATTTGATGCACCAGTGGATATTCGGATGCGCTTGGAAAAAATAAAGGCCGGAGCTGATTTGCTCCCTTAAACCTCCATTACCGGTCCGGTTATGCAACCATCCCCCCCGTTTTCTTACGAAGCCGCGGATTTGGCTGAATTCCAGCCCTTCGCATGAACCTCAAGCCGGAACCGGTTTCCGGCAGGGAGAACTTTCCTTTTTCTGGACGCCATGGGGAAATCTCTGCGATGCTGGCGTCCGGAGCAATTCCTATGATCCGTTTCAGGATACCTGGAGGGAAGGAGATGAATATGATGTATCCCGGTACAAGGGGAAAGGTCCATTTTTTTCGGAAGCCGGCCCTTCAACGTTAGCTGCTGTTCAGAATGGTCTTCAGGGGCAAATGCCCCCTCTTTGCCCCCCACCTTCAGGTGAATTTCAGGGAATCTTTTCTGGAGCGCCGGGCAGTACTGTTTCCCCCTCCTTCTGAATCTGTTGCCTCCGTGGGGAAGGACGGAATAAAAAAAGTTCAGCGTTCCCCATCCGGCTTAAAGGGAGGAGGCCGCAACCTGGGGTTTCTTGGCGGTTCAATCCCCGGTTTTCAGGGAAAATTCCATCATCCGGTCCCCCTCGAACGTGAAAAACGCCTCAAACCGTTTCCCGTCCAGCATGGCGGGCAGCCAGAACCGGTCATCCTGCCACATGAGGTCATAGGGAATCCCGTCCACCGGACACCAGAAGGGCTCCGCCTCGGGGGTTTCCGTGGGGGTGCCTGTAAAAGACGTCGCCATAAACACATGGCAGCGGATTTCCGGAATGGTGCCGCAGGCAAAGGAAAAATTCAGCACGCCCATTTCCCGGGCATCCTCAATATCAATGTGAAGCTCTTCCCGAACTTCCCGCAAAACGCATTGCAGGGCCGTTTCCCCCGGTTCAAACTTTCCGCCGGGGCCGTTCACCTTGCCCGCGCCGATTCCCCTCTTTTTGCGTATCAGGAGAATCCTTCCTTTCTGCACCACGAACATTAACGTGGCGAGAATATCGGGGGTCCACTGTGCGGGCCATTGAAAGCCGCTGCTTTTTTCTTGCATGGGCGCATATTACAGGATGGGAAGGGAATCATGAAGAAAAATGCGGAATACTGTGACCATCACACATGCTTGAAAAGGGTTGAATTCTCTTAAAGAAGCTTGAAATGCCTTGAAAATGCGTGTTTGTTGCGGAGGAATGGGAGGGAGCAGAAGAAGTCGCGCCCATAAATGCCCGTAAGGGGGCATTTCCTGAGTGGAGGGCGTTAGGGATATATGCCATACTTGTTCACATTCGGATGCTCCATCAACCTTCGAGGTTTCTGCAGGGCGGGATAAAAAGGGAAATTCCTTTTCCGCCATGACTGGAATGAATCTCTTTTTCCTTTTCCCGCAAGGCCGTCGCGTTCTATGCTTCTTTATCTCTCCCGGTTTATATTTCGCCGGAAGGTTTACTTTCAACATTTGCAAAAGCATGTATGACGTCGTAGCTCTCGGAGAATTGCTGATAGACTTCACTCCCTGCGGAATAAATGACCGGGAACTGCCCGTTTATCAGGCCAATCCGGGCGGAGCGCCCTGCAACGTCCTGTCCATGCTGTCCAGGCTCGGGCGCAAAACCTCCTTTATTGGCAAGGTGGGCCACGACATGTTCGGGAAAATGCTTCGCCGCACGCTTCAGGAAGAAGGCATCGGAGATTCAGGTCTCGTCGCATCCCGGGAAGTCAATACGACGTTGGCTTTCGTTCAGATTGACGAACACGGAGACCGTGAATTTTCCTTTTACCGTAATCCCGGCGCCGATATGAAGCTGACTGCGGGAGAAGTGGACCTTGAATTGGTGGAGCACGCGCGCGTCTTCCATTTCGGGACGATTTCCATGACGCATGATGATGTTCGGAGGGCTACCCGGCATGCCGTCAGCCATGCGCGGAAAAAAGGAGAACTCATCTCTTTTGACCCCAATCTCCGTCCGCCCCTGTGGCCTGATATGAAACTGGCCCGGGAACAAATGCTCTACGGATGCGGCGCATGCGGCATCATGAAAATAGAAATGGAGGAACTTTTCTTTCTCACCGGCTGCGCCACCATGGAAGAAGGATTGAGGATTTTGCAGAGGGAGTTCGACAATTTGCGCCTTATTCTGGTGACGGGGGGTAGAAAAGGAAGCTGGGCTGCCTATGAAAGCAAACTTATTCACCAGCCTACGTACTTGAATGTCAAGACTATTGACACAACAGGAGCCGGAGACGCCTTTTTGGGATGCTGCCTGGACCGGATTTTGGAAACCGGGCTGGAAAACCTGACGGAAGGTCAGTTGGCGGACATGCTTCTATTCGCCAATGCCGCCGCTTCCATTGTGACGACACGCAAGGGAGCTATCCGTTCCATGCCGACCCGTGAAGAAGCCGTGGCCCTGATGGCGGAAGGTTTTTAGAAAATGTCGTAAGAGCTGAGCCGTTGCCGATTACATCCGGATTGTTTCAGCATGTAAGAGTTTGGATTTTTCCGGCCTGGAAGTGCGGAAATGCCTTCCTTTTTTATAGCGCATGCCCTCCCTCTGTTGCTAAAAAATGTGTTGTGACTTATTTTTCGTCGTCAGCAAACAAAAACCGCAAGAGCTGAAAACCAGCAACTTGCGGTATGAAAGGGATGGTGCTCGGGAGGGGACTCGAACCCCTACGGTTTATCACCACTAGATCCTTAGTCCTATGCATTACTATTGATTATCAATAATAAACGTTTTTTAACTCCTCTCGGCTACCAATAGGCTACCAAACGTGCAGAAGCAAGACCTTTTTGAATGCCTTTTCGCAGGTGTAAAATCTGCCCTCTTATGTCTTTTTAAGAGATTGGAAATTTACTCTATATTCAGAATTCACTGCATTAGTAAATTTCCGAATATGGAGTAAATCAAGCGAATGCAAGAAGGGTTTTGTTGGTCGAATGAGGTTGAGTATTTTCCTAGGACAACTTCACCATGTCCGCTAATTGCAGGAAGTACTCTGTCGACCAGATATTAAGCGTGTTCTGATCTTTGATGAAAGGCATGACATCGTCCTTTCCAGAAAATTCAATTCGTTCTTTTTCTTGTTCGTTTTTTCGGCACATGCCCGGATAATGGAGATATCCATCCCGGCGATTATGTCCCAGTCAGCTCTCAGGTACTCATTCAAATAAGACCGCATGGTCTTCATCGACTGAATGTGGAGATTGGACGAAGAGACAATCAAATCGCACAAGGCTTTTTCGGGAGTCGCTGTCAGGTAGAAATACCCTTCTTCCGTCTTTTGCCGGGTCAGGCCAATCGGAAAATAAGCCTCGGGCGCCTGAATGTACTCGTAACGACCTGTCGCGTTGTCAAACACCTTGCTCCGCTTCATGCAGGAGGACTTGAGAAGAACCACCCGTTCCGGTATCACTCCTGCCCTGGATAATACCGTTTCATAAGAAACATAGGAGGGATGAAGAAGATGGTTCGCGACAAGTTCACGAGAATAAGTGCCCTCCCCTTCTTCAGGAAGACACAGGTAAATCTCCCGGCGAAGATTGAGAATGACGCCTTCTCTCTGCAGGAGGGATATTTTGACCATGGGAGCCTTGTACTCCTTAAGCGCAGACTTAAGGGTATGTGTATTGACAGGGACAGTCTCAAACTATTTGGACAGAAAAGAAGCCATGTGATCGAATAGAGAAAAGTTAGCGAGAATTGCAGGAAAAATCAGCTCAAAATGAAACAAGTGTGCAAAAATCGCTAAAATTGATGACGAACGTGAAGAATATTCAACGGTAACTCTGTCAATGAGAGGATAAATGCTCCCCTTGTAATCGCTCCCTCGTCGTACTGAGGTTGACAAACCAGATATTCCCAGACAGTGGATAAGAAGAAATCACTCGCAAGAACTCTTTCCGATACCTCTTTTACTGAAAATTGCTTCATTAACAACGCAACAAAGCCTCTGCCGCAGTCACGAGAGTTTGACGAATTTCCAGAGCCATTTCAGAAGAAACGTGTGTCCCCACAAAATCGGCGGCTTTGGAGGGACCTTCGTCTTCTTCCCTGCTAAAATAGGTTTCCAGACATTGAAGTGCGTCCTGTGTTGCCGTATTGCCCGATTTCTTCTCGAATGCAAACTGTTGGAAAATATTCCAGCCATCCTGATGTTTCCCATCGTAGTAACGCATGACGTAGTACAGGTCATAGGCATCCTTGGGTTGGCGGCGATGAAGAAACGCCCGCAACTTAAGCATCAGGAAAGCTCCTGCTTCACAAACACGCAGAGGAACCTGTATGGCTTCTCCCTCTTCATCCGGAACTTCAAACATGATTTTGCGGGAGGACTCGATAGCCCGTTTAACGCCCAGCAAATTACTGGCTCTGATTCCGGCTATTTCTATCGAACTGGTGGGGTGGACGTGTTCTGTGAGAAAGTCAATAGGGATACGAATGCCATCTATATCTGCTATAAAACGTCCTCCTTCCTTCTGATCTTCCCGGTACCCCAATGCTCTCAATTTCCAATCGATAGGTGACATGTCCCCGTCTACAGCAACACTGATTCCCAAATCCACATCAAGAGTCACCGGCCTTAAGAGAGTGGTATTCATATTGCCGGAACAGATGAACCTGGGCACCAGGCCCCCTATTAAAACCATGCCATGACGATAGTTTTCCAAGGCTCCCCACAGGGAGGCAAGTACCTTTCCCGCATGATTCGTAATAACTTCGCTGTAGCTGGTGTTGTATGCTCTAAGAGACTTCTTAATCAAGCAAGTGAGAAGTCTCTTAGAACACATAACCTAAAACCGAAGAAAGGAACGCAAGCTATGAGAAAAAACGAGAAAATCACAGCTCTGTACGAACGATTGAGCCGTGATGACTTTGGCAAAGATGATGACCAACAGCGCGAGAGCAATTCCATATCAAATCAAAAGGCGATGTTGGAGGACTTCGCCGCACGGCAGGGCTTTACGAACATCGTCCATTTCACGGACGATGGCATTAGCGGCACTTGCTTTGTCTCCGATAACGGATATATCGTGCGGTTTATCCGCAGAGATAGGAAGGCGGACGAACAATATTTTTATCACTCATACAACGATGCAGTCAGCCATTTGGAACTGTTTAGAGATGACGATTCGGGGCTGTTCAAGCGGGTGGAGATTATTGACAGCCTCGCCCTCCGTCTTCCGTATATTGTCCTTGAATTTCAGGACAAAGACTGTTCGGCGTAAATTTACAAATAGGCACTTGCAGCAATGCACGATAGCGTGTATAATTAGTGTGAAACAGAATGAGGTGATTCAATGATTATTGCACTTACAGAATATGCAAGATTGCACAATAGAAGCGGAGATACACTCCGCCGCCTTGCGGAGAGCGGCGCACTTAAAACAGCAAAAAAAATCGGGAGAAATTGGACTGTTGATAGCGAGGAAGCGTATCCGTCAAAAAAACGGACAACTCCAAAGCCCATCACGGTTGTTTCTCTATTCTCCGGTTGCGGCGGTATGGATTTAGGTCTTATAGGCGGTTTTGATTTTCTTGGAAAACACTACTCCAAGACAGGCTTTGAGATCATTTGGGCAAACGAAATCAGCCCTGCCGCTTGTAAGACCTACCGTGAAAACTTCGGTGACTATATCATCGAGGGTGACATTGGGGAACAGATTAAAAATCTCCCATCTTCGGCGGATATTGTTGTCGGGGGCTTTCCTTGTCAGGACATTTCCATTAACGGAAAGATGCTTGGTGTAAATGGGAAAAGAAGCAGCTTGTACACTTATATTGTCGAAGCGGTAAAGAGGATAAAGCCCAAAGTCTTTATCGCAGAGAATGTAGGTGGTTTGTTGCTCAAGCAGAATGAGTATTCGCTTAATAAAATCCTTGAAGATTTTCATTCTCTTGGATACAACCTGAGTTACCAATTATACCATGCTGAGGATTACGGCGTACCACAGACAAGAGAGCGCGTGATTTTTGTCGGAACAAAGAAGGGATTGCCTGATTTTGTTCCACCAAAGCCAAGCGTCTTCGCACCGATCACAGCTTATGAAGCTCTGCATGATTTAGAAGAGCACCCGCAAGACAAAATGTTCTCCCATATTTGGAGTAATGCAAAGGTGAGCGGAGAACAAGGAAATCGCCGCTTAATTGCTGACCGTCCCGGTTATACCATGCGGGCGGAGTGCCATGGAAACATTCAATTCCACTATGCACTTCCACGGAGAATTTCCATGCGCGAAGCAGCTCGTATTCAGTCTTTCCCGGATTCATTTTCTTTCCCCTGTGGATTGCGTGAAACAGAAAGGCAAATTGGAAACGCTGTTCCGCCAGTACTTGCGTGGCATATTGCTAATTCTGTCAAAAATGTAATCGAAGGGAACAAGAATAGAGTATGACGAAGAACGAATTTGAAGAAATCCTGAATAAATGTTGTGTGCAACTGACAGAAGAAGCTAGAGCCACAGGATTTAAGACCTCTGCTCAATTTGAAACCCGTGTGCGAGAAGTTTTGAGCGAAATCACAAAAGACGATGAAACCTTTCAGATTGATTTTAACCCGCACCCGCAGGCTTTTCCTGACATTGCAATGGGTGAATATGGCGTTGAAGTAAAGTTCACTCTGAACGACACTTGGCGGAGCATCGCAAATAGCGTCCTCGAAACACAACGCATTGATGAAGTCAAGCATATTTATGTTGTGTTTGGGAAAATGGGCGGCCTTCCAGAGGTGCGCTGGGGCGAATATGAGCAGAGCGTCATTCATGTCAGAACATCACACGTCCCTCGTTTTGAAATCGAACTTCCGTCTGAAAAAACCGAAGTGAAAGAATCCCTGTTTGAGCAGATGGGCATTCGATATGATGATTTCAGAAAGCTCGATATGCAGGACAAGATGAAGTATATCCGAGCTTACGCACGAAAAATTCATCCCGATGGACGTTTGTGGTGGGTTGAAGATAAAGAAGATTCAGATGAACATACGACCCCCGTTCAGGCTCGTCTTTATACAAACCTCTCAATGGAGGAAAAGACACGCCTAAGAGCGGAAGCCGCTTTGCTTTGTCCAAGCATAGTTAAATCTGGACGGTCACGAAACAAGTATGATGATATGGTTCTCTATCTGTTGACTTATCACGGCGTACTGTGCCATCAGGCAAGAGACTTGTTTTCTGCTGGTAGTGTCGCTAACCCTAAAAATGATGATGAGGGCGGTATCTATATTGAACGAGCCTTAAAACTCATTGAAGGTGAAATGAAAGATGCAGCACTCCGCATGGACGATGCTTTGTTCGTTGAATATTGGGGCGAGAGCGTTCCCCCAGAAAAGAGAATCAAACGCTGGCTTGAAAAAGCAGACGAGCTTGCAACGGAATGGGTTCCATCAAAGAGCCTATTCCTTGAGTAGCTCAAAAATCCCTTTAGGAACTAAAGGGCGCACTTCTATACTCTCCT
>CECA01034982.1_pt1 | contig 48907 bp, 45 predicted proteins | sample 557351 | NCBI WGS metagenome assembly CECA01 (sample SAMEA3182051, study PRJEB8094) | gut metagenome | biome: human; feature: gut; material: Stool; isolation source: human stools | place: Canada | collected 2012-03-07 | reverse complement strand
ACGGAAAACGAAAAGATCTACCGTGCCCAAGTCCGGGAATACGATTACGAAGACATCTGTACGGTCATGTCCCCCTTGATCGACCTCGCGATCAAAGTAGACAAAATGGGAACCGTCCGAATGATGAAAGGAATCGTGCCTGAGTTCAAGAGCAAGAATTCGGTATATGAAGTGCTGGACAAAGAATGAAAGTTTTCTATTGGGTAAAACTTTATTATGAAATTCGGTTGACTCGCGATTTAAATGATGTTTCTGTGTTTGGAAATATGCTAACCTAATCTCATAAAGAACGCTAATAGTTTGGGCTATGGTAGAAAAATAGATTGTTTGGTGATTGATTTGAATTTAATAATATAATATGAGTGCTTTTAAAAATAAAGTCTTGTTGATAACAGGTGGTACAGGTAGTTTTGGAAATGCTGTCTTGCGTCGTTTTTTAGACAGTGATATCAGAGAAATCCGTATCTTGTCTCGTGATGAAAAGAAACAAGATGATATGCGCCATCATCTTCAAGCTGAGCGACCAGAGGTGGCTGCTAAAGTGAAATTCTATATCGGAAATGTCCGTCAACGTGAAGCTGTCGACTTTGCAATGAACGGAGTTGACTATGTTTTCGCTGCAGCGGCGTTGAAGCAAGTCCCTTCTTGTGAGTTTTTTCCGATGGAAGCGGTGCGAACCAATGTAGAAGGAACGAACAATGTGCTTCTTTCTGCTATCGCTCACGGAGTAAAGAATGTGGTGGTTTTGTCTACCGATAAGGCTGCTTATCCTATTAATGCTATGGGAATTTCCAAAGCGATGATGGAGAAGGTTGCGATCGCCCAAGGTCGTGCTTTAGGAACTAATGCGCAGACTACTATTTGCTGTACTCGTTATGGTAATGTGATGGCAAGCCGTGGTTCTGTGATTCCTCTTTGGGTGGAGCAGATGATGAGTGGCAAGGCAATTACGATCACAGATCCTGATATGACCCGTTTCATGATGACACTTGATGATGCCGTTGACCTCGTTATTTATGCATTTATGCATGGAGAAAATGGAGATCTCTTTGTTCAAAAGGCGCCGGCGGCTACTTTGTCTGTCCTGGCACAGGCGTTGAAAGAGACATACGCGCAGATCGATCCGAAGTATCTGGATACGGAGGTGAAGGTGATCGGCACGCGTCATGGAGAGAAACTGTTTGAAACCCTTGTGACACGCGAGGAGATGGCGAAGGCGATCGATATGGGCGACTATTACCGCATCCCTTGCGATACGCGCGACTTGAACTACGACAAGTACTTTACCGAAGGAAGCGAATGCCTGTCCAAGATCGAGGACTATCATAGCCATAACACGACCCGTCTGGATGTCGAAGGAATGAAAAAACTGTTACTCCGCCTACGTTTTATTCAGGAAGATCTCGGATTGATCGAACGGGCAAAACCGAGAGAAATCAGAAGCGAATAAACCTGCTTCGTGCCAAGCCTCAAAACTTCAAACTTAAAATTAAAAAAAAGATGAATATATTAGTAACCGGTGCAAAAGGCTTCATCGGTCGGAATCTTGTATCCCAACTTCATAATATCCAGTCGGGAAAGGCTCGCAATTATCCTGTTTCAGGGACTGAACTGAAAGTCTTCGAATATGATATGGACAGCGACCCGGCAGAATTGGACGTCTATTGCAAGAAGGCCGATTTTGTCTTTAACCTGGCCGGGGTGAACCGTCCGAAAGACCAGTCGGAGTTCATGAAGGGAAATTTCGGTTTCGCTTCTCTCTTGTTGGATACGCTGAAGAAACACGGTAATGCCTGTCCGGTGATGATCTCATCATCTACGCAGGCTGCGCTGGATAATCCGTATGGCGAGTCGAAGCGGGCGGGAGAGAACCTCCTGTTCGAGTATGCCGGAGAGACGGGAGCGAGAGTTCTAGTCTATCGTTTTCCGAACGTGTTCGGGAAATGGTGCCGCCCGAACTATAACAGTGCGGTAGCGACTTTCTGCAACAATATCGCGAACGACCTGCCTATTCAGGTGAATGATCCGAAGGTGGTGATGAACCTGGTCTATGTAGACGACGTGGTGGACGAGCTGATCGCCGCCTTGTCGGGGGGCGAACACCGCGAAGGGAACTATTGTGTCGTTCCGGTGGTTCATACCATAACCTTGGGTGGAATTGTCGACTTGCTTTATTCTTTCAAGGAGATGCCGGGTAACCTCGCGGTTCCCGATTTGGGCGATCCTTTCACGAAGAAGCTCTATTCGACCTATCTGTCTTATCTTCCGAAAGAGAAGTTCTGCTATCCGGTACAGATGAAGACGGATGACCGGGGGAGCTTCACTGAGATCATCCGCACGCCGGATAGAGGCCAGTTCTCGGTGAACATCTCCAAACCGGGCGTAACCAAGGGACAGCATTGGCATCACACCAAGAATGAAAAATTCGTGGTGGTGAGCGGTCACGGTTTGATTCAGTTGCGTAAGATCGGCACAGATGAAGTGATCCGCTTTGAGGTAAGTGGAGAGAAGATAGAGGTAATAGAAATGATACCGGGCTACACACATAATATCATCAATCTATCCCAAACAGAAGATCTGGTTACCTTCATGTGGGCGAATGAACCTTTCGACCCCAATAGGCCGGATACCTATTTTGAAACAGTAGAAACAAAAAATTAAGACAAGATGGAAGTCAGAACAGACTATAGCCAAATAAAATTTCAGAACAACGGAAAATTGAAACTATTGATCATCGTCGGGACCCGTCCGGAGATTATTCGTTTGGCAGCCGTGATTAATAAATGTCGCCACTATTTTGATACGTTATTAGCCCATACCGGTCAGAACTACGATTATAATCTGAACGGAGTCTTTTTCCGAGATCTGAAACTGAAGGATCCGGAGGTTTATATGGACGCTGTGGGCGATGATTTAGGAGCTACTATGGGTAATATTATCAATGCCAGTTATAAGTTGATGGCTCAGACACAACCGGATGCCGTACTGGTATTAGGCGATACCAACTCCTGTTTGTCTGTGATCGGAGCTAAACGTCTGCATATCCCAATCTTCCACATGGAGGCCGGTAACCGCTGCAAAGACGAATGCTTGCCGGAAGAGACGAATCGTCGTATTGTGGATATTATCTCGGATGTCAATGTCTGTTACTCCGAACATGCTCGTCGTTATCTGGCAGACTGTGGACTGCCTAAAGAGCGAACCTACGTATCTGGTTCACCTATGGCAGAGGTGTTACATGAAAACCTGAAGGATATTGAAGCTAGCAATATTCATGCTCGTTTAGGTTTGGAAAAGGGTAAATATATCTTACTTTCTGCTCATCGTGAAGAAAATATCGATACTGAAAAGAACTTTTTCTCGCTCTTCAATGCTATTAATGCCATGGCTGCAAAATATGATATGCCGATTCTTTACAGTTGTCATCCCCGTAGCCGTAAACGTTTGGAAGCAAGCGGATTCCAATTGGATAAACGGGTACTTCAGCATGAACCGTTAGGTTTTCACGATTACAACTGTTTGCAGATGAATGCGTTTGCCGTGGTGAGTGATAGCGGAACATTACCGGAAGAAAGTAGTTTCTTTACCTCTGTCGGTCATCCTTTTCCTGCTATCTGTATTCGTACAAGCACCGAACGACCGGAGTCGTTGGACAAAGCCGGTTTCGTTTTGGCTGGTATTGATGAGAAATCCTTATTACAGGCTGTCGACACAGCGATCGAGTTACATCAGAATGGTGACTATGGCACACCTGTTCCCACTTATACAGATGAGAATGTTTCTATTAAGATGGTGAAACTGATCCAAAGCTATACTGGAGTGGTGAATAAGATGGTGTGGAGGAAATATTAAGAAATAATAAAAGGTATTGCTTATCACAAAGCTTGGATTGATGAGAAACGATGCGGGAATTAACCTAGTCCATGTTAAAAAAATCAATATGGGCAATATTTGCTTCGAGTTATTGGGAAATTGAAGCATTCAGGAAATCTTAATCTTTAAATATGAAGAATTAATATGAAAAATATAGTTGTTACAGGTGGAGCTGGTTTTATAGGAAGTCATGTTGTACGCCTTTTTGTAAATAAATATTTAGAATATCATGTTATATGTTTGGATAAGTTGACTTATGCAGGTAATTTAGAGAATTTGAAAGATTTGAAAGACCGTTCAAATTATGAATTTGTAAAGATGGATATTTGTGATTTTGAAGCTTTCCTCCGTTTGATGAGGGAGAAGCGGATAGATGGTATTATTCATTTAGCAGCAGAAAGTCATGTGGATCGTTCTATCAAGGACCCATTTACTTTTGCACAGACAAATGTAATGGGAACCTTGTCTTTATTACAAGCCGCTAAGCTTTATTGGGAATCACTTCCTGAAAAATATACAGATAAGCTTTTTTACCATATTTCAACGGACGAAGTATATGGGGCTTTAGAGTTGACACATCCTAATGGTGTTGAATCTCCTTTTACAACCAAGGCCTCTTCTGGACAGCATCATAAGGCATATGGCAATACCTTCTTTGAAGAGACAACAAAATATAACCCTCATTCTCCTTATTCAGCATCTAAGGCGAGTAGTGATCATTTTGTTCGTGCTTATCATGATACTTACGGTATGCCTACAATTATTACAAATTGTTCAAATAATTATGGCCCTTATCAATTTCCTGAAAAATTAATACCATTGTTCATTAACAATATTCGCTATCGTAAACCTCTACCGGTTTATGGAAAAGGAGAAAATGTTCGTGATTGGTTGTATGTAGAAGATCATGCACGAGCTATCGACTGTATTTTTCATAGTGGTAAAGTTGCAGAGACATACAATATTGGCGGTTTTAATGAGTGGAAGAATATAGATCTTATAAAAGTTGTTATTAACACTGTAGATCGATTGCTAGGGCGTGAGGAGGGGGAAGATCTTGGACTTATTACCTATGTTTCTGATCGTTTAGGGCATGATATGCGTTATGCGATAGACTCCCGGAAATTACAGGTAGAACTTGGATGGGAACCCAGTTTACAGTTTGAGGAAGGCATTGAGAAAACAGTCAAGTGGTATTTGGAAAATCAAGAATGGATGGATAATATTACAAGTGGGGATTATGAGAAATATTATGAGTCCATGTATGCTATGCGTTAGGCATAAAATTGTTGCAGGTGATTACGAATATAATATATTTTTATCAACATTATGAGTAACAGTTATATCTCCTATTGTTTTTATTTATGATTGTATTGCCTGTTTCATGAGGAATTACATATTTGTTTTTTAACTTATATTAGGCTTATAATATGTTTAAACGAAAAGATATACAAGAAACTCGTCTTAACTTTCTTATGTCTGCTATGCATAAAGGATGTTGCATAAGCACAGAGGATGTTTTAGTATGGATGAGAAAACAGAATGAGGAGGTTCAGACTGAGATAAATCAAATTCCAATTTCTGAACTCCGTGGATGGAAATATCGAGACGATAGGATACGTCATGATTCTGGTCGTTTTTTTAGTATCGATGGAATTCATATACAGACGAACTATCGTGATGTATCTACATGGGATCAACCGATTATAAACCAACCTGAGATAGGGTTTCTTGGATTTATAGTGAAAAAGATACAAGGTGTTTATCATTTTCTCATGCAAGCGAAGATAGAGCCTGGGAATTTGAACGTAGTACAATTATCACCAACCCTTCAGGCCACCCGTAGCAATTATACACGGGTACATAAAGGAGCAATCCCTAAGTATTTGGAGTATTTTACAGGTGAAAAAAACGTATATGTTTTGGTAGACCAACTTCAATCCGAGCAAGGTGCTCGTTTTTTACATAAGCGAAATCGGAATATCATTGTAGAGGTGGAGGAAAGTGATCCTATAGAAATACTGGATGGCTTTATTTGGTTATCATTAGGTCAGATAAAAGAATTGATCTCTTATCCGAATGTTCTTAATATGGATACCCGTACGGTGATTTCCTGTATTACTTTTGGAAACTATTCGGAACATTCCTTGAAATTGATGAGTCTGTTGCTTCAAAAGAATCAGGAAATTTCCGATGATTATTTATATTCAGTACTGAGTGAAGAAAATCATCTTCATGAGCTACAAGATATTATCCAATGGATAACTACTTTAAAATTTAAGTATGAACTTAATGTGACCCCTATTGGTATATCTCAGATGGATCATTGGATTTACGATGGTAACAGTATTTTCCACGAGGATCATAAATATTTTGATGTAGTAGGGGTTAATGTAAAGATTGGCAATCGAGAAGTTGTGTCATGGGATCAGCCGATGGTTCGTTCAGCTCAAGAGGGATTGATGGGTTTTCTTGTCAAAAAGATAGATGGAATATATCATTTTTTGGTGCAGGCAAAACTGGAGTCTGGGAACTTTGATATAGTAGAGATGGCACCTACCGTGCAATGTCTCACAGGTAATTATCGTATGGGTAAGAATGAATATACGATTCCTTATTTGGAGTATTTCATGAATCCTAAGAAAGAGAATGTATGGTATTCTGCTTATCAAAGCGAAGAGGGAGGTCGATTTTTTCAGGAACAAAATCTGAACATTATTGTAGAGGTTGGAGAGGAGTTTCCTATTGAAGTAGATGAAAATTATTGTTGGTTGACTCTGAACCAGATGATGTCGTTTGTTACATATAACAATTATTTGAACATAGCTGCTCGTAGTTTATTATCAGCGATAAGATTTATATAAATATGAAGAGAATCGGAATTATATGTCCCTCTGAAATAGCGTTTAGGCGTTTTATGCCGGCCTTACAGAAGTGTGCTGATCTAAAATATGTGGGAATAGCATGTTCTTCTGCCGAGGAATGGTTTGGTGAAGCACTTGCAGAAACGGATCCTACTAGCATTGCGGAAGTGAAAGAGCGTGAGTGGGGAAAAGCATTGAATTTTCAAACGGTCTATGGTGGAGAAATTTTTGATGGCTATGAAACACTTATTAAGAGCAATGCGATTGATGCCGTATATATTCCTCTTCCTCCTGCGTTGCATCATAAATGGGCAAAGCTTGCATTAGAGCACGGAAAACATGTTTTTGTAGAGAAACCTTCAACAACCTCGTATGAGGAGACTAAGGAATTAGTGCAAATAGCCGAGCAACACGGACTTGTTATTCATGAGAACTATATGTTCATATATCATGATCAGTTAAAGGTTCTGGATGATATGGTTGCTTCGGGTATAATAGGAGATATACGTTTTTACCGTATTAGTTTTGGTTTTCCTCGTAGAGCTGCAGGCGACTTTCGTTATATAAAATCCTTAGGAGGCGGTGCTTTACTTGATGCCGGAGGATACACATTAAAGTATGCTCAATACCTTTTGGGAGAATCTGCTCGTTTATTGTGTGCAAGTACACAATATATAGAGGATTTTGAGGTGGAAATAGGCGGTTCTGCTACAATGGTCAATGATAAAGGTGTGTGTGCTCAATTGGCTTTTGGAATGGATAATGATTATAAGTGTAGCATTGAAATGTGGGGGTCAAAGGGGGCTATCACCAGTGATCGTATTTTTACGGCACCTGTAGGTTTTGAGCCATTCTATACGCTTAAACAAAATCAAGAATATAGTACATATAAACTTCCAGCCGATGACACATTTCTTAAGAGCATACGGGTATTTGTTGATTGTATGAATAACAAAACTGTGCGAAAATCCGAATACGAGGAGATACTTGCACAAGAGAAGTTAGTGGATGATTTTATACGTTTAAGCAGGTAGGCATGGTTAAAATAGCGATAATCGGATCCAAAGGTTTTATAGGAAAGCATATCGAGTGGTATCTTCGTCAGCGAGGAGAGAAAGAGATTTTTACATATGATTGTGTCGATTCGAATGAGTGGAACTATAGAAAAGTAGATCTTTCGTCCGAGGAATCGGTTCATACGATCGATGTAAATGTGGATTATATCTATTTTTTTGCTGGACTTACGGGTACTTTTGTTGGGTTCGATAAAATAAATAGTTATGTGGATGTGAATGAGAAAGGACTATTGCATCTATTAAATCATATTCGTTTATCCCCGTATCGTCCCAAGATTATTTTTCCTTCTACTCGTTTGGTGTATCAAGGAGCTGATAAAGCGTTGACTGAAGAGGCAAAGAAAGAGACAAAGACAATTTATGCAGTTAATAAATTAGCGTGTGAAGGTTATCTTTATGCTTATCGACAGAGTTTTGACATACCCTATACCATTTTCCGTATTTGTATCCCTTATGGTAATCTGATAGAAGGAGACTATTCCTTTGGAACGGTTGGCTTCTTTTTAAAGATGGCTCAACAAGGTAAAGATATTACATTATATGGTGGTGGCCATAATAAACGCACTTTTACGCATATGTCTGATTTGTGTTATCAGCTCATTACGGCATCTCAAAAGCCAGAAAGTAATGGGGAGATATATAATATAGGAGGAGAGATTCTTTCCCTGCGAGAAGCTGCTGAATGTATTGCAAAGATTTATCAAGTCAATATTGTTGACATCGATTGGCCTGATCGTGATTTACGCATTGAAAGCGGTCATACCTATTTTGATGCGGGTAAGATCCAACATCTTTTGGGGAATATGGAATATAAAAAACTAAGCACTATCGATTTCTAATGGAAACAGTACATGTTGCACTACCCTCTGACGAGAATTATATAGTGGGTCTTACAGCTACAGCAGGAAGTATGGCATATCATGCTTCAAGAGATGTGGTACTTTCTATCCATGTATTGGATGGTGGTATACACGATGATACTTTTGATGCGTTTGCGAAAAAGATACATCGTTTGCATCCGCATGTGGAGTTCTCTCGAATCAAAGTGGATGAAGCTCTTTTTGCTAATTTTCCTGTATGGGCAGGAAACAGGATGACCTATGCACGTTTGATGTTGTCAGAGGCATTGCCGGATGTTAAGCATATTATTTATAGTGATACTGATTACTTGTGGCTTGCTGATATTGCAGAATTGTGGGCACAGCGTCAGGATGATGTGATATTTGCTAGTACGGTGGATCAAGGAGGAACGATAGAAAAGGAACAAGTATGGGCAAAATCTAAAGGCTTGGAACTTGATCCGAATAGATATTTCTGTGCAGGACTCTCATTTTATAATTTGGAACTTTTTCGCAAAGAGCACATTATTGAACAGGTAGCTGATTTCTTAAAAAAGTATCCGGATGTACTATTTGCTGATCAAACGGCCATGAATCATCTGTTACTTGGTAGAGTAAGGATTGTTGATGAGAAATGGCAGACACTTTCCATGTGTCTTACTCCACAAAATGTAGGGAAGCCGGTTGCAATTCATTATGCGGGCGATATACCTTGGACACGTGGTAAGTTTTGGACTTGGACACTCTCTGATGCTTCTCTTCTTTGGTATGCTATGATGGATGAAATAAACCAGGTACCTTTAGGAACGACATTGAAAAGTAAACTTACTTTATGGCAACGTTTTTATAAGCGTGCATTGGCAAATCTGTATAAATGTGAGTTTACTGCAAAAATTTTTAATGCGGTATTGAAAGTGACGGGACGAGAAGCTTATATCAGAAATATTACGTTGTATTGTAAGAATCTGGGACTGAATAGTCGTAGGGCTGTAAAGTGGATTTTAAAATAAAGACAAATAAGGATGACAACAAGTCAGCGGATATTATTTAATGCATTAGCTTCATATGGTAGAACTATGTTTGCTATGTTATTAGGTCTTTTTAGTAGCCGTTGGGTATTAGCCTCATTGGGATCTATAGATTATGGCCTAATGGCTGTTGTAGGTAGCTTGATTGTTTTTATTTCTTTCTTAAATGGTATATCAAGTACAGCCTGTGCCCGTTTTTTTGCTTTATCTATAGGTCGAAATGATATTGAAGAAACAAATTGGTGGTTTAATACAGCTTTATCTATTCATGTGGTGTTGCCTATTATATTAATCATTATTGGTTTTCCGATAGGCGAATGGGCTATAGATAATTTTTTGTCGATTCCTTCGGACCGTTTGGATACAGCACATTGGGTATTTCGCTTCTCATTGGTTGCCATGTTCTTTACGATGTCGAGTACTCCATTTTTATCCATGTATACAGCTAAGCAAAATATTGTAGAGGTTTCTATATGGGGGATGGCTACAACATTAGCAAATTTCATTTTTGTATTTTGGTTAACATCGTATCAAGGGGATGCATGGCGCCTTTATAGCGTTATATCAGTTGCTATCTCTATTTTGTTTAGTCTCATTCAAGTTGTTCGCGCTAAGTATTTATTTCCGGAGTGTTCCATTGATTTTCAACGCTGGTATAATTATAAGCGCATTATAGAGGTGTTTTCTTATGCAGGTTGGACGTTGTTGGGAGGCTTAGGATGGATGTTTTACAATCAGGGTATATCGATAGTTCTAAATAAATTTTTCCCTCCGATACGTTATAAATCTGTTAATGCCTCCTATTCAGTGGGAGGTGCATTAGCTGGATATACGAAGACCCTCTCTAATGCTTTAATGAATGCATTTTTGCCCGAAATTGTATCATTGGAGGGGAGAGGTGATAGATTTGGAGTTTTATCACAGATTTTTAGAGCAAGTCGTTTAAGTTTTACGATTATAGCTGTGTTTGCCATCCCTTTAATGGTGGAAGCTGACTTTGTTTTGACTATGTGGTTGAAAAATCCTCCAGAATATGCTGGTTTATTTTGTAGGACGTTTCTATTTTGTTTTTTGGTCTCACGTCTTGTTGGTGGTTTTGATTCAGCTATTTGTGCAACAGGACGAATAAAGTGGTATCAAATCATAATGTCTTTTTTTTCTATATTGTCTGTATTTGTAGTAGCGTTGATTATCTGCTTAGATGGGGGGATATTAGGTGTTTGTTATATAATTATAACGTTCGAAATAATTAATATGATTGGTAGTGTTGTTTTTTGCCACAAGATAGTTGGCTTGTCTGTGTACAGTTGGCTGAATATGGTTTTAAAAAAGGCTATCATAGCTTTGATTATTAGTGCTCTTGTTGCTTTGATAATTGAACTTTCTATAACAGCAGACTTTATATGGACACATTTGCTGAAATGTTTTTTATTGTTTGTTTCTACAGGATGTATTTGTTGGTTTACATTGATAGAAGAAAATGAGCGTATTCAACTGTTAAAACTTGTAGGTAAGATTAAAAGGATGTTTGTGTGATAATAACTGTGAGTATTTTAATGGCTTTTATGATTAATAATGGTTAGGAAAAAGGTTTTTATAGCAATGGACACCATGTTGTGTGGTGGAATCGAAAAATCTATCTTATCTTTACTTTATGCATTGTCGCCAGAGAAGATGGAGGTAACACTTTGTTTAGATAGAATGAGTGGAGAGTTTTTATCTTTTATTCCTGATTGGGTTAATGTGGTTACTGTTGGATATAATACCTATGCAAAAGCGGAAAAGTATTTAGGGAGAAAACGCTTGTTAAAAGCCTTATTGAAAAGACATTCCTATTATGTTGCGTTAAAATTGTTTATACAACAATATAAAGAGAATAAACTATCAAAAGATGATAGGAGGATAGCTAGAGCGCAAAGACTTTATAAATCTTCTTCTATGTTTAATGAAACGTACGATTTGGCTGTTGCTTATGCTAATTTGGAGCAAGTTATTTATGTGGCAGATCATATTAAGGCCTTAAAGAAAATAACATGGTTTCATACACAATTAGATGAACAGCGTGAAGATGTTCGTAAGTATGTATATTGGTTAAATCAGTATGCTTCATTTTATTGTGTATCAAAGGCGTTAACAGAATCATTTAAGCAAACTCTTCCTCAGTATGCAGATAGAGTAAAATTCTTCCCCCATATTATTAATATAAATATGATGCAGAATTGGGCCGATCGAAAACCTATCAATTGGAGCTTGTCTGATTCTGAGTGTTTTAGGATTTTGAGTGTGGGTAGATTGTCATATCAAAAGGGTTTTGACTTAATACCTCAGATCGCAGTTTTACTAAAAGAAGCAGGACATAAGTTTTCATGGTATATTATTGGTGATGGTTCTGAAAAAGTAAGTATTTTGGAATCTATTCAGGAGTTAGATATGGCTGATTGTGTAAAACTTATTGGAATCGAGCTTAATCCATATCCATTTTTTGAAGCCTGTGACTTATATGTACAGCCTTCTCGATATGAAGGCTACTGTTTAACATTAGCTGAGGCAAGAGCTTTTTGTAAGCCGATTGTTTCTACTTTCTTTGATGGTTCTGTGGAACAACTTCAGGGAGGAAGGTTAGGTCGTATTACAGATTGTAAAATTGAACCATTATTTCATGCGATTGATGAGATGTTGGCTTCAAGGCAACTTCGACAGTCTTTTATCAAACAATTAAAGAAAGATGTAGTTGGAGATATGCAAGGTGTTAAAATCTTCTTAAGCGAATTGGATTATGAATGAAAGTGTTTCAAAGATTATAACTAATTTAAGGTTTCCTTTGATTTTTATGGTGGTCACTTGGCATTGTTATTTTTGCAATATTCCGATGGTTGATTTTCCTATGTTACATTTATTTTCAGTAGGTATTGGCCAACTTATCGTGAGAGTTTCAGTTCCTTTATTTTTTGTAATTTCAGGATACCTATTCTTTGTTGGTTGTGAGGAACAATTTACTGTGGTCTGTTACAAACAAAAATTAAAGAAGAGAGCACAAACTTTATTACTTCCATATATTCTTTGGACATTGATATGGATTTGTTTGTATTTGGTGTTTTATAAGATAAAACCAGCTCCAGAAGGTATAAAGACGGTCTATGATTATTTACTAATAGATTTTTTGTTTGCATTTATTAATGCAGATGTAATATACGCAGGAAAGGATCCTATTTTAGCATTGATTACAGGAGAGGGGCTGCCCTTGGTTGGACCCTTTTGGTTTTTACGAGATTTGATGGTTTTATGTTTGTTTTCGCCTGTTATATTTTATTTCTGTAAGGTAATTCCTTCTAAATTGGCTTTTCTAGTTTTGCTAACTTCTCCTGTGTTATGTCAAGGAGGGTATTTAAGTAGTGCTTTCTATTTTATGATTGGAGCTTATCTATCAATCAATAAAGTTGATGTTTTGTATATCATCAGATCTTCCGTCTTCTTATATATTTATGCTGTAGTAGTCATGCTTGGAATTGTTTATTTTGATGATTTGGAATGTTCATTATGTCATAGATATTTAATTCTTTTAGGGATAATTGTCTTTGTTGGTGTCTCATATCGTTTTAGTATAAGAGGAAGAACTGTATCGAAAATATTTGTAGAGGCGACATTCTTTATCTACGCATTTCATGGACTACTAACGAAATTTTTAGTACCTAAAATACAAGAAATGGCACCTTGGAATGATATAACATTAACATTACTATATTTAATTACTCCATATGGTGTTACTTTCGTTTGTCTCTGTTTGTATTCAGCCCTATGTAAGGTTATGCCAAAAACAATTGCAGTGTTATGCGGTAATCGAGTTGGAACATATTATAATAAATTATGAATAATCCTTTATTTTCAATAATCATTCCTGTATATAATATTTCTGAGTATATAGAGAATACTCTTAATGCTATCAAATATCAAACATTCAGTAATTTTGAAGTACTATGTGTAGATGATGGTTCTACAGACGGTTGTGGCAAAATACTTAACCGATATGAGGAAAATGATAATCGCTTTAAAGTAATTCATAAGACTAATGGTGGAGTGAGTTCGGCACGTAATTTAGCACTTGATATAGCAAAGGGAGATTGGATTGTTTTTGTCGATGGTGATGATGCATTGCGATACAATGCTCTTGCCATTCTTGCGAAAGAAATAAGAAATTATGAAGATTTAGATATAGTAGGATATAGTTCAAAAAAGGTATTTGAGATAACTCAATTTGATTTAGATAAAGCTATTGATAATTACATTACAAAATATGAAGATTGTAGTAAAGAAATATCATTCAACGCTATGAATAAATATACTGTATGGTCATCGGCTTTTAGACGTAGTTTTGTGGGAAGAACACGTTTTTTCCCAATGAAAAATGGTGAAGATCAACTTTTCTACAATACTCTTGCTGTAAAAGTTAACAACTATCTACAAATAGATTATCCTCTTTACTTATATTATCAGCGGCCTGGATCCGCAATAAGTAATGCTTGGACAACTCAACGTCAACAGGATTTTATGTATATGTATGAACAGATGAATAAAAATATGTTGGAGTCGGGACGTCAAATATCTCCGCGTTGGTTGAAACGTTGGGTAGGTAGTTTACTGATTAATAATCATGAAGTGTGGAATTTTCCTAAGACTGAGTTGCAGTTTTGCATTAACAAACAACGAGAGATAATATTCAATACACTGCAATTAAACGGAATTCCTATCTTGTCGCGCCTTTGGGCATCAATAGCTTGTAAAATAAGTAATCCGTCATTTTTTCGCTTTGTTACAAGCTACCCAATGGAATTTTATGCGTGGATAAGAAAGTACATGACTTATTTTTACAAAAGGATCATAGTGGAAAATAATAATTAATATAATAATGAAAGTTTCATTTTTAATACAAGACCTCTTTCAGCAAGGTGCCCAGTATGTAACAGCTCTTATGGCGCGTGGATTCCATGAGAAGGGTTATGAGGTGGATATTCTGGTTTCACAAGTTCACGAAAATCTTTTAAAAGCCGGAAATACACCATTTGAGGTTCCTTCTGCGGTAAAGTTTGTTGTTATGCCAAGTAGAAGAGCTCGTTATAATATTTCTTACATACATTCATATATAAAACATACTGCGGTTGATGCTGTTATTGTGATGAATGCAGCATACTTGTATGCACTTGCATTGGCTTCAATAGGGTTAAGGCATAAAACACGCTATTGCTATGTAGAGCATAATAGTTTGTCACCAGAATGTGCCGAAAATATATCCATAGTAAAAAATATTGTTAATAAATTTGTAATAAACAGATATGATAGTTTTATGAGCGTGTCAAAAGGTTCATGCGCATTGTTTGAGAAATTGATGGGCCTTAATGTCGGAGATGTGAAAGCTGTTTATAATCCGGTTTTGGATAAAACTTATTATGATAAACTTTCAAAGGAACCTTATTGTGATTGGCTAAAAAATAAGACCATGCCCACAATGGTTGCTGCCGGAGCGTTTAGTGAATTTAAGGGGCATTTAGTATTATTTGAAGCTATTCGTATTGCTAATGAAACAACCCCTGTTCGATTAGTTCTTTTCGGAAAGGGATATTTACAAAAAAAATATGAAAAGTGGATTGCTGAGAATCATATGCAGGAAAGGATATTGTTGGCAGGGCATACAAGCAATCTGCCGGCAGAGATAAAAAAGTCAGATGCTTTTGTAATATCTTCACAAGTGGAAAGTTTCTCAGTTGTTTTGGTAGAGGCAATGGCTGCTGATATTCTTGTTATATCAACCAATTGTCCTTATGGCCCTCCTGAATTACTTCAGTATGGTAAATATGGTGTACTTGTTCCGGTTGGCGACTCTAAGGCAATGGCTCAAGCAATAGTAAATCAGGTGAATAATCCGAGAAAACCAGCTCCCAAAGAGGCATGGACTCCATTTGCATTAGAGAAGGTTGTATTTGCCTATGAGAAAGCCATTGGGCTTGTATAAGAGAAAAAAGATAATTTAAATATATATGCATTTATGGCTATAAGTCCTGCAAAAATACATTTATTTAATTTGTTTGTAAAGATTTGCCCTCCTTCGCGTTGCAATGGCTTAAAGGTTCGTTTGCTTCGTTGGGCTGGTGTAAAAGTAGGTGAAAGAGTATCGATTTTTTCGCCTAAGATATTAGGACAATTTGATTTCACAATAGGAGATAATTGTTGGATAGGCCATGAGGCTCTTATTTTTGGAGCGGCTGGTAGTAAAATTGAGATGAAACCTTATTCTAAGATAAGTTCACGAGCGATAGTTGTAACAGGATATCATGATTATGGAATTCAATATGACAATATTGCGGGACCTGGTAGATGTGCTGATATAACAATAGGAAAAGGCGCTTGTGTTGGGACTCAGGCAATGGTATATCCTGGTAAAACTGTTGGAGAAAAATCAGATGTGGCAGCATATTCGGTTGTCACTCACGATGTTCCTCCGTTTGTAAGAGTGGCAGGAGTCCCTGCAAAAATTATAAAAGAATTCAAATAAATTTGCTATGTGGAAATCAATGGAAGAAATGACAGTGTTACAGGCAGTTCAAGCTCCTAAAATCTGTAAGTACTTGGCAATGTTTATGTCAATAGCTTTGATTGTCCAAGCAGCGGGTTTTATGTTTTGGTTTCCTTTAGCACAGCCTCTATATTATTTAGCTATTATACTTAGTCTCATGTATATATTGGGAGGTGGAATAACTGTAGATGAGCGCTTTATGATATTTATGATACTATTAGGGATTAATGCATTGCTATTATCGACAGATCCAATTTTTGATGCAAAAAAACGTTATTGTTTCTTCGCTTTAGTAATGACTGTTTGTTCGCCATTGATAAAAACAGTGAGAGCTGTAGTATTTAGGCAATATATATTTAAGTATACAATGTTTGCTATGATGCCATTGGCTGTAGGGTCTTTTTTCTGTTTTTTGGGGGGCGTAAATATGATGCCTTATAATAGAGGAAGGCTTACAGATGTAGGTGCATTTTTAGAATATGAATCACACGGTGGTCTTTTTAGTGGATTATTTACTCACTCAATGACTTTGGGGCCAATTTCGGCACTTGTTGCTTTGATATTTTTTGTCATATATCAAAAATGTGGCAAAAAGATATTTATGGTTATGTTCTTTTGTTCTGCTTTGGCTGTTGTAATGTCTGCTTCGCGTGCAGCTTTGCTTGCATTACTTGTGCCAATATTTTATATTACATTCTTTGCTTCGAATACTCCAAAAAGAATGAAGCGAATTATAGGTTTATTACTTGTTGGCGTACTTTTTGCGACCCCATTTGCAGAACGTGCTTTTACTGGTCTTGTTAATAAGCAAATAAATCGTTTAGAACAGAATGATGGAAAACTTAATTCACGTAATGATAAGTTTCAGGCTCGTTTCAATGAATTTTTTGATTCTCCGCTATGGGGAATCGGTTTTGCTACTATAGACGAACGTTATGATGTTCAAAATAATGGTCAGATAGAACCAGGTTCATCTCATTTAGCCGTACTTTCAATGACGGGTCTTATAGGAATATGTTCATATATCATTGTGTTATTACATGCATTTAATACAATTAAAAAGTCTAATGACTTTAGGGCGTTGATGCTGCAAGGATTGTTTATGGCATATTTTGTACACATGTGGTTTGAAGGATATATTTTTGGTGCAGGAGGAATTTTGTGTTTTCTGTTTTGGCTTATAATTTCCCAATGTTTTGATTACAAATATATAAAAAGGAATGAAAATCGCAGTTTTTACTAATTGCTTGAACCATCATCAAGTAGGATTAGCGGATAAGTTATATTATTTAAGTGGGGGACAATATATGCTCATTGAAACAGAATCCTTAACTGGGGAACGATGTAAAATGGGATTCGTGAGTTATGATCGTCCTTATGTGTTAAAAGCTTATGCTTATTGAACCTTATTTTAACTCAAAGTTACGTTTTGTGTAACGTTGGCTTGTTCGGTATATATATCGTTTGCAAGGGAGATTGCCTTTAGATGTATATATGTATATGAATAGGTTTTTTGGGGGAGTGAATTGTATGCAAGTAGGTAGGCAGTTAGGCTTAGCCGAATATTCCTCAAATGGAGATACATTCGGTGGACTAGTTAACCTTTCTATGATAGTGGAACCGATATCTATGATTAGTGCGTTGGCATTCTATATCATTTATCAAAATAATAACTCAAAGATATTATGACCGAATTGTTGGGAATGTTGCCTATATTTTATTGTTGTTAAATGCGTATAAGACTTCAAAGCGAGATAATTTACCCAATGCCCAGTCTGTAATGTTGCTGGTAATGTTTACTCATGCATGGTTTGAGAGGTATGTATTGTTTACAGGAGTTTTTTTTGAGTATGACATATTGGATGATAGTGGGGCAGAAAATAGATTGTAAATATATAACAAAACATGCACTATGACTATTGTTTTTGTATCCGTTGTACTGAATATTCATCAGATAAGTATAGCAGATGAATTGTATCGTCTTACTGATGGAAATTATTGGTTTATAGAAACTGGAGATTTTAATGGTGATAATAGTAAAGGGGGAGATAATTTTTCTCAGCGGCCTTATCTTATTAAAATTGCAGATGGTGAGGTTACTTTACACAAAGCTCTTCAAATCATTCGTAATGCAGATGTAATGATATATGGGGCTGCTCCGTTAATGTTTTTGCGTGAGCGTATAAGTACAGGAAAACTCACTTTTATGTACAGTGAGCGTTGGTTAAAGAAAGGTCTTTTGAATTTACTCTCACCTCGTTTGCTTAAGCAGCAGTGGTTTTACCATATTCATTGCCATGGTAAACCTTTTTATGTGTTGTGTAGTAGTGCCTATGCCGCTAGGGATTTTAATTTGATGCGTTCTTTTATTGGTAAGTGTTATAAATGGGGATATTATACGACTGTTCCTGCTCTTAAGATAGAAACGATATTACGTGAAAAACGTAGTGGTACTATTGTAAAGATACTGTGGGTGGGGCGTTTGATTGATTGGAAGCATCCCGAAACAATGATAAGATTAGCATTACAGTTGCGACAAGAAAAAATTAATTTCTATATAGATCTAATTGGAACAGGAAATATGTTAAATAATCTTCAGACACAGATACAAAAGTTTGGATTAGGAGAGTATGTACATTTATTGGGTTCTATGTCCAATGATAGTGTAAAGCAGGCTATGCTGACGTATCATATCGCTTGTTTTACTAGTGATAGAAATGAAGGCTGGGGTGCAGTTCTTAATGAGGCCATGGGATGTGGCTGTTGTCCTGTAAGTTCTATAGAGACAGGTGCTACACCATATCTTATAAAAGATGGTGTAAATGGTTTCTCTTTTAATCTTAGGAAAAAGAATAATTTGTTTGAGAAAGTCTTATGGCTTATTAGGCATCCTGTAGAATGTGAAAGGATGAGCATAGAGGCTTATAATACAGTGCATAACGTATGGAGTCCGGAAAATGCAGCAATACAACTTTATAAGTTATGTGATGCAATGCTAAAGGGGAAAACATTGAAAATAACCGAAGGTCCGTGTTCTATGGCATAGGATTGTGTGGATTATAAAATATTTTAATAGTTGGTAACTGGATGTATTAGATTGGGTATGATTCACTTCATTGTTAGTTTAGGCAAGTGTGACAATATCATCATCGGTCAAGGAGCTTTGGTAGATACTCTATCTGTAAGAGTGGTAGGAATTCTTGCAATAGTAATAGAATTTTAAAGAACATGTTTAGTTTGAATATTTTCGTAATAGCCACCACCTTGCAAGCTGGTGGAGGTATAACCATTTATAAACAGTTTCTGTCACATTTGCCGGAATATGTAGGACAAAACAGATACTGGATATTTGTCAATCCTGTATTACCGCAGGTGGAGATAGAGGGGGTGACTTATATTTCATTCCCGTTGCAGTCTAAAGTAAGGCGAATCCTGTTTGAAGGGAAACTACTGAAAGCTGAGGTCTCTAAGTTAAGAGTGAAACCGGATGTGGTGGTGTCGTTGCAGAATAACGGATATAAATGTTTCAAAGATTGTAAACAGATCGTTTATTATCATCAGTCATTACCGTTGTATCCGGGTTCCTATAATCCGTTTAAGCAGAGTGAAAGATATTTGTTTAATTATAAATATATTTTTCCGTATATGGTAAAGCATACATGGGCTAAGAACACACAGTTTGTCGTACAAACTCCAGTTGTAAAGAGACGTTTTGCATCATACTTTAATATAACTTTGGATCGTATACACGTCTGTTTTCCTGATATAGAAAAGATAGATAACAAACACGGAGAAATTTTTGACTGGGGGGATGACTGTTTTCATTTTTTATGTGTCAGTGCTTGTGCTAAATATCAGAATGGAATTACATTAATAAAAGCTATGGAATTTTTGTATAAAAAGAATCCAGATTTAGCTAGTAAGATTAAAATACATATAACTATTGCTTCTCATAGAGCGTCTGTAATGTATAGATTGGTGCAAAAATATGGATTTGGAAACAATTTTATTTTTGAAGGTGTTGTTAATCATGATTTATTGATAAGTTATTATAAATCAATTACGGCACTGTTGTTTCCAAGTTCTATTGAAACTGTAGGATTGCCTCTTCTTGAAGCTGCCGTTTTTGGAAAATCGGTGATTGTTGCTGATGAAGACTATGCTCATTATGTGTTAAATGGATATTCTGGCGTTGCATATCATAATATAGAAAATTACAGAGCATGGGCAGAGGCAATAGAAAATGTATGTGAAAATAAACAGGAATGGAAACCTCTTATTCAAAAACGAAAAAGTGAATGGTTTTCCATATTTAAACTTATACATGGTTAAAATGAAAAAGATAGGAATAATCACTATAGTACGTGTTAATAATTATGGAGCAGAGTTGCAGGCCTATGCATTACAATGTAAATTAAATAAAATGGGATATGATGCAGAGCTGATAGATTATCTGTATTATATACATCCGGATTATAAAAAAGAGAAGAATGCAGTGCCACAATATGCAAAACATTATCCTTTAGTGAAACGTGTAAAAGGTATTCTTTTCCCTATTGTGGATACTGTTAAATCATATATGAATAAAGCAATTTGTGAAAAACGAAAAGCTCGATTTGTGGCATTTCATGAGACTAACACTTGTTTTTCATGTCGTTATGATAGACTATCGGCATTATATAATAATCCACCTAAGTATGATGTGTATTGTGTTGGAAGTGATCAAGTATGGAATCCGTTTAGTTATACATCCCTTGACCCATATTTTTTGACTTTTGCTCCAAAATGTGCAGTTAAGTTTTCTTATGCCTCAAGTTTTGGAGTTTCTAAACTTCCCGCAATGTCGACAGAGTATTATAAACAAAAATTGCAAAATATTAAATACATATCGGTAAGGGAAAAGACTGCTGTTAATATTATTAAAACAGTAACAGGACAAGAAGCAGTTGCAGTTGCTGACCCTACTTTATTACTTGATGAGCAGGAATGGAGTGAAGTTTTAAATGACAGTATGGTTCCACAAGAAAAATACATTTTGCTTTATGTGTTAAAGGAATCTTCTTATATCACTGAAATGGCATTAAACGTAGCAAAAGAAAAAGGGTTAAAAGTTGTGAGAATATGTCGAGGTGCATATCGACAAGATTCAAAAAATAGTCCGATACTGAATATTATGGATGCTGGGCCAGCTGAGTTTTTGGCATTATTTAAAAAAGCAACAATGGTAATGACGAATTCGTTTCATGGCACTGTATTTTCTATTCTGTTTAATAAAGATTTTTACACAATTGTATCTAGAAATGCTGATAATAATTCTCGACAAATAGATTTATTGTCAACACTCGGTATTGATAGAATAAAGTATACAGATACTCAATTTACAGAAAATTTGCCTATTGAGTGGGATATTATCAATGGTCGTGTGGAAAAATATCGTCGTGAGTCTATTGATTATTTGCAAAAAGTAATAAATGATGAAAAATAAATTGCCACAACTTTGTGATTGGGATAAATGTACTGCTTGTACCGCTTGTGCAAGTTCTTGTCCGCAGTTTGCAATAACTATGCAGGAGAATGAAAAAGGAGAATTGTTCCCTTTTGTTGATGAAGAAAAATGTATAGGGTGTGGATTGTGTGAAAAGACTTGTCCTGAGATGAATGATTCTCTTTCACGAAATGAACTTTCAATAGTGTATGGATGTTGGCTGAAAAATTCTACAAATCGTACTCAAAGTACATCTGGAGGTGCTGCTTATGCTATAAGTTGTACTGTGATAGAGCAGGGTGGACACGTATGGGGAGCAGCATTTGCTGATGATATGTCTCCCGTGTATGTTGAGGCAAATACGATTGAAGGATTACGACAAATACAAAAGTCAAAGTATGTGCAATGTGCTCTTCGTGATTGTTTTAGGAAAATTAAAGAAGAATTAGATAATGGGGAACTCGTGCTTTTCACGGGTACTTCTTGTCATGTAAAAGGTTTGTTGTCATTTCTGCGAAAAAAGTATGATAATCTCTTGACTCTTGATTTGGTTTGCCATGGAGTTCCAGGGCAAGGAGTGTTTCGTAAATATAAGGACTATCTGGAGAATCGATACAATGATAAATTGGATTTTTTCACTTTTAGACCGAAGCGAATACATGATGGTCAAGAAGAAAGTTATTATGCATTGGCTCATTTTACGAATAAAGGAGATGTAAAGATACGAAAAATAGAAAATGGATATTTGACTGGATTTTATCGTAGTATTTTTTTACGAGAATGTTGTTATGATTGTAAAGGTAATGGTTGTCAGCGTTATACGGATTTTACTGTAGCAGATTTTTGGGGTATTGGTAAAATTAAACCTTTCCCTTTATGGCGAGAACGTACTCGTGGTGTATCCATGTTGGCTCTTAATACTCCAAATGCTATAAAATTCTTTGAGAAAATAAAAGAAAAGATTGAATATGAGTTGCGTTCTATAGAGGAGGCTACATTTTGTAATTTGCCTTATATACAATCAGCTGTAAAATCTTCTAAAACAGAATCGTTTTGGAAAGATTGGTGTATTTTGGAGTGGGAAGAACTTTCTGTTAAATATTTTATGGAAAGTAGAAAAGAAAAAATTTTATATGTCATAAAAAAAATATTTCCTCCTATTTGCCATTATATGCTTAAATTTTGGCGAAGTGGTGCTGGTAAAATTAATATTTAATAGACATGTTAGACCTTTCAGTAATCATCCTTACCTACAACGAGGAAAAACATATCGCACGTTGTATAGATAATGTAAAACGTATAGCAAAACAGATATATGTAGTAGATAGTTACTCTACTGACAGTACCTGTGACATTGCGCGTGAGCATGGTGCTATCGTGTTGCAGAATAAGTATGTAAATCAGGCGCAGCAGTTTATATGGGCGATGGAGAATTGCCCTATTAAAACAGAATGGACCATGCGTTTGGATGCCGATGAATACCTGACTGATGAACTAATAGTAGAATTGAAGGGGAAATTGTCTTTACTACCTATTGATGTTACAGGATGTATGCTTCCGTTGATGGTGAAGTTTCTAGGTAGGCCGTTAAAATATGGAAAGATTCGTAAAATCCAAATTTTGCGTTTGTGGCGTACAGGAAAGGCTATGATGGAGCAACGTTGGATGGATGAGCGTTGTTATGTGATCGAAGGCAAGGTTGTTGCCATGAATAACTATTTTATAGATGAGAATTTGAATGGTATACACGCGTGGACTCAAAAACATAACAACTATGCCAACCGTGAAATTGTGGCGGCTTATGAAGGATACTGGAATGATACTGTTTCGGGAGGAAATGGGTTGGAAACTCGTAATAAAGAGAAAGGTAAATATTATAAGTTGCCAAAGTTTTTGCGTGCATTCATCTATTTTTTTGTCCGTTACATCTGTTTTGGGGGATTCCTTGATGGTAAGCCTGGCTTTATTTGGGCTACGCTACAAGCTTATTGGTATAGGTATTTGATAGATGCAAAGATTGAGGAGATGGAGTATTACATTGGTAAAAATCCTACACCGAAAGAAATGAGAATGTATTTCAAAGAACGATTCAATATAAACGTGGATAAATGAGCAAGAAAGTCTTAATTCATAGTCTTATCTTCAGTCCTGACGGTGTTTCTACTGCTTATCTCTATAACGATATCGCACTTAGATTCCAAAAGGAAGGTTATGAAGTGGTAGTGCTTTCTACAATTCCGCACTTTAATGTGGTAGAGGAGCAGTTGGCAAAGCAACCGTTGGAGTGGAAAATACCGGGAATTTATAAAGAAAGTAATTTTTATGGAATAAAAGTGATACATGTGCCACAGAAGAAGTTCAAGAGCACAGCATTACGCATTATTGGGTTTGTCTATTGGCATATTATCTCTTTTATACTGGGTTTGTGTATTCGCGATGTAAGTGTAATCGTGTCACCTTCGCCACCTCTCAGTATCGGTATGCTTAATCTTATTCTCGGCAAACTGAAAGGCTGTAAGGTGATCTATAATGTACAGGAAATTTATCCGGATATTCTAAAGAAAAAGACGGGACCGGTGATTGCTTTCTTAAAGAAAGTGGAGCGTTGCATTTATAACAGGTCTGATGCTGTCACAACTATTGATGATGTTTTTTATAACACGATCGTGGGACGGTTTGAAAATCCGAGTAAGTTACATATCATCCCTAATTTTGTAGATACAGATCTTTATAATCCAAAGAATGTAATACCGTTGGATGAAAAATTATTTCCCAAGACTCATGCTTTGAAGTTGCTATATGCCGGAAATATAGGGCTTGCGCAGGATTGGAGTCCGTTGGTGGCGTTAGTTGAAAAAACGAAGGTACTGGATGTAGAGTATTTTGTGATAGGTATGGGCGCGCAGCGTCAGTATCTGGAGGAAGAAAAGGAGAAGAGGGGGTTGGAGAAGTTGCATATTCTCGATTATCAGCCTCGTCATCTGATGCCAAGTATATTGGCATACAGTGATGTGCAGTTCATCTTTATGGCACCTGAGATGGAGATGATGGGATTCCCGTCTAAGGTTTATACCATTATGGCGTGCGAGAGACCATTGCTCATATGTTCTGGAGATAAAACTCCTATTGTGAATTTTACGAAGGAACACAATTGCGCTAAACTTATCACTGAGAAGAATTTTGATAAGAAGGTGGATGAAATGGTACAATGGTTGGCTTCGGTATCCCGTGAAGAGTTACGGCAAATGGGGTGTAATGGATATGATGTGATACAACGCTATTACACGAAAGAAAAGGTGACTAAACAATATGTTGATTTGGTAAATAAAATAATATGAGGATTCTTATAACCGGTATCCATGGCTTTGTCGGGGGAAATCTTGTGAAGGCTTTGAAAGAGGGAAATGAAATTTACGGATTAGATATTGTTGCTCCTGAAAAGGATGGAGTGGTAAAAACTTATAGTTGGGATGATCTTGGAAAAAGGAATATTCCGGAGGTGGATGCCATTATTCATCTGGCGGGGAAGGCGCATGATACGAAGAATCAATCTAAGGCGCAGGTTTATTTTGATATCAATACAGGGCTGACACAAAAGATTTATGACTATTTCTTGGGTTCTTTTGCGAAGAAGTTTGTTTTCTTCAGTTCGGTGAAAGCGGCTGCCGATCAGGTGAAGGGGGATATCCTGACCGAAGAGGTTGTGCCTTCGCCCAAAGGACCTTATGGCGAGAGCAAGATCAAGGCCGAGGAATATATTCAGGAAAAATGGCCGGCTGACAAATCAGTCTATATATTGCGTCCCTGCATGATTCACGGGCCGGGAAACAAAGGAAATCTGAATTTGCTCTATAATGTGGTGAAGAAAGGAATCCCATGGCCGTTGGGGGCTTTTGAGAATAAACGGACGTTTACTTCTATCGATAATTTGTGCTATGTTGTGGAAGGTCTGTTGACCAAAGAGGTGGCTTCGGGAGTCTATCATATGGCTGACGATGAAGCCTTGTCGACCAACGAACTGATCGCTGTGATTTGTGAGGCTATGGGACGGAGGGCGCATATCTGGCATTTGAACAAGAAGATGATGGAGATGGTGGCGAGTGCCGGAGGTTGTCTGCATCTGCCCTTGAACAAGGAGCGTCTGGCCAAGTTGACTGAAAATTATGTCGTTTCCAACCGGAAGATAAAGTCGGCTTTGGGAGTAGATAAGATGCCGGTCAGGGCTAAGGAAGGTTTGATCAAGACGATTAAAAGTTTTTGATATATGTTGTATCTGTTGATTTTTGTGGTTCTGCTTATGGCAGAGCTGATTTATTTCCGTATTGCCGATAAATGCAATATCATTGATAAGCCGAACCAGCGCAGTTCTCATTCAAAGGTGGTGTTGCGTGGGGGAGGAGTCATCTTTTTGGTCGGTACATGGGTGTGGAGTTGTCTCTATGGTTTCCAGTATCCGTGGATGTTGGCAGCGGTGACTTTAGCTGCTGGAATATCGTTTGTGGATGATATTCACAGTTTGCCGGACAGTTTGCGCCTTGTGGCACAATTTGTGGCGATGGGATTGATGTTCTATCAGTTGGATATCCTGCATTTGGATATGTGGTGGATCGTGCTTCTTGCATTGATCGTATGCGTGGGAGCGACGAACATCATCAATTTTATGGATGGGGTGAATGGAATCACGGGGGGATATTCGTTGGCGGTGCTTGTTCCGCTGCTGTTGATGAACCGGAAGATCCAGTTTATGGAGAGTTCGTTTTTGATTGTCGCGATCTTGTCCGTAGTGGTGTTTTGCCTGTTCAATTTCCGTCCGAAAAACCGGGCGAAATGTTTTGCCGGGGATGTCGGAAGTATCGGAATTGCTTTTATCTTATTGTTTTCTATCGGGAAATTGGTGATACAGACCGGAGATATAACATGGCTGTCTTTTCTTGTTGTGTACGGGGTGGACGGTTGTCTTACGATCTGCCATCGGATTATGCTTCATGAAAACTTGGGAGAGGCACACCGTAAACATGCATACCAGTTGATGGCGAATGAATTGAACATGTCTCATCCGGTGGTCAGCCTTGTTTATATGGTCTTGCAGTTAGCCGTTTCTTTGGTCATGGTGTATGCGTTACCGGATCGGGTGCTTGTTCATTGGGTTTATTTGGGAATAGTGATCGCTTTGTTGGCTGTGGTTTATCTCTTGTTCATGAGGAAATATTATCATCTTCATGAGAGATATCTAGAGTCATTGAAGAAGTAAGGTGGTTGTTGAATAATCAAAGAAAGGATGGATATACAAACAATAGATAAGAATCTGCTTTCCGATCTTCATCAGAAAGCAGTTGCGAATGAGCGGAAGCGGATGAATTTTGATTTGCGTACTTCTGCTTTGGATCAGAGTCAGCGTATGCTGAATGCGTTGGAGCCTGGGACACAAGTACCTGTTCACCGGCATATGGAGACGGCGGAGACGACGATCTGTATAGAGGGATATTTGGAGGTTGTTCTATATGCCGAGGTTTCCGGTCAGGATGAAACGGGCGGGGAAAGGAAGTTCGTGGAGGTTTCCCGTGTTACGCTTTGTCCGCGCGAAGGCAAATATGGGGTACAGATCCCGTTAGGTGTGTGGCATAGCGTGGATGTGAAAGAACCAAGCACCATCTTTGAGGCCAAAGATGGTGCTTATGTGAGCGCAAGCAGATAGATTTTACCGAGGAGCTTTTATCCCGCCAGCACCTTATAAAGACTCCCGATCCCTCCTGCCAGCATCAGGGTGTAGCCGGAGAGGCCGAGCCAGTCGGCTTCGGGGGGCGGGGAGAGAGGAGGGAGAGAATCGCTCCGAGAGCGGCGAGGGTTACTTCCGTTTCCCCTCTCCACAGGGAGAGGAGGGATAGGAGGCTCAGGCAGAGGACAAGGACAAAGGTCGTCACCGGCAACCGGGCGTTTGCGCCGGGGAAAGATGATCCGGGCGAGGGTGGTGAGGAAGCTGAGGATGGTTTCAAGGACGTTCATGATTTATGAATTATGATTTATGGGGTGGGGAATGAGTTTACTGATTTTTCTGCAAACCTTGACCAACAACGCTTGATAGGCGGCACGGTTGTCGCCGTTGACTTCGCTGATGTATTTGCTGTAGGCGATCTTGCGGGCGAAGGCTTTCGGGTCGTCGCTGACGTCGGCGGCGAACGGGTAGACCGAACGGATCAGGCGGGCGTAGTCCATGAACGAGTCTCCGGGACTGTCGTAGGTACGGAAACGGAGGGAATGGGCGCCTAACTCGATGCTTGCGCCTTTCCACCAGACGTTGGAGCGGCCGTAGGCGGTGAGACCGAAATAGTTGTGATGCTCGCTGGCGAGATCACTTTGTCCCCAGCCCGACTCGATAGCCGCTTGTGCCAGGATAACCACCGGATTGATCCGGAATGCTTCCCCCGCCTTTCGGGCGAGGGGAAGGAGGGAGGAAAAAAATTCGTTTTGCTTCATTTTTTTAGTTGAAAGGTGATTTTTTAGTTGAAAGTTGAAAGTTGAAAAATAGCAACGTGGAGTTACTTTCAACTTTCACTTGATTTACAGTTCTCCCGGGCGATCATCCGTGCCACCGCCACTGCCGGCCGATTCGCTGGAGGCGTCCTTTTTCGGGACGTAGCGTTCGAAGGAGACGTTGTTGACGAGGTTGATCAGCATCGTGCCGGGGTAAAAGACGATGTGGGCACGGTTGAACAGGGCGGTGGTGAAACCGTCGACGGTGGCCGAACCTTTGCTGCCGGCAACCATACGGAAGCTGCCGAATTCGCCCAAGTGAACCGATTCGCCGTCGGAAAGGGCTTCGTTCATGACTTTGATCAGGCCGTCGAGCACCAAGATGATCTCACCGCGGCTGGCGGTACAGATGTTTTCGATACGGGTACAGATCTTGTTCAGCGTCAGTTTTTTCGTGATGCTGGTCTGTGCATGATAAAGAGTTGCGCCTGAGGCTGCGTCTTTGCTCATGTCTTTGCGTTTGACGAGAGTGTAAATTAATGGCATAGGGATTGAAAAATTAAAAGTTAAAAATTAAAAGATTGAAAATTAGGGAGATGTCCCTTTTGACTATACAAAGATACGGCAGGGAAAAAACGCAAAGTCGATTAGAGTCGATTAGAGTCGAATAGAGTCGATTAATCTTTCGTATATTTGCATCCGATTGTTCAGTTTCAAAACACCGGTGTTTTGAAAACGAAACATAGGTGTTTTAAAATCAAAACATATATGTTTTGAAAGGAAGGGAAAAAAGGAAGAATGTCATATAATACTACGGTCTGAAAAACATTAGAATTAATGAAAGATCAAAAAAACAAAAGGGAAAATTTCATGAAGGATTTCCTAAGATGTGATAAAAAAAAGTGAGGGCGATAACGGGTAAATATCTGTCTTTTCCGCTTCTGCAGGATTATATCGCCAACTTGAAGGCGGACCGGGAGGTGGAGTTGTTTGCACTCGCTTTCCTGTTCAAAGGGTTGAGGGGTGAGAAAAACGAATCGTGGAATCGTTTGGCGGATCGTTTTTTCAAAGTTTACAGTGACGAGTTGTACCGCTATTGCGGCTACGAGACGGAAACTCCGGGGTTTGCCCGGGTATGGGTGGCCCGTCCCGACTTGTTCATGGTCTATATGGGGGCGATGATGAGGGCCGGCATTATCGAGGACTGCTCGTTCGCCCGGATGGCCGGTCATGTGGACCGCATCTTCGACACGGGAAATACGGAAAACACCGTTTTGAACAAGTTGAAGGAGCAACTTCCGGAGGCCGATTCGATCGTGGACGGAATGAAAGCGGAATTTAAGAATTTCAAATCACGTAATAAAAAATAAACCGATCGGCGGTATTATATGGCTTCTTTTTAAAGGGTGAAAGGAATTGAAATTCTGCATAAAATAGTTTTTTTTAATAATGGATTTGACTCTACCTTTGTGATGGCTGAAAGTTGAAGATCGCTCTTCTGAAAAAAATGCGAAAATCGCTTTTTATAATTAGTTATAAGAAGTATGTTTTAGTTATTATATATTAGGGAACGGACAGGGCAAATGGACACCTGCTGTCTATTTGCTGTCGTAAATATTTGTTTATTAATCCGTTCGGACCGATTTGCAAAACGACAAGCCATAACAAATTTATTCATTATTAAATCCATCTATTATGGATCAGAATTTAAACAACGAAAGGATTGTGGGATTCCTGGGACAGTCATATGTCCTCATTCCGCGAAAAGTGTTGGAGATGTTATTTCGTGGCGAAGGCCGGGAAAGATCGGTCGGCATGGTGTACTTGGCTTTGTTCTCGGAAGTGTTTTTCAAGGACGGGAAGGTTTTTTTGAACAAGCGTTATTATGTCTGTAAGCGCGGCGAGTTTGTCGGACAATGTGAAGAACTGGCGAAAAGATGCGGGATGTGTACGAAAACTCTGAACCGAAGTCTTGTTTGGTTGCAAGAAAAGGATTTGATCGGACTGAAGCGACTTAACGGCGGGATTCGTGTTTGTGTCTGCGGATACGATTCGATCATGGGGATCCGTCGTAAGGAAGCAGGGAAGGATGCGCCGGAGCAATCCGCTTTCCTCGCCCTGGAAGAGGCCGAACGCCGTATGGGCGGACGAAGCATGCAGTTCGATTGTTGTACCGCAGACGGGGAAGGAGGCTTGCAATGATGAACGGTGAAGAAACGGACGGAGGAATCTCTTTGGGCGATATGGAAAAGGCGTTGGTCTGCCTGTTGATGACCTCGATGGAAGCGCCGGTGCAGGCGGAGTCTGCAGGGCTGACTCAGGAAATGTTTGCGGATGCTTCGTTGGGATTCGTCTATGAAGTGATCATGAAAATTTATGCAACGGGGGTACGGCCGGACATGGTGCTGGTGGAACGCGGAATGCGCGAAGCGGACGAGGAACTGGCTGCCAAGCTGGGCGGTTTGTCGTTCCTGTTGCCCTACATGCTGAATGTGCGCCACGACGGGAACGTGGCGGCCTATGTGGAAGGAATCAAGAAACAATATAAGCTGAGATGCCTCGTCACGTTGTTCGGGACGATGGCGTTCAAGGCTGGCAAGGTATCGTCCGTCCCGGAGGAACTGGTCGACGAGGCGGAGCGCCTTCTGATGCAGTTCCGCCAGAAGACGGCCGAGGGCGCTCCGGTGCGTACGATCGGCGAACTGGCTGCCGAGGCGGTGTCCTGGCATTATCGTCGCTTTGGCGGTGAGCTGGAGGCCGAACAGGTGAAGAGCGGGCTTGCCGAGTTCGACTATGTGACCGGAGGGTTCCACAATACGGAGCTGACGATCGTCGCCGGACGGCCGAGCGACGGGAAGACGGCGGTGACGTTGCAGATGGCCCTGAACGCGGCGCGTGCCGGGAAATCGGTCTGCTTCTTCAGCCTGGAGATGTCGAGCCTGCAAATGTTGAACCGTGTGCTGGCAGGGATGACGGACGTGAACCCGGATCACCTGCGCATCAACAAGCCGACCGGACGCGAGTTGGGACAGTTGGAAGAGGCTGCCCTCCGGTTGAAGGACTTGCCTTTCTATCTCGACTATACGGTAGGGGCTACCGTCGAGCAGATACGGGCGAAAGTGCTGCTGCAATGCCGCCTGGGGAAATGCGACCTGGTGGTCGTGGACTACCTGCACCTTCTCGGCGGCGACCGCCGGAAGGGGGAGACACAGGAACAGATGGTGGGACGGAATGTAAGGGCGTTGAAGCAACTGGCGTTGGACAGCAATTGTCCGGTGCTGACGGTTTCGCAGATGAATCGTGCCTGCGAGGCGCGTGCCGACAAAGCGTATCTGCCGGTGATGAGCGACCTGCGCGATTCGGGGACGATCGAGCAGGTGGCGGATTGCGTGGCGTTCATCTACCGTCCCGAACGCTATGGCTTCACCCGCGACGAAAAGACGGGGCATAGCCTGGTGGGGGTCGGCAAGATCTATATCGCGAAGAACCGTAACGGTTCGACGGGGATCGCCCGTTTCCGGTACAACCCTTCGTTCACCCGTATCACGGACTATATACAGCCCGGTACGCAAACCTCTTTAGGGTTATGACGAAGCAAGAGATACAAGAACTGAAAGCCTCCCTGTCGATCAGGGAGGTGATCGGGCGTTATACGAAACTGAACCGTGTCGGTCGCCGATGGATGGGGCTTTGCCCGTTCCACGGGGATCGGCATCCTTCCCTTTCCGTCGATGAGGAGAAGGGGAGCTTTGTTTGCTATGCTTGCGGAGAGAGGGGAGATGTGTTCGCCTTTGTCAGCAAGATCGAGAACGTCGGCTTTGTCGAGGCGGCGAACAAATTGTCGATTGACAGTGGACAGTTGGCTATTGAAGGGAAAGACAATAAGGAGGCGAGGTTGTTGCCGGAACGGTTGGTAATCAAGGAGAAAAAAGAAAATAGCGACGCGGAGCAATTGCCCGTTGTCAATTCTCAATTGTCAATTGAAAACGAAGCTTTCCTGGCTTTGTTGCTGCCCGCGGGTAGCGGATGTTCGGAACTGACGCCTACCTGGTTGGATTTCGGGGTGGGGCAGTCGCCCTGCCTGGTTCCCGAACGCTGGAAGGCGATGCGGAACCGGCTGGTGTTCCCTGTGCGCGACGAGGAGGGCCGGTTGGCCGGGTTTGCCGCGCGGAGGTTGTCGGACGAAGATCGGGATAAACCGAAATATGTCAATTCGGAAACGGGCGGGCTGTATCGGAAGAGCGAGCTGTTGTACGGGTTGTATGAGGCACGGGAGGCGATCCGCCGGGAGGGGAGCGTCTTTCTGGTGGAAGGATATAAGGATGTGCTGGCGATGCATGCGGCGGGGTTCAGGCATACGGTGGCGTTGTGCGGGACGGCGCTTTGTACGGGGCACATTGCTTTGTTGAAACGATATACGACATCTGTCCGCGTGATGCTGGATGCCGACAAGGCGGGGCGCAAGGCGGCGGATGCGGTTGTCCCAACGCTTGCAGGCGAAGGAATGGATGCGGTGAGGATCGGGCTGCCGGAAGGGGACGATCCGGACTCGCTCTTTCGTCGGCTGGGGAGAGAGGCGTTTGCCGCTTACGTCCGTGAGGCGGTGCGGCAGACCCGGCCTTCGGAAGAACAGGTGTTGCTCGGACGCATCCGGAAAGGCATCGGGCTTTTGTCCGGTGTGGCGGAAGCGGAGAAACGGGAACGCTTGTTACGGGTGCTGGAGGATTGTCTGACGCAGTTGAAGGGCTTGTCCGTCGGTGCTTGCCGTCCGGCGACAATGGACTGGAGGTGGGTATGACCGGGACGTCGGATGATGAAGAAGGAAAATGGAAAAACCGTTCCACCACGCTCCGGAGGCTGGGACGGCAATATAGCCCAGATGTCACGCCCGAAGTGGCTTCTAGGCGCTTGAAACAGTGGATCGTCGGCAATCCCGTCCTGCTCGGACTCTTGCACGAGAACGGCTGGACGGCTTCGCGGCGGGTGCTGACGCCAAAGCAGGTGGAACAGATTGTGCGGGTCCTTGGGGAACCTTGAAAACAGAATATGAAACATAAAATAATAAAGAAAACCCTATTGACAATCGGCATTTCATTGTCGATTGTCAATTCTCATTTGTCAATCGCCCAACGCTCGTTGGGTGTTTCCGGTCTGCTGAACATCCCTTCGGCCGATATGCAGGAGGACGGTACGTTCATGGCAGGAGGCAATTACCTGCCTCAGGAGATGCTGCCTCAGGAGTGGGGATATAATTCGGGAAACTATTTCGTGAACCTGACGTTCCTGCCGTTTATGGAGGTGGCCTACCGGTGCACGTTGCTGAAGGTCGAGAGTACCGGCAAATGGAACCAGGACCGTTCGGTCTCCCTGCGTCTGCGTCCGTTGAAGGAGGGGAAATGGTGGCCGTCGGTCGTGATCGGTTCGAATGACTTGCTGACGACCGGCGAATTGAATCCTTTCCTGGATTCGGGCGGAAATCGTTATTTCTCTTCCGTCTATGCGGTCGGGACGAAGCATTTCGGTTTCTACGGCCATGATATCGGCGTGACGGTGGGAGGGCATGTGCCGTTTCGCAGCAGGAGCGAGAACAAGGGGGTGTTCGGCGGGGTGAGCTACCGTCCGGCGTTCCTGAAGCCGCTTGAGGTGATGGCGGAATATGACTCGAAGGCGGTGAACATGGGAGTGTCGGCACGGCTGTTCGACCATTTTTCCTTGTATGCCTATTGCTACGATTTCAAGACGGTGGCGGGTGGAATCCGGTATGAGCTGACGCCCCGTCAGCGTGTGTTCAACCCCGACGAGGTCCGTATGCCCTGGGACGGACGGGTGGAGCTGGTGCTGTATCCGCAGATCTCGCTGAGCAATTCGTGGCTGGACAAGATATACGGGGCGGTGATCAATATCGCTCCGGCGGTGGAGGCGCGGCTTTGGAAAGGGGCGGCTTTCACGGGGCAGGTGATCCTGCCGGTTTGGAACAATATGGTCGGGCAGATGGACTATATCCGGGCCGGGGTGCTGACCTTGAGTCAAGAGTTCGGATTGCCCGGAGGGGCGTTCGGACGGGTGACGGTCGGCAACTTCACGAACAACCGGATGGGGGCGGACCTGAAACTGCGCTATGTCACGCCGGACGACCGTTGGATGTTCGGCTTGGAAGGCGGTGTGACCGGATCGTCCACCTTCTACGAGGGCAAATGGCAGGTGTCGAATTGGAAGCGGGTGAGCGGGGCGGCGGAGGTTCGTTTCCGCGAAAGGCATTTCAATATGGATTTCAACTTGGGCGTGCACCGGTATATCTATGGCGACTATGGGGTGCGGGTGGACTGCATCCGCCATTTCGGACGGACGACGGCCGGCTTGTATGCCATGTACACGGGGGGCGAGGCGAACGGCGGTTTCCATTTTGCCGTTCCGTTGCCGCAATGGGGCAAGTCGCGCAAGGTGAGGGTGCGCCTGCCGGAATATTACCAGATGGAATATTCGGGACAGAGCGGCCTTGAATATTTCCGCCGGAAATTCGGACAGGACTACGAGACTCGGCCGGATGAGAGCAATAGTGTTCCTTATGATGGGAGGAGGGATGATTTATGAATTATTGCTGAAAAGAGAGATGGGGGATGAATATTGTATAATAAATAATATAAAGTTTTATTTTTAATGAGTATGAAAAAGAAAAATTTCTGGAGCGCAGTGCTGGCTATGGGCTTGGCTGCGACATTGAGTGTGGGATTTGTAGGATGTAGCGATGATGACGAACCGACACCTGAAATCGTGACCGATAATCCATTGGATAAGGAGGTCTACTATATCGCAGGTAAGGTGACGGAAGGAGGCAAGTCGCTGGAAGGTGTCGAGGTCAGCACGTCGGGCAAATCGGTCAAGACGGCTGCCGACGGGACGTACCAGTTGGCGATGGACAAGGTCGGAACCTATGTTGTGACGTTTGCAAAGGATGGATATGTGACAGTTACAGCCGATGCGGTAATCCTTTCGGGCACGCCGAAACATGGCAGTGTGGCTTTGTCGCAGACATTGACATCTTTGGCTGCTTCGGTGACCGTATCGGCTGATAAGGACGCGGTCGTATATGATGAACGTACTCATGTGGCCGAACTGCATATCCCGGTCGGGGCAGTTCCGGAAGATACCGATATCACGATGACCGAGTATGTGAAAGGGGTAAAAGTGGAAGGCGATCATGCCAGTCTGTCGACTATCAACTGCACGCCTGACGGTCTGGAGTTTGGAAAGGATGTGGAAGTGGTGATCAAGAACACGACCAGCAATGCGATCAGCTTCGCCGACGTGAAGCATTTCGTGGAAGAAGGCAATGACTGGAAAGAAATAGGAACGGCTGATTTTGATGCGGACCGCAACGCTTATGTCTGCTCGTTGGACGGTTTCTCTAACCACTCTTTCGGAACGGTTTATTCGGAATCCGCTGCCGGAAGCTCGACGGAAAACTTGTCTACCGTCACAATCGACAACCTGGGCAAGATGGAAGCTGCCGAGCAGGAAGTGAACGGTAAGCAGAAGATCGGTTGGGAGATCGAAGGTGACCTGAAACAGCAGTTGGGCAGCACGTTCTCTGCTTTGAGCAGTTCTGATGTTGACAAACTGGCAAGCCAGCTGAACGCGGCTATCACGTCTACCAAAGGTTCGACTGCCGGTGTGGAAGAAATTCCTTTCTCTTTAGGTACGGCCAAGGCTGATGGCGACCAGAAAGTGACGATCGACATGAAGGCCAAGAAGAACCTCTCTTCCTTCTCTGTCAACTTCAACTACCAGGGCCGCGTCGTTCCGTTTAGCGTGAAGGTGGCAACTTATGCCGGTGTAAGCACGACGATCACCAAGGAAGGCGGCGCAAGCCATCCGGGACATTCCGGCGGTGTTATCCAATAAACCGTAATTACTTATTTTAATCAGGAAAGAAGAGTGAAAATCTGGAATTATATGTTGATGTGCGTGGTGGTACTTTGTACCTCCTGCGCATCTTCGAAGAAAGTGGTTTACCTGCAGGATGTCGTCCCGCTGAAGCAGCAGGATATCGAGCAGAAGTACGAGGTGTATGTCCATAACGACGATTTGCTGGCGATCATGGTGAACAGCAAGAACCCGGAACTGGCGTTGCCGTTCAATATGCCGATGGTATCGTATCAGTTGGGAAGCGAAAGCGGAGGACAGCAGCGTGTGCTGGGCTATCTGGTGGATACCAATGGGGACATCGATTTCCCGATCCTCGGCAAGTTGCATGTGGCGGGGCTGACTCGTTTGCAGTTGACCGATATGATCAAGCAACGCCTGATAGACGAGGACCTGATCAAGGACCCGATCGTGACGGTGCAGTTCCTGAACTACAAGGTGTCGGTGATGGGTGAAGTGAACCGTCCGGGGTCCTTCAATATCTCCGGTGACCGTATCACCCTGTTGGAAGCCTTGAGTATGGCGGGCGACCTGACGATCTATGGACGACGCGACCGGGTGGCCGTGATCCGCGAGAAGGACGGGAAGCGGACGATCCTGATGCATGATCTCCGTTCGTCCGATATCTTCAATTCTCCTTGCTATTATTTGCAGCAGAACGATATTGTGTATGTCGAACCGAACAAGGCGAAAGCGGGGCAGAGCGAGATCAACCAGAACAAGTCGGTGGGAGTGTGGTTGTCCGCCGCTTCGATCCTGGTTTCTATCGCGTCTCTGATTGTGACATTAACAAAGTAAAAAAAGAGAACCTATGAACATAGAACAAGAAACGAACATCCGCATGGAAGAGAACGAATTGAACCTGGGGGACATCCTGCAAACGGTGTTGGCTAACTGGTATTGGTTTGTTCTGTCTGTCGTGGTATGTGCCGGGACGACGTTCCTCTATCTGAAGTGGGCGCCCAAGGTATATACCCGGACGGCTTCGGTACTGATCAAAGATGATGCGAAGGGCGGTGCGATGAGCGAGTCGGCCGCTTTCGAGGATCTGGGGCTTTTCGGTACGAAGCGGAATGTGGATAACGAGGTGCTGGTATTCAAGTCCAGGCGGTTGATGACCGAAGTGGCGCGCAACCTGCATCTGGATGTGAGCTACACGGTAAAAGACGGGCTGCGGACGGTGGAACTGTACACCCAGTCGCCCGTACAGCTCTCTTTCCCGGATGCGGAAGAGGCACAGGCTTTTTCGTTGAAGGCGGTCCCTGTCTCCGGAAAGGAGGTGATATTGTCCGGATTCACCCTCGGCGGGCAGGAGGTGGCGGACGGCAAGCCGGTGAAGGTGGCGCTGAACGACACGGTCACGACGCCTGTCGGCCGGGTGGTGGTGGTCCCGTCGCTTTATTACGGCGACAAGTATTTCAATACGGTCGTGCAGGTGACGAAATCGCCGTTGCAGGATGTGGCGCTCCGCTTCCAGGGAGGCTTGCAGGCTACTTTGGCGAACAAGGCGTCGACGATCATCAACCTGACGCTTCAGGATGTCTCCATCCCGCGTGCGGAGGATGTGATCAACACGCTGATCTCCGTCTACAACACAGATGCGATCAACGACAAGAACCAGATCGTGATGAACACTTCCAACTTCATCAACGACCGTCTGATCGTGATCGAGAAAGAACTGGGGGATGTGGATTCGGATATCGAGTCGTACAAGCGGGAACACCAACTGACGGATATCTCGTCTGAAACGGGCATGTACCTGCAGACTTCCAGCCAATACCGCCAGGAGGGATTGAGTCTGGAGAACCAGTTGAGCCTGGCGAAATACATCAAGAACTACCTGACGGACCCCGGCAAGAGTTCGGACCTGATCCCGGCGAACACGGGCATATCGGATGTGAACATCGAGTCGCAGATCGGGGAGTTCAACGAGATGTTGCTGAAACGCGACAAGCTGATCAGCAACAGCAGTAGCAAGAACCCGGTGGTGCAGGACTTGAACAATTCGCTGATCGCGATGAAGCAGACCATCATCCGTTCGGTGGATAACCTGATCGTCGGGCTGAACATCAAGATCAAGAATATCCGGGCGCAGGAGGAACAGACGAGCCGCCGTATCTCGGCCGTGCCGACCCAGCAGAAAGAGGTCCTTTCGGTGGAACGCCGCCAGAAGATCAAAGAGGAACTGTATCTCTACCTGTTGAACAAGCGCGAGGAGAACGAGTTGACGCAGCGGATGACGGAAAGCAACGCACGTATCATCGACCCGGCGGCGGGAAGCAATGCTCCGGTGGCTCCGAAGTCGATGATGATCCTGTTGGCTTCCATCGTGCTGGGATGTGCGATACCGGCAGGTGTCTTGTGGCTGTTGGCGGTCAGCGACACGAAGGTGCGCTCGCGGAAGGATGTGGAGGGGGTACTCTCCGTGCCGTTCCTGGGCGAGATCCCGATGCGCGACAAGAAGGACAAGAGCGAGGTGGTGGTGCATGAGAACGGCCGCGACTCGGTTTCGGAGGCGTTCCGTATCGTGCGTACCAATATGGACTTCATGCGGGTGAAGGATAAGAAGATGCAGGTGGTGATGTTCACCTCGTTCAATCCGGGAGCCGGCAAGACGTTCGTCTCCATGAACCTGGCGATGAGTTTCGCCCTTACGCACAAGAAGGTCGTTTTGGTCGACCTCGATATACGTAAGGGTACCCTTAGCTCCCATGTCCGGGTATCGGACAAGGGGGTCACCAATTATCTGTCCGGCCGTATCGACAATGTCGATGAGATCATCCGGCAGAACGAGTTGTGCGACAAGCTGGATATCATCCATGCCGGTCCTGTTCCGCCTAACCCGGCTGAACTCTTGCTGGGGGACAGGTTGGAGACTTTGATCGCCGAGCTGCGTAAGCGGTATGATTATATCATCCTGGACAACGTACCGGCCGGTGTGGTTGCCGATGCGGTGATCGTCAACCGGGTGGCCGACCTGACGATCTATGTCGTCCGTGCGGGCAGAATGGACCGCCGTGCCCTTCCCGAAGTGGAGAAACTCTACCAGGAAGGCAAGCTGCGTAACATGAGCCTGATCCTGAACGGGACGGTTTACAAGCATGGCGCGTACGGCTACCGTTACGGGTATGGCTACGGTTATTCCTACGGCTATGGGTATGGTTACGGACAACATAAAAAATAAATAGAAAAGATGTTTTCCCTACTTTTTCCAAAGAAGAACGCGGTTCACACCGATTTGTTGAGGGGGACGGCAGATGTGCATTCACATCTGCTGCCCGGTGTGGACGACGGTGTGCAGAGCGCCGATGATATGCAGGCGGCTCTGAATGCGATGCAGGAGGCTGGTGTGGAACGTGTTTTCCTGACTCCTCATGTAATGGCGGACCTGCCTGACAACCGGCGCAGTTACTTGCAGGATCGTTTTGCTTGTATGAAACAGTTTGCCCCGGAAGGGGTCGAGTTGAGGCTGGCGGCGGAGTATATGCTGGATGCCGGTTTCCGTTTGCAGATGGCGGACGGCCTCTTGACGTATGCGGACAGGCAAGTCCTGGTCGAGACTTCCTATCTCTCGCCTCCTCCCGACTATCTGAACTTGCTTTACGAACTGAGCTTGGAGGGCTACACGCCTGTCTTGGCTCACCCGGAACGGTATATGTATATGACGAAGGAGGATTATTTCCGGCTGAAGGACAAGGGGTACAAGTTCCAGCTGAACCTGTTCTCACTTGCCGGCGTGTATGGCGCCCGTCCTGCCAAATATGCCGCATACCTGATGAAGGAAGGCTTCTACGATTATGCCGGCTCCGACCTGCATCATCCCGACGATTACAAGAGAAACCTTGCCCGCCTGAAACTTTCGGGCAAAATGCTCGACGGTCTCAGAGAGGTGCTGGAGAATAACAAGGGACTATAGTTTTTATTTATCATGCCATAGATAAAACTGATGAGCTTTCTATATGCCTCTTGATAATTCTGCATACCTTTGCATTTAACAAATCTAAATAAACCAATAATTATGCTTAACACTATTCTTTGTAAGAGGACGGCATTACCTTTAGGGCTGCTTTCTTTGGCTCTGGTTCTGCCTTCGTGTGGTTCCTCCGAATACAAGAAGTATGCGGACAATCAGGCAAAACAGGTTGCTTCCATCCTTCGTGAGAACGGATGCATGCAGTGTCACTCGGCTACGGCGGCGACTCCTTTCTACGGTAATCTTCCTCTGATCGGTCCGACTGTCAAGGCGGATATGCGGGAAGGTACGCGTTATCTGGATCTGACGGCGATGCTGGAGGCGCTCGACAATGGCAAACTTGTTTCCGAAGCCGACCTGGCCAAAGTGGAAGATGCCGCTCTCTCAGGTTCCATGCCTCCCGCCAAGTATTCGCACATGCCGATGCACTGGGGGACAAACCTCGATAGCGACGAAAAGGCGGTCTTGCTTTCCTGGGCGAAGGATGTCCGTAAGAAGAACTATTCGACACCTACCGTCGCCGAAGAATTTGCCAATGAGCCAGTGCAACCGTTGATGGCTTCCATCCCGACCGATTCGGCCAAGGTAGCGTTGGGGTTCGATCTTTATCATGACACCCGTCTTTCCGGCGATAACACGATCTCGTGTGCTACCTGCCACGGGTTGGCTACTGCCGGTGTGGACCGCAAACAATATTCCGAGGGGATAGACGGACAGTTCGGCGGCGTGAATGCTCCGACTGTGTATAACTCGGCTTTGAATATCCTGCAGTTTTGGGACGGACGTGCTGCCGACCTGAAGGAACAGGCTGCCGGGCCTCCTTTGAACCCGGTTGAAATGGGCAGCCACTCGTTTGACGAGATATCGGCCAAGCTGGCGGAAGACAAGGAGTTGAGCAAACGTTTCCTCGAAGTGTATCCGGAAGGTTTCAACCAGTCTACGATCACCGATGCTATCGCCGAGTTTGAAAAGACGTTGCTCACGCCGAGCCGCTTCGACAAGTATCTGATGGGTGACAAGACGGCTCTGACTGCCGAGGAGGTCGCAGGCTACGAATTGTTTAAGGAGAATAAATGCGCTACTTGCCATACGGGGGTGAACCTGGGTGGACAGTCTTTCGAATACATGGGTATCAAGGATAATTATTTCGATTATCGCGGCACAGGGCTGACGGATGGTGACAACGGACGTTATTCCGTCACGAAGAACGAACAGGATCGCCATCGTTTCAAGACTCCGACTCTGCGTAATGTGATGCTTACCCCGCCGTATATGCACGACGGTTCGATCGCGACGATCGAAGATGCCATCCGCATCATGCACCAGTTCCAGATCGGTAAGAACATCTCGGACGCGGATACCAAGAGCCTCGTGGCGTTCCTGAACACGCTCACCGGAGAATATAAGGGCGAGTTGTTACAATAAAATCGAGCTGCTACAATAAAATCAAGAGCCTTGCGTTATTGTAAAGTAAAACGATAACGTGTATGCCCTTTCGCCTGGTACATATCATCCTTCTGTTGGTCGCTTTCGCGGGCACGGGGGATGTGTGGGGCCAGGAGGAAGGGCTTGCTTCTTATTACCACAACCGTTTCCACGGCCGTAAGGCCGCCAGCGGGCGGGTCCATGATGCGGATGAGCTGGTTGCTGCCCACCGCACATATCCTTTCGGCACTTTCCTGCGTGTCACCAACCTGTCCAATATGAAGCGGGTGATCGTCTGTGTCACCGATCGCGGTCCTTTCCGCAAAGGACGTATCATCGATGTCTCTGCAGGTGCGGCCGAACTTCTGGATTTTAAGAAGAAAGGTCTTGCCCGTGTCCGTATCGAGGTTGTTCCGGGCAAGATAGATCTTAGCCTCCTCGACCTTCTCTATCCCAAGATTCCTTTTTTGGAAGTGGATCATCTTCGGGTGAGGCCGCCTTACAGGATCGGAAAGAACAAATGATCTGATGATTTTTATCCTATATTTGTAGTCCGATACACAAAAACATGTAATGGCAAAGATATTATTAGTAGAAGATGAAATAAACATCGCCTCTTTCATCGAGCGGGGCTTGCAGGAGTTTGGTCATGAAGTCCGCGTGGCCAATGACGGGCAGGCCGGCTGGGAGTTGGTTCAGCAGGAGGATTTCCAATTGTTGATACTCGACATCATCATGCCGAAGATGAACGGTCTGCAACTCTGTAAACAGTATCGCCAGACGTATGGCTACCAGTCACCCGTTATCATGCTGACCGCCTTAGGGACGACGGACGATATCGTGAACGGACTGGATGCCGGTGCCGACGACTATCTGGTGAAACCTTTCAGTTTCCAGGAACTGGAAGCCCGTATCAAAGCCCTTTTACGGCGTACGGGGGCGGAACCTGCCGTACCGCTTCTGAGTTGTGGAGACCTGACACTCGATCCGTCCAGCCACCGGGCGATCCGTGGTAAGGTAGTGATCGACCTGACCGTAAAGGAATACCGCCTGCTCGAATATCTGATTCGGAACCAGGGGACGGCACAGAGCCGGCTGACCTTGCTGAAGAATGTCTGGGACAAGAACTTCGATACGAATACGAATGTGGTGGATGTCTATGTCAATTACCTGCGTAGCAAGATCGACAAGGATTTCGACCGCAAACTGATCCGCACCGTAGTGGGAGTGGGCTATATGATGGAAGCATGAAGACCGGGAATAAGATTGCTCTTTTTTATACGGCTATCACGATCGGTATTATTTCGATGGTGACAGTCGTTTTCTATTTTGTGGCGACCGACTATATCAGCCGCCTCTACTATTCCTATCTGACGGAGAAGGCATACGCGACGGCACAGAAGCATTGGGAGAAGGATGAGTTGGACGAGGAAGATTATGCCCGTATCCAGCAGCATTATGAGGAGACGTTGCCTGTTGCGGCGGAAATATTGCTGAACGCCGACAGCATCGCAGAGGCGCATAGCGTCTTGTCCCGTTACCTGACCGATGAGAAGATCGCTTCCCTGTATGCAGGCAATGTGGTTCGTTTCCATGAAGGGAAAGAATTAGGAGCGGCTGTCTACTATCCGGATAATGAGGGCAATTTTATCGTACTGGTTGTGTCGAGCAACCAGTACGGCGGGGATATCCAGCACCGGATCGGCTGGCTGTTGCTGGGGATGCTGGTGATCAGTGCCGTCCTGGTCTATTTCGTCGGCCGTTTGTATGCGACCCGCATGGTCGACCGTATCGATGCGGCTTACCAGAGTGAGAAGTCTTTTATCAGCAATGCATCTCATGAACTGAATAATCCGCTTACGGCCATCCAGGGAGAATGCGAGATCAGCTTGCTGAAGGAACGTACGTCGGCCGAATACCAGGCAGCATTGGGGCGTATCGCTTCCGAAACGAAACGCATCATCCTATTGATGAAGAACCTGCTTTTCCTTTCTCATGGGGATAAGGAGATCCTGAAGAATGCACGTGAGACGGTTTTGCTGGCCGACTTCCTGATGCAGTTCGTGGGTAACCGCGTTCGTTTTACAACCGACCATTTCGCTTTCGCTATCGAGGCGAATCCGCATCTGCTGAAGATCGCTATCGGCAACATCTTGAATAATGCCTGTAAATATTCGGGAGAAGCGCCTGTCGAGATGCAGCTGAAAGGTTCTGTCCTGACCATTACGGACATGGGAATCGGTATTCCGGAGGAGGAGATCGCCCGTGTGTACCAGCCTTTCTATCGTGCCTCCAACACACGGGAGTTCGCCGGGCATGGTATCGGACTTAGTCTTTCCATGCGTATCCTAAGAAGCTACGGGGCGGAAATCACGATTACGTCCGAGGTCGGGAAGGGAACGACGGTGGAAATCGAATTCCCGTAAATTTTAGATTGTTACGCTTGGACGGATGGAAAGAATGGCTATCTTTGTTTTATTAGATAACACAAACACAAAACAGAAAGGAGAGACTGTATGAATATTATGAATATGATGTGGTTTATGGGGATGTGCTTATTATCGACAGTTATTATAGGTGGCTTTTTTATTCATCGGGATAATAAGCGTAATGCAGCTGCGAATAAAAAAGGACAGTCTTCAAAGGAAGGCTGAACGATATACTTCATTATAAAAACTATATATGGGTAGAGGTCCGGTTAAGCACTCTTTAGCCGGACCTTTCCTTTTCTACTACCCACCTTTTCTTTTCAACATTTAGGCCGTTTTGATTGTTAGATATAAAAACAAATAATATGGCATACAAAATTGCATTCTTTGGAGCTAAACCGTACGATATAGCTTCATTCGACAAAGTAAATGAAAAGTACAATTACGACATTCGTTACTACAAAGGACATTTGAATCCGAACAATGTAGTCCTGACGCAAGATACGGACGTGGTCTGTATCTTTGTCAACGACACCGCCGATGCCGCTGTGATCGATGCGATGGTGGACAATGGTGTCAAACTGCTGGCCCTTCGTTGTGCCGGTTTTAATAATGTGGATCTGAAAGCGGCCAAAGGAAAGCTGCCGGTCGTTCGCGTACCGGCCTATTCGCCTTACGCCGTAGCCGAATATTCGCTTGCCCTGATGCTGTCGCTGAACCGTAAGATACACCGTGCCTACTGGCGTACGCGAGACGGTAATTTCTCGCTGAACGGCCTGATGGGGTTCGATATGCACGGCAAGACGATCGGTATTATCGGCACGGGAAAGATCGCCAAGATCCTGATCCGCCTGTTGAAAGGGTTCGGAATGCGCATTCTGGCTTATGACCTTTACCCGGACATGAAGTTTGCCGGAGAAGAAGGTATTTCTTATGTTTCGTTAGACGAACTGTATCGCGAGTCGGACATCATCTCCTTGCATTGTCCGCTGACCGACCAGACAAAATATATGATCGACAAAGACTCCATCGACAAGATGAAGGAAGGCGTAATGATCATCAATACAGGCCGGGGCCAACTGATCAACACCAACGACCTGATCGAAGGCCTGAAGGAAAAGAAGATCGCGGCGGCCGGTCTGGACGTGTACGAGGAGGAGGGCGAATACTTCTATGAAGACAAGTCTGATAAAATTATCGACGATGATGTATTGGCCCGTCTGCTTTCTTTTAATAATGTGATCGTTACTTCGCATCAGGCTTTTTTCACGAAAGAGGCCCTGCATAACATTGCAGAGACCACCCTTCAGAATATCGAAGACTTCCGCTGCCATCGTCCTTTGGTGAACGAAGTTATTCTGTAAAAAGACGATGTTTATATCGCTGATTTATTATATTTTTGTAGCCATTGTCCGGTGTGAGCCAGGCAATGGCTATTATTTTTATGGTAAACAGATATGGAAATAGACAGTCGCACAGGTCTGGTGCTTGAAGGAGGAGGGATGCGTGCCATCTTCACCGTCGGAGTGCTGGACTGCTTTATGGACCATGACATTTGGTTCCCTTATACGATCGGTGTGTCTGCCGGGGCGAGCAACGGTATTTCGTATGCCTCCCGGCAGCGCGGGCGTTCCCGTTTCAGCAATATCGACCTGCTGGAAAAATATGATTATATCGGTTTCAGGCATTTCCTTCGGGGGCGGGGATATATCGACATGAAATACCTTTTTTATATTTATCCGGAAAAATATTATCCGCTCGACTACGAGACGTATTTCAAGTCGCCGAACCGCTTCGTCATGGTCACCAGCAATTGCCTGACGGGTAAAGCCGAATATTTCGAGGAGAAGCAGGATGCAGACCGCCTGGTCGATATCTGTTGTGCCTCCTGCACGCTTCCGGTGCTTTGTCCGGTGGCGTATGTCGACGGTGTCCCGATGGTCGACGGCGGTGTCTGCGATGCCATCCCGATCCGGCACGCCATCGACGACGGTTTCCGCAAGAACGTGATTGTCCTGACCCGCAACAAAGGCTACCGTAAGGAAGAGAAGGACTTCTGGCTGCCCGGCTTCATCTACCGCCGGTATCCCGCTATCCGCAAGCAGTTGAAGCTACGCTACCGCAACTATAACGAAGTGCTGGATTATATCGACGAGCTGGAAGCGAAAGGAGACGCGATCGTCATCCGTCCGCAAAAGAAAATGGAAGTCGGCCGCACCACCAACGACCGCAAGAAGCTGTCCGCCTTGTATGACGAAGGCTATGCCGTCGGCCGATCCATCGTCGAAAACAACCGGTTCGATTTCAAAACACCGGTGATTTGAAAACGAAACACCGGTGATTTGAATTCAAAACATATATGTTTTGGACATCGAGTGAAAATGAGGGCTTAAAATTCGGATTATTCGAGGAAATTGATTATATTTGTATATTAACACAACTAAAAGAATAAGTGATGATGAATAATTATGCAAATTACCTGTATATAGCTATTCGCGCCGCCCTCGATGCAGGCAAAGCGATCATGGATATTTATACCGATCCGGAATCCGATTTCGGCATCGAACGTAAAGCCGATAACTCCCCGTTGACAAAAGCCGACAAGAAGGCCCATGCGATTATCTCGATGGCCCTGTCCGTGACGCCTTTCCCCGTGTTGAGCGAAGAAGGAAAAGAGAAGCCTTTTGCCGAACGTTCAGGCTGGGACATGCTCTGGATCGTCGACCCGTTGGACGGGACGAAGGAGTTTATCAAGAAAAACGGCGAATTTACGGTTAATATCGCCCTTGTGAAGGAAGGGGTTCCGGTATTGGGCGTGATCTACGTGCCCGTGCGGAAAGAGCTGTATTTCGCGGCTGACTCGTTGGGAGCGTTCAAGCTGGCGGAGATAGACTACGGATACCAGCCTTCGATGGACGAGATAAAAACGAAAGCCATACGCCTGCCTATGCCGATGGGACACCAGGGAGTCGTGGTGGTCGTCTCGCGTTCGCACCAGACGGAAGAAACGACGGCCTTTATCGAGAACCTGCGCAAGCAGGGACAGCCGGTCACCCTGATCAGTAGCGGTAGCAGCTTGAAGATCTGCCTGGTGGCGGAAGGAACGGCCGATGTTTATCCCCGTTTCGCACCGACGATGGAGTGGGATACCGCCGCCGGACATGCGATTGCACGGGCGGCCGGATGCGAAGTTTATCATATCGATGGCAAAACACCTTTAAAGTACAATAAGGAAGACCTTCATAATCCGTGGTTCATCGTCAAACCGCTCTGACGGGCGGTTTGTTCCGTTTGCTGAAACTTTTGGTCTGTAAGCAAGATTATCCCTAAAATTGGTTATCGTAGTAAGATTAGATTTAATATTCTTATTACATTTGCAACCCTAACAGATAATTGACAATTGATAATTAATGGTCTCTGTTCTTAATTGTCGATTGTCAATTGTCAATTGTCAATTGAAAGGATGAACTTTGAAATAATATTTGTATTGCTGGCATTGGTCGGCATGATCGGGGCGTTGATATGGGATGGGCTGAGGCCTGGAATGGTGTTACTCACGGTTGTGGTGCTGTTCCTCTGTGTTGGAATATTGACGCCGAAAGAAATGCTCGAAGGTTTTAGCAATAAAGGGATGATAACCGTCGGAATGCTTTTTCTGGTAAGCGAGGGTATTCGCCAGAGCGGAGCATTGGGACAACTTATAAAGAAGTTGTTGCCGGAGGGGAAGACAACCGTTTTCAAGGCGCAGTTGCGTATGCTTCCGCCTGTCGCTTTTGTATCCGCTTTTCTTAACAACACGCCTGTTGTCGTTATTTTCGCTCCTATCATCAAGCGTTGGGCGGAGTCGGTCAAGCTGCCGGCGACGAAATTCTTGATTCCTCTTTCGTATGTGACCATTTTAGGCGGCATCTGTACTCTGATCGGGACATCGACCAACCTGGTCGTACATGGCATGATCCTCGATGCCGGATATGAAGGGTTTACAATGTTCGAGCTGGGAAGGGTGGGGATCTTTATCGCGCTGGCCGGCATCATTTACCTGTTCGTGTTCTCCAACAAGCTGTTGCCCGATTCCCGCACCGATCGCTACGAGGAAGAGGAGGAAGACGGCAACCCCGGTAACCTGCACCGGGTGGAAGCTGTGTTAGGCTCCCGTTTTCCGGGTATCAACAAGACATTGGGCGAGTTCAATTTTACCCGTCATTACGGTGCGATCGTGAAAGAGGTGAAGAGCGGGGGACAGCGGTTTACCCGCGATCTCGATAAGGTGACGTTGCACGAGGGCGATACGCTGGTTCTTTGGGCGGACGATACGTTCGTGCCGACATGGGGCGAATCCAGCGTCTTCCTTTTGCTTGCCAACGGCAAGGACGGTACGGAACCTGTTTCCCGCAAGAAACGCTGGCTGGCATTGGGCTTGCTGATCTTTATGATCGTAGGCGCCACGATAGGGGAGTTGCCTGTGGTGAAAGAGGCGTTCCCTGAAATACGGCTGGATATGTTTTTCTTTGTCTGCATTACGACCATCATTATGGCGTGGACCAAGATTTTCCCTCCGAAAAAGTATACCAAATATATATCCTGGGATATTCTGATTACGATTGCCTGTGCCTTTGCTATCAGCAAGGCGATGGAGAATTCCGGTTTCGCTGCTTTGATAGCCCGTCATATTATCGGTATGTCCAGCAGTATGGGACCGTATGCCCTGTTGGCGATTGTCTTTATTATCACCAATATCTTTACGGAACTGATTACAAACAATGCGGCTGCGGCGCTTAGTTTCCCGATCGCCTTGTCGGTCGCTACGCAGCTCGGCGTGGACCCGACACCGTTCTTCGTGGTGATCTGTATGGCGGCATCCGCAAGTTTCAGTACGCCGATCGGCTATCAGACCAATCTGATCGTGCAAGGTATCGGTAGTTATAAGTTCACGGACTTCGTGAAAATCGGTTTACC
>CECA01052541.1_pt1 | contig 50072 bp, 43 predicted proteins | sample 557351 | NCBI WGS metagenome assembly CECA01 (sample SAMEA3182051, study PRJEB8094) | gut metagenome | biome: human; feature: gut; material: Stool; isolation source: human stools | place: Canada | collected 2012-03-07 | reverse complement strand
AAGCTGGCACTGACCGCAAAGAACGTCATCCCCATCACCGCACAGTGCACCGTTTTCGCAGAGTCTGAGGTCATCACTCTGGTCGGCGAAGGCAAGCCCATGGACGAGATCGCGGCAGGCATCGAGATGGCAGTTGCAAAGCGCTGCTTCGTCATGGCCAAGAAAGCCGGCGCGACCGACAGCATCACCCTGACCGGCGGCTGCGCAAAGAACGACGGCCTGAAGCAGGCGATCGAGCACGTTCTGAAGCTGAAGGTCGTAAACCTGAAGACCGACCCGCAGCTGATGGGCGCACTCGGCGCAGCAGAGTATGCTCGCCAGAAGGGTCTTGCAAAGAAGTAATTTAGAGGCGCATTTAGATCGTGCTGATCTATACTGCGGTGGCCCGACCTGTAAGGTTGTACTGAGTTTAAGTGCCTCGCGCCGAATGAGATTTTAAATCATTTAGGGCGTGCCCTATAATCGGTGTAGCCGGGTAGGGAACACCGCAGCCTTTAGAATTATTTGACCCACACAGGCGCCAACAGATCTGATTGAATGAACTGTTTGGCATTAATAACAGCTCAAAAAGGAGAAACGCTAATGTGCAAATTCTGCAAAAAGTCCGTTAAGCTGTTTAGCATGGTAGTCGGCGTTCTGTTCGTGGTTTATTTCTGGAACCTCGACCAGAAGGTGCTCGGCTGGGCATACAAGCAGGTTAACGCTATGTTCGACAGAAAGCCTGTTGACATTAAGTTCTGAGTTCTTAATAAGCATCGGCGCATGCCCCACATCATGCGCCGATATGCTGAAAAATCAGAGGCAAGCAAATGCTTGCCTCTGATTTTTATTATTTCAAATTCTTAAGCTCCACGCTGTCCTGAGCAGTGATCTCTCGTAAGACACGGCATGGATTGCCGGCTGCAAGGCAACCGGGCGGAATATCGCGTGTTACAACGCTGCCTGCGCCGATCACACAGCCCTCGCCGATCGTTACACCGCCGCATACGGTGACATTTCCGGCAAGCCAGCAATTGCTTCCGATGTTGATCGGCTTTGCGTACTCCAAATCATATGTGCTGCCGTCAGGTCTTGTGCAAATATTGCGCTCCTTACTGAGAAAAGAGTGCATAGGCGTAAGCAAGCTGCAATTCGGGCCGAAAAACACATTGTCGCCAATCGTGACAGGGCAGCAGTCGAGAACGGTGAAATTAAAATTTGCGTAGCAATTTTGGCCAAAATACGTAAATATGCCGTAGTCAAAATACACAGGCCCCTGCAAAAAGAGCCCGGGCTTAGCGTTCGGCGTAAGCTGCTTGAGAATTTCTGCGCGCAGCTTTTCCTCGTCCTCGTCGGTGCTGTTATACTGCCGGCTGAGCTTATGCGCCTTCAGTCGCAGAGCGGAAAGCTCGGTATCCGACGGATCGTAGAGCTTACCGGAGAGCATGCGCTCAAGCTGCTCGCTCACAGCTCGGCTATGACCTCGCACTCGACGAGGACGTCTTTGGGCAGACGTGCGACTTCGACGCAGCTTCTTGCGGGATAGGGTTCGGTGAAGTACTCGGCGTATATGCCGTTGACAAGGCCAAAGTCGTTCATGTCCTTGATGAAAACGGTGGTCTTTACTACCTTGGACATGTCGCTGCCGGCAGCCTTGAGAAGCTCTGTAAGGTTTTTGAAAACCTGATGGGCTTGTGCTTCAACACCCTCGGGGACAATACCGGTGGCGGGATCGATACCGATCTGGCCGGATGTATATACCATGCCTCCGACGATCTGCGCCTGAGAATAAGGGCCTATCGCGGCAGGAGCTTTGTTTGTGGATACAGTTTTCATTATTTGTTCCTCCTTAATAGTTTAAGCTTATTTTGAAGCCCTTGTCGCCGAGTGCGCGGAGCAGCCTTTCGCCGTGCTCCTTGCCGCCGACTTCGCAGGCAATGTGAACGTTGGTCTGGTTCGGCGTAAGCCCTGCGCTGAGTCTGTCGTGCTCAACGGTGAGTATATTTGCGCCCTGCGCGGCAATGGCGTTTAAGAGCTTAACGAGGCTGCCGGGCTTATCGAGCAGCGTCGCCGTGAATTTAAGCCGCCTGTTGCGCGCGACAAGACCCTGAGCGATGATGCACTGAATAAAGCTGACGTCGATATTGCCGCCGGAGAGCAGGCACACGACTTTCTTTCCCTTAACATCGACCTTGCCCTTCAAAACGGCAGCGACAGGCGTTGCACCGGAGGGCTCGACTATCTGTTTACAGCGCTCCATGAGCAGGAGTATTGCCTCGGAGATCTCGTTGTCGTTGACGGTAACAACGTCGTCGGCATAGCGATTGATAAGCTCAACGGTTATGTCGCCGGGAGCTTTGACGGCAATGCCGTCGGCAATGGTGGAAACGGAATCTGTACTTATGTACTTCTTCTCGCGGAATGACTGTGCGATAGCGTTGGCACCCTCGGCCTGAACGCCGATGACCTTGATGCGCGGATTGATCTGCTTTATGCAAGCCGCAACACCTGCGAGCAGTCCGCCGCCGCCGGCCGGAACGATAACAACATCGGCAGTGGGCAGATCGCCGAGTATTTCAAGGCCAAGCGTCCCCTGACCGGCAATTACCTCAAGATCATTGTACGGATGCAGGAAAGTCGCGCCCTCGGTCTCGCACACCCTGCAGGCCATTGCGTATGCATCGTCATAGCAGTCGCCGTGCAGTACGACCTTTGCGCCGTAGCCCTCGGTTGCCTGAACCTTTGCGATCGGAGCGCTTGCCGGCATGACGATCGTTGCCGGTATGCCGAACTTGTGCGCCGCGTAAGCCACGCCCTGAGCGTGGTTACCGGCAGATGATGCAACGACGCTTTTCACATCGCCGCGCTCGACAAGTGCGGCGATTTTGTTGCTCGCGCCGCGGATCTTGAACGAGCCGGTTTTCTGCCGGTTTTCGCATTTGAGATATATCTCTCCGCCTGTCATAGCGGAAAAGGTGGAGGACATATCAAGCTCTGTGTGATGAAGTATGGGCTTGAGCCTTTCGGCGGCAAGTTCAATGTCTTTAAGCTGCAATTCCATCCGATTCACCTCTGTTTTGTGGTTGTACTTGAATTTTACTGCATCCGGATGAAATATACAAGAGTTTTGCAGCAAAAAACGTCCGCATCACGGGAACAAATTTTCAATATGTCCTCGCACAGAAAACAAATGCTTTTTCAGCCGTTTGCGCTAAGGCTGCTGACGAAGCTCTTCATTTCGCTGCGGCTTTTCACCTGCCTGCTTTGTTCAATGATTTTTGCCTGCTGAGTCTTGTCCAGCGCAGAGAAGTAGAGAAAAGCGTCCGCGTTCTGCATAAGCGCCATGCCGAGACCGAGCGGAAGATCCGCGTTTTTACCTGTGTTCACAATATCACCTCGGCTTTATTTTCCGCAAAAGGCAAAAAAATATACGCCGCACAGCGGCGTATATTTCAGTCTGTCGAAAAACTATGCTGCAAAAGAAAGATAATAGAGTAGCAGGGGAGCTCGAGGGGGCAAAGGCCCACTCGAAATTGGATTAATAGCCATCAAAAACGCCTGATTTATCAGGCTTTTTGACGAGCGTAGCGAGATTTTTCGTGAAAACCTGTTTTCACAAAAAATGTGGCGTTTTTGAAGCGTGCAAGAAAGTCTGTGATGTTTTTCAAGCTATGCTCAGTTTTTGTACGGCAGGGAGGTGAAGTAGCTCGTGTCGGGCTGACCGGATATCGTCCATCCGGAGCCGGAGCTTGCAATGGGGATGGAGCCTGTGAAGCCGCCGTCGGTCACAAAGCTTATGACCGAGCTGCCGTCGGTTGAGGTAAAGCGCAGCTTAGTTCCGGTGGCCAGGAGGCTGCCGTTACTTAGAGTTATGCTCTTCGAGGTGGTGACGTAAGTCGTGTTGTTATCAAAAACGATGTCATCCGAGGCCTTGGAGAAGCTCTTATCAGCGAGAGCGTACACATTCTTGACCTTATATGTTCCGAGAATGTTCGTTTCGGTGTCAAGAATGAGCTTGCTGTCGGCAAATTCCTTGATCGAGCCCTGGGCGTAGCTTTGGCTGTCAAACAGTGCAAGGTGCAGAGGCTGGCTTTCATCCGGTGAGTAAAATGCGACGCATGTGATCGTATCAGCGTTTGCGTCCTTGCCGTCAATATAAATCTCACGCACACCGTCGCCGTCGAGGTCAAACAGGCGTATGCTGCTTACCTCCTTGATGCCGGTTGCGGCTTCAGCAGTGCTGCCGGAGGATTCAACGTTCAAAACAGTGAGTCCCTGAGCATCGGTGCTCGTACTTATTGTCTCTTCCTTGTTGTCGCCGTCAATGTCGCCGGTGTATGGAAGACGAGAGGTGATTACAGTGCCGGCGCTGGCGTATGGGTTGGTCACATTTACAGCACCGTTTTCGTCGAGCGAGAGCAGGCGGATCTCATGTGTGCCGTCGGCAAGCTTGAAGCGTACGACCATGGCCGGCGTTGTTCCCTCAAGCTCGGTGTTTATCGCAAGTGCCGCACCGTCGGACATATCGCTGCATGCAAGAAGCTGCTTCACGAGCGTGTAGGTCTTGGCACTTTCGCTATAGTTTATCGTGTAAACGTCAAGGTCATAGATATTTCCGGTTGCGGAAAGAAGCAGCGACTTTATATCCGTTGCGGCAGCATTACCGAGCAGAGTCAGATCGGATGCCTTGCTGTCGGCAGCAAATACGACGTCGATATCGCCTTCACTGCCGTCGCGGTCACTGTCGGGGATAAAATCTGCGTTTATAACACCTTTGAGGTCGTCATAGCTGACAGTGAACTCATAAAATCCGGCGGAGCTGTCGGCAATTTCACCGGGGTTTGCAATGATAACGATGCCTTCGGAGGACAGATACCAGTGTCCGTCGGAGATCAGTGACTTTATCGTTTCGGAATAGCCCTCGTTGAAGAACACGCCCTGATACTTTGCATCTTCGTTGAAGGAAACGAGTATCTTTTCGGAAACTGTGTTGACGATCTTCTCGCTGCTCTCGCCGAGATCGGCGAGCGTTATCTCATTACCGGTCTGAGAATCGTAGGTGGTACCGCTTATCTTGAGCGTGTCGGTCGTTCCGAGCGATGCTCTGTCAACAACGCGCAGAGAAATGATTGAGCTGTCGGCACGCTCAGTTCTGATGGTGCGGTTCATTGAAAAGGCACTCAGACCCTGTGCCGTGCCGTCTCCGATGTTTTGAGTATAGAGGCCGTAATTATCCTGATAGGTCTTGGTGGCGTATTCAGTCTCCATAGAGTCGAGACTTGCGTTGATCTTTTCGGCAGTCTCGCTGCGATCGGGCATGAATACTGTGGGGGACATGTATGTTACGTTATCCTCTCCGGATTCGGTCGACATGTCAACGACAACATCTCCGCCGCAGCTTCCTGCGTTTGCGTTTATGATCTTATGATCCTCGGTAACGGTTATATCAACGCGCGCATTGTTAGAAAAATCATCTACAAACGATTTTGACGCAATGATATTCAGATCCTTGTCATAAAGACAGATGCTGTATTCGATATCGGCTTTTTCGGTGCTGTCGGCCTTATCACCGGCAAAGTCAAAATGGATCACCGTGCCGGCTGCGATGGCCGATTCATCGGCGTTTTTAAAGGAATCCGAGCCTTCGTCCGTTCCGCAGGAGACCGTGAATACATCGTTTGCCTCCATTGTTATATATACGCCGCATTCGCGCTCCTTTTCGCCTGTGTCCTTGCTGCCGCAGGCGCAAAGGGAAAAAACGCAGCAGAATGCCAAAGCTATGGCTAAGAATTTTCGCATAATATCAACTCCTATTACAAGCAATTATAGCATGTCCGAGTTTTAAAATCCACTGCTTGCGAAATTGTTTATAAAACCGTAAAAAATCCCCCATCCGAAGATGAGGGATGTTGTGGTATAAAGCGATTTATTCGTGGCCGTGGTCGGGGTAATGGACGTGCAGAAGGTCATGAGCTCTGCCGCGCAGCAGGTTGTATACCCCGTCGAGCGCGGTGTTCTGCTCGGAAGAGCGCAGCGTGCAGTCCTCATCGGCGATGAACATGCCTTCGTTGCGCAGCTTTTTCTGTTCAAAGCAGGCCTCCGGCTGGCCGCCGCCGCCGATACAGCCGCCGGGGCAGGCCATGATCTCGACAAAGTGGAAGAATTCTTCGCCGCTTTCTATCTTCTCGATGAGCTTGTCGGCATTGCCGAGGCCGCTTGCAACGGCTATCTTCAGCGTAAGGTCGCCGGCCTTGACCTCGAAAGCTTTTATGCCTTCAAGGCCGCGCACGCCGCACTCTGCAACGCTTGCTATCTGCTCGGTCGTGACAGTGCCCAAAACGTGGCGGATAACGGCTTCGGTGACGCCGCCGGTTACGCCGAAGATGACGCCGGCGCCGGTGTACTCGGCAAAGGGATCGTCAGGCTCGGTGTCAGGCAGGTTTGCAAAGTCTATGCCGGCCTCTTTTATCATTTTCGCAAGCTCCTGCGTTGTGAGCACGAGGTCGATGAGCCTCTCGCCGTCCTTGACGAGCTCGGGACGGGCAGCCTCGGCCTTCTTTGCCGTGCAGGGCATTATTGCAACGGAATACAGCTCATCGTCGGTGTAGTGCTGGCGGAGTATCGCGCCGAACATCTCCATCGGCGAACCGCAGGTGGAAACCTGGGGCATGAGATGCGGGTGCATATTCTCAACATGCTTGATCCAGCCGGGGCAGCAGGAGGTGAACATGGGAAGCTTTGCGCCGGTCTTGAGCTTGTTCATAAACTCAGCGGACTCCTCCATTATAGTAAGGTCGGCAGTCAGCGAGGTATCAAAAACGTAGTCCGCGCCGAGCATTTTCAGCGCCGTAACTATCTTGCCCATAACAGGCTGCGAGGCAGACATGCCGAACTCTTCGCCGATACCGACGCGCACAGCCGGCGCGACCTGAACTGCGACCTTCTTTGTCGAGTCGTATATTGCCGCCCAGAGCTTGGAAATCTCGTTTTTTACGACGATAGCGCCGGTGGGGCATACAGCTGCGCACTGGCCGCAGCCTACGCACTTGGTGTCGGCAAGCTTGTTGTCAAAGCCGCAGGAGATATAGGTCTCGATGCCGCGCTCGGCGAAGTCCACTGCATGGATGTTCTGAACCTCCGAGCACATTCTGACGCACTTTCCGCAGAGAATGCACTTTGAAGGGTCGCGCACGATGGAAGGGGAGGAGTCATCAATGGGCAGCTTGCAGTATTCGTTTGCAAAGCGGATATTGGTGACGTTATAGCGGCGCGCATAGGTCTGAAGCTTGCACTTTCCGGATTTTTCGCAGGTGGTGCACTCGGCTCTGTGACCGGCCAGCAGCAGCTCCAGTATCATCTGGCGATGCTTTCTCAGACGTGCGGTGTTGGTCTTGATAACAAGGCCGTCTTTGGGCTGCATCGAGCATGCGGCCTCAACTGCGCCGCGCTCGTTTTCAACAACGCACAGGCGGCAGCCGCCGTATATCGAAAGGCTTTCACAGTAGCAGAGATTGGGGATATCGATATGATGCTTTTTTGCAACTTCAAGTACGTTGCGTTCATTTTCAAATTCACAGCTGATGCCGTCTATGATCATGTGCTTCATATCATCATACCTCCTTTATAGCGTGCTTCGGACAGCCGTTTTTACACTCGCGGCACTTGATGCACTTTTCGGGGTCGATCTTATGCGGCTTGCGCAGCTCGCCGGTTATTGCGCCGACGGGGCAGATGCGCGCGCACTTGGTGCAGCCGATGCACTTGAGCGGATCGATCCACATAGTGCACAGACTGCGGCATGCGCCGGCCGGGCACTTCTTATCAACGACATGTGCAATATACTCATCCTTGAAGTATTTGAGCGTGCTGAGAACGGGATTGGTCGCCGTCTTGCCGAGTCCGCACAGCGAGCAGGTCTTTACGACGCTTGAAAGCTCCTGAAGCATATCGATATCTTCGATCGTGCCCGAGCCGTGGGTTATGCGCTCAAGTATTGCCTGGATCTTGGGTATGCCCTCGCGGCAGGTGGCGCATTTGCCGCAGGATTCCTTCTTGGTGAAGTTCATGAAGAAGCGCGCGATCTCGACCATGCAGGTATCGTCACCCATGACGACAAGTCCGCCGGAGCCGATAATGGCGCCGATCTTTTTGGTCGATTCAAAGTCGAGCGGCAGGTCGAGGTGCTCCTCAGTCAGGCAGCCGCCGGAGGGGCCGCCGATCTGAACGGCTTTGAACTTGCCGTTTTTCACGCCGCCGCCGATATCAAATACGATCTCGCGCAGGGTCGTGCCCATGGGGACCTCGATAAGTCCGGTGTGCTTTATGTTGCCGGTCAGGGCGAAGGCCTTGGTGCCGGGGCTGGTCTCGGTGCCGATGCTGCGGTACCATGCCGCGCCGCGCTCGATGATCGTAGGAACGTTTGCAAAGGTCTCAACGTTATTGAGCGATGTAGGAGCGTCGAACAGGCCGTGATCAACGCTTCTGGGCGGCTTGGTACGGGGCATTCCGCGCCCGCCTTCGATGGAGGCGGTCAGTGCCGAACCCTCGCCGCAGACGAACGCGCCTGCGCCGCGATTTATGCGCAGTCTGAAGTTTTTGCCAGAACCGAGTATGTTATCGCCCAACAGACCGTGAGCCTCGTCATCAGCGATCGCCATTTTAAGACGCTCGACTGCCAGCGGATACTCCGCACGGACATAGATGTAGCCTTCCTCGGAGCCGGTGGCTATGCCGGCAATTATCATGCCCTCGATCATCCTGTGCGGATCACCTTCCATTATGGAGCAGTCCATAAATGCGCCGGGGTCGCCCTCATCGCCGTTGCAGACGATGTACTTCACGGGAGCGTCCTTGTGAGCGGCAACCTGCGCCCACTTTTTGCCGGTGGGGAAGCCCGCGCCGCCTCTGCCGCGCAGACCCGACTCCGATATCTCGGAAATTATCTCGTCCGGAGTCATGTCAAACAGCGCCTTTTCAAGTGCGGTATATCCGCCTTCGGCTATATATTCCTCGGCACTCTCGGCGTTTATATGGCCGCAGTGCTCGAGGGTGACGTGAAGCTGCTTTTTGTAAAAAGGTATGTCCTCCTGATGAATGTAGCTTTTGCCTTCTTCACTGTAGAGCAGGCGGTCTATGATCTCGTCACCGAGAATGTTTTTTTCGATTATCTCCTCGCAGTCATCAACAGAAACCTTTGTATACATAAGGCCCATAGGCTCTATACGCATCAGAGGCCCCATCTGGCAGAATCCGAGGCAGCCGCTTCGCTTGAGACCGACCGATTCCTCGTGACCTTCGTGCTGAAGTTCAACATCGACACGAAGTCCGCGCTCATGCAGCAGCTCTTTCATCCTGCTGTAAACGTTCATCGAGCCGCTGGCAACACAGCCGGAGCCGCAGCAGATGAGCACCTTCTTGTACTGACATTCAAGCGCTTTCCTGTAGTCCTCACGGCACTGTGCGAGATGCTGTCTGTTTTCAATCCTCATGTGACTCAGCCTCCCTTAACTCCTGAATAAGTGCATGTGCTTTTTCGGGGGTCATCGAAGCATGGACAACGCCGTTGACAGTACACACCGGAGCGAGACTGCATGCGCCGAGGCATGCGACGCGCTCGATGGTAAACAGCCCGTCTGAGGATATGTGATCCTCGGGGGTAAGGCCTGTTGCGGCGTAAATTGCTTCCTGAACATCGTCGGACTTTCTGACGTGGCAGGCGGTTCCGTTGCATACTTTGATAATATATTTGCCTTTCTCGTTCATCGAGAAATTTTCGTAGAAAGTTGCAACGCCGTAAAGCTCGGCTTCGCTTTCGTCGACCTTTTCCGCAACATATTTCAGCGCGTCCTTCGGCAGGAATTTATACTCGTTTTGGATCTCCTGCATGATAGCAATGACCCTGGTCTTATCGCAGTCGTATTTTTGCAGTACGCTGTCGATAAAGCCGAAATCAACCTTTACCAAATGAATCATCCTTTCCATACATCTTTTTCACTCTTACACTTTAACACTTTGCTGAGTTTAATTATAAATTAAAATAATTTTTGTGTAAAGAATAGTTTAAAATTTGTTAATACCGCCCTGGATATTTCCAGACTGTCGGATGCCGAAACAGTCAATAAATACATAAAATTTTGAAAAGGCTTTTAGACAATTTGCCTATGAACAGCAAAAAGCTTATTGCATTTTGACTAAAATGATGAAGTATTTTCAGTGAAAATGTAAACCTTAGAGGTTATACATTTAACAGGTCTGTTTGCCGTAAAAGGCTTGACAATACTGCGTTTTCAGCTATAATGAATTTAAAAGTGTCTCATCTGAGACAAAACGGAGGACGCTATGAAACTGAGCGCGGCGCAGATGAATTTGCTGCGGCAAACAAGCCTTTTTTATGCGGTTCCGGAGACAACGATCGAAAAGATCGCTGCATCGGACGACTGCGAGATAAAGCAATACGAGAAATTCAGCCTTGTCTACGGAAAAACGGAGTTTTCGCGCAGCCTTGGCATAGTCCTTTTCGGAAATTTGCGCGTGACAAAGGGCAATGCCGGCGGACATGCCATGATAATGAGTACACTCGGCCCCGGCTCGATTTTCGGTGCAGCTGCGCTGTTTAACGATGAAACGGAATATGCAACGGATATAACTGCTCTGTGCGAGTCGGAGATAATATTTTTCTCTCAGCGCCTTGTCGGCAGAATGATGCGTTTTGAGCCTCAGATAGCGGATAATTATGTTAAGTATCTGTCCGAGCGGATACTGTTTTTGAATAGGAAGATATATCTTCTCAGCTCCGGTACTGCCGAGCAGCGGCTTGCAAGCTTCCTGCTTGATAATGTCCCGGAGGGCAGCATGTCGGAGCTTCCGATGCCGCTTAATATGCTGTCGCTTGCGCTGAACGTTTCGCGTGCCTCGCTTTACAGGGCGTTTGATTCGCTCACGCAGGATGGCGTTATAGAAAAAGAGGGAAAAAAGGTCTGCATAAATAATGCCGAAAGGCTGAAAAAAATATATGAGGTGAAGAAATGAAAAAAATTGTGTCACTTATTCTGGCAGTACTAATGCTTGCATGTGTGCTCACGGGCTGTGCGAATAACGATCCTGCACCTGCCGAGACTCCGGCAGCATCGGAGGAGCCAACCACCATCCGTGTCGGCGCCATGACCGGCCCCACGGCGATGGGAATGGTAAAGCTCATGGACGAAAGCGACAAGGGCGAAAGCGCCAATAAATATGAGTTTTCGCTCCAGACCGAGGCAACGGCATTTGCCCCGGCGCTCACCAAGGGCGAGATCGACATTGCGGCCGTTCCGGCAAACCTCGCATCGGTCATTTATAACAACACAAACGGTGGAATAAAGGTGCTTGCAGTCAATGCCACCGGCGTTTTGTACATCGTTGAGCGCGGAAACAGTATAAGCAGCTTTGCAGATCTTGCAGGCAAAAAGCTCTATGCCACCGGCGAGGGTGCAACGCCCGAGTTCGCTCTGCGTTATCTTCTCAAGGCAAACGGCCTTGACGGTGACAATGCACCCACTATCCAGTGGTGCGCCGACACTACTGAGGCTCTGTCGTATATAAGCAATGACGAGAACGCAGTTGCGATGCTCCCGCAGCCGTTTGTTACAGCGGCGCAGACTAAGGTCGAGGGGCTCAACGTTGCGCTCAATCTCAACGAGGAGTGGCAGAAGGTCAATGACGGAGCGTCAATGGCTACGGGCGTTATAGTTGTCCGCACCGAGTTTGCGGAAAAGTATCCTCAGCAGCTTGAAAAGTTCATGCAGGAGTATGCAGAGAGCGTAAAATTCGTAAACGAGAATACCGAGCAGGCGGCCGAGCTTATCGGCAATTACGAGATCGTTAAGGCTCCGATTGCGCTCAAGGCTCTGCCTTACTGCAACATATGCTGTCTCACGGGCGATGAGCTTAAGGATTGCCTCGGCGGATATCTGTCGGCTCTTTACAAGATGAATCCGCAGTCTGTCGGTGGCAAGCTGCCCGATGACGGCCTGTATTATGCAGCGGAAAAATAAACTCGGAAAGGCGCTTGCGGTTCTGTTTGCACTGCTGCTGTGGCAGATAGCCGCAGTCGCCGTCGATCAGAAAATACTGCTCGTGTCGCCGGTAGATGTTGCCGTGCGTATGACGAGCATCTGGCAGGTCGAAGGTTTTGCGTCGTCGATCTGGTTCAGCTTTTATCACATAGCCGGCGGATTTCTGCTTGCGCTTGTCGTGGGCGTGCTGCTGGCGGCACTGTCCGGGCGATTTCCGTGGATCGAAACGGCGCTGTGGCCGTTTATGATAACGGTAAAAACGGTGCCGGTCGCGTCGTTTGTCGTAATCTGCCTTATATGGCTTTCGGCGCAGAACCTGTCGGTGTTCATATCGTTTTTGATCGTGCTTCCGGTCGTTTACGGCAATGTGCTCGAGGGCATAAAAAGCGAGGATAAAAAAATGCTCGAGGTCGGGCGCGTGTTCGGAATGCCGTTTTTAAAGCGCGTGCTTTATATCCATATGCCGCAGCTCAAGCCCTTTATACTCTCCGCGTGCATGACTTCGCTCGGCATGTCGTGGAAGGCCGGCGTCGCTGCCGAGATCATCGGAACGCCAGACGGATCGATCGGAAAGCAGCTTTACTATGCGAAGATATATCTCGACACCGACGATCTTCTGTGCTGGACGGTTATAATCGTCATCATAAGCGTTGCGTTTGAAAAGCTGTTCATGCTGCTTCTGCGCCGGTTTTACCGGAGATTGGAGCGTGCATGATGGAGCTGAAAAGCATATGCAAGTCCTTCGGCGAAAACGAGGTGCTGCGCGATATAAGCATGATCATCCCAAAGGGCGGCAGAGTGCTCATAACCGCCCCCTCCGGGCGCGGCAAAACGACGCTTTTGCGCATCATGATGGGGCTTGAAGCGCCGGATTCGGGCGAGATAAAAAATCGACCTCGCCGTCAGGCGGCGGTGTTCCAGGAGGATAGGCTGCCGGAGGAATTCACGCCCGTAAATTGCGTGAAAATGACCTGCGCACACGGCGTGACAAAGGAGCTTATCCGCGAAAACCTTGCAGCGGTCGGGCTTGAAGGGCACTGCGATAAGCCGGTTTCACAGCTCTCGGGCGGCATGCGCCGCCGCGCCGCGATAGTGCGCGCGGTCATGAGCGGCGCGGAAACCGTGTATTTCGACGAGCCGTTCACCGGCATTGACGACGCGACGAAAAAACTTGTCATAGGATACATTTTAAATAATTGCGAGGGCAGAACGCTTGTTTTCGTAAGCCACTGCCCGGACGACGCAAAGCTTTTAAACGCAAAAGAACTCCGTATCTGATACGGAGTTCAGCGTGTCAAAAAAGTCTGTGACTTTTTTGCACGCTTCAAAAACGCCACATTTTTTGTGAAAACAGGTTTTCACGAAAAATCTCGCTACGCTCGTCAAAAAGCCTGATAAATCAGGCGTTTTTGATGGCTATTAATCCAATTTCGAGTGGGGCCTTTGCCCCCTCGAGCTCCCCTGCTGCTCTATTATCTTTCTTTTGCAGCATAGTTTTTCGACAGCCTGAACTCCGTATCTGATACGGAGTTCTTTTTTGCTCTATGTGGTTTTTGGCTTTTTAGGCTTCCCGGCCTTTTGGATAAGGCCGATGAGCTGGCCGGAGAGTACAACGGTCAAAAGCGAGTAGATGATCTTGCTAAAGGGGATGTACGTCAGCGACAGCGCGAGAACGATGAGGTCGCCGAGAAGATACACCCACTGGATGCCTATCTTGAAATGATGCGAAAGGCTGAGCGCAAGCGAGTCATCGCCGGTCGGGGCGGCGTTTGCGCGGATACACAGGCCGACGCCGACGCCGACAAATGCGGCGCCTGCAACGGAGGCTGCGAGCGGCATCTGCGCGATCTGCGGCCAGAGCGGCGGGAAACGCTCGAAAATGGCGTAGAACAGTGAAAATCCTCCGCCGGCTATGAAGGAATAGAAGATGAATTCCCTGCCCAAAAGCGTGAACCCAAGCGCATAGCATGCGCCGTTGAGCACAAGGCCGCTTATTGACGGGGAAATGCCGAACCAGTGCTCAAGCAGCAGCGTAAGGCCGAGAACGCCGCCCTCGGTGACGCCGGAGATGGAGTGAATGTTGTACAGGCCGAATGCAAGTATTGCACTGCCGAGGACTATGCTCAGGCAGTTTTTAAGCTTCAGTCGCGGTAACAATTATAACAAAACCTTTCTATTTTATTTGATGCTTATGGTGTCCCGTGCGCACTTCACAAAGCGGCGTACGGCAGGGGAGGAGTGCTTTAAATTAGTAAGCGCCATGCCGAAGCGTATGCTCCTCGGCGGAGAAACAGGGATCTTTACTACATCGCACTGCCAGTTGCGCGTTATAAGCTCGTTCGTGATGCTTATGCCAAGGCCCTTTTCGACCATTTGCAGCGCCGAGTAGCTCTCAACCGTTGAAAAGCGGATACCGGGTTCAATTCCGAACTCATCGAACAGCGGCATAACATCGTCATCGTGCCCGAAGCCGGGCAGAATCAGCTGCTCGTTTCGGCACAGCTCGATTGGAAAACTCTCAAGATGCGCACAGGGATGCTGCTTTGGCAAAACAGCCATCATCCTGTCCTCCGAAAGCGGTATCCAGTCGTATGGGAAGGGCTCGCGAAAGCTTGTGAATGCAATGTCCGCGCGCTTATCGTCAAGCCACTTGATGACCTCCTGACGAATGCCCTCGAGCAGGGTTATTTTTATCAGCGGATAGTCTGCCTGAAAGCGGCTTATGATCTCGGGCAGCCAGTGAGTTGCCATGCTCGAATAAGAGGCGATGGTAACACTGCCGATAAGAAGCCCGTTCGTGTCGGCGGCAAGCTGATAGATATTATCCTCGCAGTTTAAAAACTCACGTATCGCAGGGATAAGCGTGCTGCCCTCGGCAGTGACGGTCACGCCCTTGTTTGTGCGCCGCAGCAGGGGATAGCCTATATCCGCCTCGAGCGCGCTGACAAGCTGACTCACTCCCGAGGGAGTGTAGCTCAAAAGCTCGGCGGCCTTTGAAAAGCTACCGGTATCGGCCGCAGCCAAAAATGCTCTGCACCGTGCAGTTTCCATGCCGATCCTCCTTTAAGCAATACTTAAAGATGCCATAACGATCAACAGCTTTACTTTTCTTGCGATATATTCTACAATACAGACAGTAAGAAATCAAGCACTATTCAGGGCCCGAATATAATTGAGATCTTCTGAAAATAATATTTTAGATTATATCGGAGGAATAGTTATGAAAAAGACCACACTTTTTGCGCTCGCAGTTATCGTATGTCTCGCAGGAGCAGTCGCTTCTAGCTACTGCATGGCAGTTATGACAGCAAGCGAGGCGATTTTCGGAGTGCTGGCAGTTGCGTTTGCCATTGGCTTCACGCTTTTTGTAAATAAGCTTACCAACGCTCTCGACTAAGCGCAGTTCTTATGCGAAAAATTGAATTTACAACTATCCGACCTTGCAGCTGATTTGGCGCATGGTCGGATAAATTATTTATAATTTGTGCATCACGCCGAGCTGATAAAACGCAACGGCGCTGGCAGCGGCGACGTTCAGCGAGTCAACGCCGTGCGACATCGGTATGCGCAGAGTGTAGTCACAGCCGGCAACGGTTTCCGATGCAAGCCCGTCGCCCTCCGTGCCGAGCACAACGGCAAGCTTAGGCTCCTTCGCCGGAGCGGGATCGTATATCGGCAGCGATTTATCCGTAAGCGCCATTGCGGCCGTCTTGAAGCCGAGCGAATTAAGCTGTCCCATCCAGTCTTCGCCGAGATACGTCCACGGAACCTGGAACACCGTTCCCATGCTCACTCGTACAGCGCGGCGATACAGCGGATCGCTGCCCTCGGCAGTTAGGAGCACGGCGTCCATGCCCAGCGCCGCGGCCGAGCGGAAAATTGCGCCGATGTTGGTCGGATTCATCACATTTTCGAGCACGGCTATGCGCCGTGCACCGCAGCATACGTCTTCCACTTTGCGCAGCTTTGGCCTGAGCATTGCGCACAGCATTCCGCGCGTTAAGTGAAAACCGGTGAGTTGAGTCAGCACCTCAAGCTCTGCCGTGTAGACGTTAATATCCTCCGGACACCGTGCGAGAATGTCTCTCGCCTTACCCTCGGCGTGCTTTGTTTCCATAAGAAACGACAGCGGCACGCAGCCTGCATCCAGTGCGCGCTCGATGACCATGGGGCTTTCGGCGATGAACATTGCGTTTTCCGGATCGCGTCTGCACAGAAGCTGATTTTCCGTAAGCCGCGCATAAACGTCAAGCTCCGGCGCCGCAAAATCGCTTATCTCGATAAAATTCGCCATAAGAATAACTCCTGATAAAAAACGGCAGCCGATCGACCGGCTGCCGTAACATAATTAATTCACTTCGAAGGATTTTCCGACCGTGTTTCGCCGCCGAGCATAGCGCCGGCAAGCGGAATGTCGTTGAAGATGATAACGATCTCCTGCCGGTATTCCTCGCCGCAGACCTGCGCGAGCTTATCCGTCATTGCTGCCATGATAGGCCTCTTGACAGCGTCAGTGCGGTCGGGCATCATCGTCCAGTCGATAAGAACGGTTGGAGCAAGCTTTCGCACGTTTTCCTTGTCCATCTCATGTATGTAAACATAAATGTTCTTCGACAGAGTAGATGTGTTGGCACATATCTGCTCTGCAAAATATTCCATGAGTTCGGCCTTAACGTCAGCCGGAAGTTTCTTAGTTACGGTTACATGAATGATAGGCATAACATTGCTCCTTTGTCAAGTTTTTTCGCACAAATGCCTCATTTGTGCGTTGGCGACATGATAACATATATTATATAGTACCGCCAACTATATTAGCAAATAATGCGTGTAAAAATCTTAACATCATGTTCGCACCGAAGTTTCTTGCAATTTTTGACGTTAGATGCTACTATGTCTATATAATAACATAGTCCCGATCGAAAGGAGCGATAGAAAAATGATCCCTCGTTTATCATCAAATGACCTTCAGTTCTGGGAAACAATGTACAGCTCCGGCGTGCCGGTGGCGAGCAGCCGCGGCGGCCTGGGCATTGTGTATTGGGAGCGCATAGGCAGCGCCGTAACGTTTGAAAAAAATCAGATACTTTTCCGCTATGACGAGATACCCGATAGGTTTTATGTCGTCAAAAGCGGCCTTGTCGTTGCGTATGAGGAGCAGGCAAACGGCAATGAGCTTATTTACTACATCCTCGATAAAAACACCATGATAGGCGAGGCAAACATGATGCTTGACCGCCCGGCTACCGTAAACTTCAAGGCTTTGGAGAAAACGGAGCTTATATGCGTGACAAAAACGCAGCTAACCGAGGCGATGAAAAACGATCCGCAGCTTTTAAATGTGCTGCTGTTTTCGGTATCCAATAAGTTTCTTGAGGCGATGGAGGAGCTGCGCAAGGAGCGAAATCACAGTGCAGCGTGGCGCCTGTGCGATACGCTTCTGTGCTTTTCAGAGCGCTACGGCGTTCCGTATGACGGCAAGGTGCTCATTCAAAAAAATATCAGTCTGCAATCGCTGGCGGCCATGATGGGCGTTAACCGAGCAACGGCCGTGCGCGCAATGCGCAGACTGCGCGATATGGGCCTTGTCGAGAACATAAACGGCTTTTACTGTGTCCGCTCGATCGACTCCTTGCGGCGTCATCAGGAGCTTCTTGATGAATAAACTGACAAAACAGAAAAATTTTTTTGTATAAACGCAGGTGCATTTGCACCTGCGTTTGCTTATGCGCATTGCTTTTCCTCCGGCTTCGTGAAAAAATGAACGAGGCAAGCAAAAGAAACTCAAACCGAATAAAAAAACATAAGGAGGAAATGAAATGGCATTACCTGAATTTGACTACATTGCTGCCAAGTCATATGAGGAAGCATCCAAGCTGATGGCTTCCATGGGCAGCGAATGTGTCGTAATGAGCGGTGGTACCGATGTTATCCTGCAGATCCCCAAGTTCGTGTCGCGCGGCATGAAAACCGTTATCGACCTCAAGAGCGTTCCGGAACAGACGAGACTTGAATTCGTCGAGGGCGAAGGCCTGTACGTCGGTGCGAACACCAAGCTGTTCGACATTCAGTCGTCTCCCGTAGTGCTCGACAAAATGCCGGCAGTGGCTCAGGCAGCGCACTATGTCGGCTCCAATCAGGTGCGCCGCAAGGGCACCATGGTCGGCAGCATCTGCAACGCGTCTCCTACCGGCGACTGCGGCTCGATCCTGCTGGCAATGAACGCAAAGGTCAAGATCTACAGTGCCGAAAACGGCACCCGCGAGGTCGCAATGGACGACTTCTGGCCGGGCTTTAAGAAGATCGCCGCCGATAAGAGCAAGGGCGAGCTTGTGACCGAGATATTCATTCCCGAACTTAAATCCGGCGAAGGCTCGGCTTACTTCAAGCATTCGGTGCGTAAGGCAATGGACCTTGCCATAGTCGGCGTTGCCGCATGGGTCAAGATGGACGGAAAAAAGGTTGCCGATTGCCGCATAGCGGTCGCCGGCGGCGACGTCACAATCGTGCGCGCAAAGAAGGCAGAGCAGATGCTCATCGGCAATGAGCTTACCGAGGAGCTGCTCGAGAAGGCCGCCGTTCAGGCAGCCGACGAGATGAACCCCCGTTCCTCTCTGCGTGCCTCGGCAGAGTATCGCCATGATATGATCCGCGTTTACACAAAGCGCGCCGTAAACAAGGCCATTGAGACCATGAAAGCTTGAGAAAGGAGGCCGCTATATGAATAAGATCATACATTTTACCCTTAACGGAGATCCTGTGGAAGCACTTGCTCCCGTTAACATGACCATGGTTGATTTCCTGCGCAAGGAAATGCACCTGACCGGCACAAAGCGCGGCTGCGAAGAAGGCGAATGCGGCGCTTGCACCATCCTGCTTGACGGCAGAGCGGTTCCCTCCTGCATTATGCTGGCAGTTGAGGCCGACGGCCACGAGATAACCACCATCGAGGGCGTGCGCAAAAACGGCGTGCTGCACCCCGTACAGCAGGAGTTCATGGATAAATGGGCGCTGCAGTGCGGCTTCTGCACCCCCGGCATGATCATGTCCGCGCTCAGCCTGCTCAACGAAAAACCCAACCCCACCGAAGAGGAAATACGCGACGGCATCGCAGGCAACCTGTGCCGCTGCACCGGCTATGCCAAGATCGTCGAAGCTATAGACTGTGCCGCAAAGAAGCTGGCAAAGGCAAAGGAGGCTGAAGCATAATGGCGATAATGTCCAAAGAATACTACGCCGATATCGAGAGCGTATATAAGAAACCCGAGGACTATGAGCTGGCAGGCAAGGGCAATGCCTATATCCGCATCGATGCCGAAGCCAAGGTCACCGGCACCGCGGTTTACACCGATGACGTGTATCTGCCCGGCATGTACTACTGCAAGCTCGTCCACTCCCCCTACGCGCATGCGCTTATTAAGAGCATCGACTTTTCCGAGGCACTGAAGGTGCCCGGCGTCAAGGGCGTTCTGACCGGCGCAGACTTCCCCGAGGGTCACAACCTCGGCAACCCCGAGGCGTTCAAGGAGCTGGCCGATAAAGAGCCTCTGTGCCGCAAAAAGGTGCGCATGGTAGGCGACGAGGTCGCCGCCGTCTGCGCGACCACCGAGGAGATCGCAACTTATGCCGCAAGCCTCGTAAAGGTCGAGTATGAGCCGCTCGAGCCGGTGCTCGATCCGTTCTACTCCATGCAGCCCGACGCTCCGGCGATACACTATCCCGGAACGAGCAACCTTTCTATATTCACCACCATGAAGGCCGGCGATCCCGACAAGGCGTTTGCCGAGGCCTACTACACCGATAAGCACTACTACCGCACCCAGGAGATGGTGCATGCGGCGATCGAGCCTCACGGCGCAGTCGCAAAGTACGAAAACGGCGAGTGGACCGTGTGGACGACCACCCAGGGCGCATACGTCAGCCGTTACTGGATCGCATGGGGCCTCGGCGTACCCGAGAGTCAGGTTCGCGTAATAAAGCCCATGCTCGGCGGCGGCTTCGGCGGCAAGCTGGACGTTTTCGCCCACGAGCTGTGCCCCTGCCTGTTCTCCAAGATGACCGGCCACCCCGTAAAGTGCATCCTCAAGCGCGACGAGGTATTCATGTGCACCCGTACCCGTCACCCGATATCCTTCGAGATCGAGTCTGCGTTCACCAAGGAAGGTAAGCTTCTTGCAAAGCGCTGCAAGCACATCCTCGACGGCGGCGCATACGGCGGCTCCGGTATCGCTGCAAACACCCTTTCGCTTATCTGCGCAACCTTCCCGTATAAGGTCGAGAATATCGACATGAACGCGCGCCGTCCTTACACCAACCATCCGGCATCCGGCGCAATGCGCGGCTACTCGGCCTGCCAGGTACACTTTGCGCATGAGATCCACATGGACGAGGTCGCAAATTCGCTCGGCATCGATCCGCTCGAGCTCAGGCGCGAAAACGAGATCACTCCTTACTACACCGGTCCCACGGGTCTGGAGTTTACAAGCTGCAAGTTCGACGAGTGCCTTACCGCAGTCGCCGACTACATCGACTGGGAACACAGAGACCGCTATCCTCTCGGCAGCGGCGAAGGCGTCGGCCTTTCCGGCTCGGGCTTCATGTCCGGCACCGGCTTCCCGGTTCTCGTAACGCCGCACTACTGCTCGTCAACAACGCTCGTTCGCCTCAACCGCGAGGGCTACGCCGTCGTGTTCTCCGGCGCTAACGACATCGGCCAGGGCTGCGACACCGTCATGACGATGATCGCCGCAGAAGAGCTGGGTCTGCGCATGGACGAGGTAAAGCTCATCCAGTCCGATACGACCGCAACGCCTTGGGATGCAGGCTCCTTCGGCTCGCGCGTTACCTTCCTCGGCGGTAATGCATGCCGCCGCGCAGTTGGCGACGCAAAGTTCAAGCTCCTTTCCCACTGGGCACAGGAGTGGGGCTGCAAGCCGCAGGATATAACGATGAAGGATCACCGCGTGTTCATAAAGGGCGACCCCGAGAAGAACATTTCCTTCAACGAAGCCTGCTTCGGCTATGAGGAGAAAAACTTCGGCCGCTGCGTAACCGGCGTCGGTTCGTTCGCTCACGAGGGCGATAAGGATATCTACGTCAAGAACGTCGGCAACTACGCGACTGCGTATTCGTTCTCCGCATCCGCGGCAAAGGTCACCGTCGATATGGAGACCGGCGCAGTCACGCTTGACGACTTCGCATTCGGCCATGACTGCGGCCGTCCGCTGAACATCCGCGCCGTTGAAGGCCAGATCGAAGGCTCTGTCCTCCTCGGCTTCGGCTTCACCTGCTATGAGGAGTGCGTATACGACAAAAACGGCAAGCACCTCAATCCGTCGTTCCGCGACTATCACTTCCCCACGGCGTTGGATATGCCGAAGATCAAAACCTTTATCTGCTCGGAGTACGACCCCGAGGGTCCGCTCGGCGCAAAGGAAGCCGGCGAAGGCTCGACCGCACCTGTCGGCTCGGCTATCGGCAATGCAATAAACTATGCTACCGGCCTTACGCTCAAGGAGCTGCCCATCACTCCCGAAAAGCTCTGGCGCGCACTTCAGGAGCATAAGAAAACCGGCAAAACCGAGTTCGGTGCAGAGGATCTGCCCGAGAAGTTTGCCAATATGCCTCCGCTTCCTGAGAGAAACTAAAATTCAGTCTGAAATAAGCAAAAGCAGATCGGGAAGCCGCGTTATGCGGCTTCCTGATGAAAAATGGTGTTTTCCGAAATACACAGACCGTGCGTACTTCGGAAAGCAGGATTTTGATTTGCAAATAAGGAGTTGTGAAATGTCGGGCATGACACGACGCGATGTGAGCACGGCGCAGCTGATGAAAACCCACGGCTACTCCGCTCGCACCGATTACCGTAAGGATAAGCAGGATGCGCAGGCGGTGCGTGACCTTGCGCGCGAGATCCTGCGCCTTACGCGCAGCACGCTGCTTATCCACATGCGCTTTCTTGAAAGCGCGCTGGTGCGTTTTGTTCCCGGCGACGAGACCGTGACGCCAGAAATGGCCACCGACGGCAAGTTTCTTTACTATAACTCCATCCACATATGCAGGCTTTTCAAAACCTCGCCGCAGCTTGTCTGCCGCGACTATCTGCACCTGACGCTCCACTGCATTTTCCGCCACCTGTTCGTGGGCGAAAAGCTCAACGGCGAGCTTTGGGATCTTGCGTGCGATATAGCAGTTGAGCACCTGATAACCGGGCTTGGCATAAAATCGCTTTACGCCGAGCGGCAGGAAAAGCAGTCATGGCTTACCGATAAGCTCAAGGAGCAAATGCCGCGCCTTACGGCCGAGCGAATATACCGCTATCTTGTCGAGCAGGATCTGCCGCCGCAGGAGATCGGACGCATACGGGAATATTTCAACGCCGACGATCACCGCATATGGCACAGACAGCCCGAAGCAGGCTCCGGCGGCGATCGAGGCGAGAGCCGGGATAAGACGCAGAACGGCGCCGACAGCGCATCCGAGCTTGGTGACATGAGCGGCGAGGATGAGTTTACTCCGCCCGAGGACGGAGAGAGCGAGGAGCGCCGGGCATCCGGCGGAAGCGACACCGGCGAGCGCAGGGACAGCGGAGATAACGAGGGTATGACGGGGCAGGCAAACGAAAACCCCGGCGACAGACCTGCTATGACTCCGCAGGAGACCGAGCAGATGTGGAAGGAGATAAGCGAGCGCATCCGCGTCGATCTTGACACGAGCGCAAATTCCTACGGCGAGAATACGGGCGACTTCGTGTCGGCGATCGGCGAAGTGAACCGAGAGAAGATCGACTACGCAGCCTTTTTGCGCCGCTTTGCGGTGCTGGGCGAGAATATGCAGATAAACGACGATGAGTTTGACTACATTTTCTACACCTACGGAATGAAGCTTTATAAGCGAATGCCGCTTATCGAGCCGCTTGAGTACAAGGAAGTAAAGCTCGTGCGCGAGTTTGTTATCGCGCTTGACACCTCCGAATCGGTCGCAGGCGAGCTTATCCACAGCTTCGTTACGAAAACATGGAATATCCTCAAGCAGACCGAGAGCTTTTTCACAAAGGTAAATGTCCACATCATCCAGTGCGGCGCGAAAGTCGAGGAGGATGCGAAGATCCGGGATCAGGACGAATTTGACGCATATATGGCGAAAATGACCTTAAAGGGCTTCGGTGGAACGGATTTTCGCCCGGTGTTTGAGCATGTGGATATGCTCATAAAGCAGCATGAATTTACAAACCTCAAGGGTATCATTTATTTTACCGACGGCTACGGCACGTTTCCGCCGATGCCGCCGGAATACGAAACGGCGTTCGTTTTCCTCGATAACGGCAGGGAAATACCCGATACGCCGCCGTGGGCGATAAGAATACGCATGACCGACAGCGACATTGAGCAGCTGCCCGACAGGTGAGAATATGGAAAAGTTTGAAATCATCGGACGAAAGCTTATCCGATATCGCGGAAGCGAGGACGAGGTAACGATCCCCGACGGCGTTGAGGTGATCGCCGAGGGTGCGTTCCGCGACTGCCGCGATATGTGCTCCGTCACGCTTCCAGAGGGCTTAAAGCGCATTGAAAACGAGGCGTTTCAGTGGTGCGCGCGGCTTGAGAGCGTGCATGCGCCCGAAAGCATAGAATACATCGGCCAGGATGTTTTCGCAGGAACGCCGTTTTACAAATACTATAACGAAAACGAAGTGCAGTGGAAGGACGATTTTCTTTTCCTGGGAAAATGCCTGTTCAAGGCGCGGCGCAATATCCGCGAGGCGGATATACCTGAGGGCACGGTCTCGATAACGGCCGACGCTTTCAACGAGCGTGTGCTGCTGAGCCGCGTGAGCATTCCGCAGAGCGTGCGCGATATCGGCTGGAGGGCGTTTTCCGACTGCTCGGCACTGACGCAGATACGCATTCCGTCCGGCGTGCGCCGCATAGGCTGGCACTGCTTCAAGGGCTGTGGACGGCTCGCCGTCGCGGAGTTTGAGGACGGTGTTGAGATAATAGAAAACGGCGTGTTTGCAAGCTGCCGCTCGCTTCAGATCGTTTCGTTTCCGGCAAGCCTCAAGCGCTTTCCCGGCTGGGCGTTTTTCGGCAGCAATAACATTCGCCGGGTGCAGCTGCGCGGAAGCGTTGCCGATATAGGCGAAAGAGCTTTTTCCGGCTGCGAAAATCTTCAGAGCATGGACTTCCCGGACGGGCTTAAAAAAATAGGGACCGATGCTTTTTACAGCTGCATAAGCCTTGAAAGCGCCGACCTTCCCGACGGGGTTGAGGAGATAGAAAACCGCGCGTTTGCCGGCGCGAGATATATGACCTCGGCGCGCATACCGCAAAGCGTTCACAGCATAGGAGAAAGCGTGTTCTCAGGCTGCCGCTCGCTTGAGCGAATGGACATTCCGGGGAGCATAAAGACAGTGCCGGCAGATACACTCTTTGGCTGCGCGGCACTCAAGGAGCTGTCGATAGGCAGCGGAATACAGACGATCGGGCGGCGCGCGTTCGGCGGCTGCACGGCGCTTGAGAGCGTGCGGATACCGGATGGAGTTACGGAGCTTGACGCGATGGCGTTTATGGGCGACAGCGAGCTTGTGAGCGCTTATATCCCCGAAAGTGTGAAAATTATTGGGGCAGAGGCCTTTGCCCGATGCGGCAAGCTGAGAACGATAAGCCTGCCCGACGGTATTGAGGATATCGGAGCCGCGGCGTTTTCCGGCTGTGCGGCGCTTGCCGAAAAAGACGGCTTTGTTATGATAGGCGACGTCTGCTGCGGATATATTGGCGACGGCAGCAGCATTACCGTTCCGTATAAGGCTTCGGCAATAGCGCCGGGTGCGTTCAGAGAAAATAAGAGGATACTGTTCCTGACCGTGCCGGACACGGTGGAAAAGATCGGAGCAAATGCGTTTCGCGATTGCAGGCTGCTGCGCGAGCTGCGCCTGCCGAAAAGCATAAGCGAGCTTCCGCCGGGCGCCCTTGACGGCTGCGAGGCCTTGCAGTCGATAACGGCGCCGGGCATGCTGCCCGAGCGGTTTGGCCGCCGCGAGGATCGCGTTTCTGCGGTGATCGGCTTCTGCCGCGCGTGGAAGGAGTACAGCGCCTCGGCGGACGCGGCGTACAGAGGCTGGGTAAGCGAGAATGCTCAAATGCTGCTGAGCGCAGTTATAGACCGCAATATGCCCGATGCCGTTCGCTTTTTCACCGAAAATGCGCTTATCGACAGGGAAAGCTACCTTGCCGCGCTCGAAAAGGCGCAGACGGCCCGTGCAATGGAGATAGTTGCGCTTTTGCTCGATTACGGAAAAAATCTCAGCAGCGAGGATATGTTCGATAAATATGACATCTGAGGAGGGATAAGCTTGAATATTGCACAGGCAAAGCAGCAGATAAAATCCGCCATGACTGCGTACTTTTCAAAGGACGAGTTCGGCGGCTACCGCATACCGATAGAAAAGCAGCGCCCGGTATTTATGATAGGCCCTCCTGGCATAGGCAAAACGGCCATCATGGAGCAGATAGCGGCCGAGCTTGGCGTGGGACTCGTGTCGTATTCAATGACCCATCACACGCGCCAGAGCGCGCTCGGTCTGCCGTATATCACGGAAAAGGAATACGGCGGAAAAAGCTATCAGGTGTCCGAGTACACCATGAGCGAGATCATCGGCTCGGTGTACGACCTCATGCGCGATACCGGCAAGACCGAGGGAATACTTTTCCTTGACGAGATAAACTGCGTGTCCGAAACTCTCGCGCCGTGCATGCTGCAATTTTTGCAGTACAAGGTGTTCGGCCAGCACCGCGTTCCGTCCGGCTGGATACTCGTAACGGCAGGAAATCCGCCCGAGTACAACAAATCCGTGCGCGATTTCGATATCGTCACGCTCGACAGATTAAAGCGCATCGAGATAGAGCCGGACTATGAAACATGGAAGGAATATGCCTATAAAAAAGGCGTTCACGCATCGGTCATGACCTATCTTGCCGCGCGCAAGAAGGATTTTTACAAGATCGAAAACGCCGCCGACGGCAAGCATTTTGTCACGGCTCGCGGCTGGGACGATCTTTCGGAAATGATAAAGCTCTATGAGGAAAACGGCCTTGCCGTGGATGAGCAGCTTATCTGCCAGTACCTTCAGGATGCGCGCATAAGCAAGGATTTTGCGATCTACTACGATCTGTTCAATAAATACAGAAGCGACTACCAGGTAGAAAAGATCCTCGACGGAACCGTGAGCGAGAGCATAGTACTGCGCGCCGAGCGCGCCTCCATGGACGAGCGTCTGAGCCTTCTCGGCCTTATATTCGACAGCGTGACGGCTCAGCTCCGCACGGTGTGCGAAAGAGAAAACATCCTTGACCTCGTCACCGGGCAGCTGAAAACGCTCAAGGAAAAGCTGAAAGACGTAAGCGGCGCAGCGGCTTTGTTAAGCGAGATGATCAAGGCCGAGCGCGAAAAGCTCGAGCGCGGAAAGCAGTCGTCCTCAATATCGCCGCAGACGCAGCGCGAAACGCGGTTTATGCTCGAATATCTTGAGGAATTCCGCGCGGCGGTCATGCAATCTGGTACTGCGCAGAAAGACGAGTTTTCCGTTGTGCGTGAGAGCTTTGCGCAAAAGGTCGCGGAGCTTAAAGGTCTTGCAGCCGACGGCGGCAGAGCGCTTGAAAACGTGTTTTCGTTCTGCGAAAAAGCCTTTGCCGACGGCGACGAGATATTGATATTCGTAACAGAGCTTACGGCGAACTACTATTCCGCGCGGTTTATCGGCCGCTACGGCTGCGATAGGTATTACATGCACAATAAGCAGCTGCAATTTGACCAGCGGCAGCAGGAGATCATAAAACGCATGGACGAGATCCAGTGGACAGTGTGAAAGGAGCACGGCATGAGCGAAATTTACCGGCAGTATGAAAGCGCGGCGGCGCAGTGCGCGGATGCAGGCGGACTGCTTGAGCTTCAGAAAAAGCTTCTGCTTCCGATCATTGCGGAGGAGAAGGAGGCGTTTATAAGCGCCGAATTCGGCCGCCTGCAGCAGATAATGGGCGTTGAATACACCGACGGAGAGGAAAGCAAGGTGTTCCATCCGCTGCCCGAGGAGCTTAAAAACGGCGAAAACATAGTGTACGGAAATCCGCGCGAGCTGTCGCTTGCCGAGCTTGCGATGCTTCCGCACCTGACGTATAAGATCAATCGCTTCGGCGCGGTCAGCCGCATGCCGCTTATCCAGTGCTATCCGCAGGATGTTGCGCGCCTTGAGCTTATCGCCCGGATGTACGAAAACCTGATGATCGGGCGTAGCTGTGCGGATGCCGACGCAAAGACGCTGCTTGACGGTCACGCGGAATACATGGATTTCAAGGACGGCGGCAAGGTTGTCGTCATAAAGTAAAGGAGAACTATGGATAAGCTTAATATCAGCACTTTTCCCGGCTGCGTTGAAAAAACGCTGGAGTATATTAAAACCGCGCTCAAGGCTCTGCATGTTTCGGCGGCAGATTCCGAGGCGCTGCTCGGCTCGGCCGGAGAGATAATAAGCGCGATATGCGCTGCCGACGCAAACGGCTCGGTCATAGTTAGCGCGGAAAAAAGCGCAAAGGGCTGCTGCGTGCAGTTTATGCATCTGGGCGCGCTTTTTAACCCCTGCCCCAAGGCTCCGGACAGCATTACGCAAAAATGCATGGACGAAATTTCATTTGAATTCAAATACGGCAGAAACGTTCTGTCCGTTTTTAGAAGAGCAAACTCCGACAAAAATATTCAAGAGGTGAAAGAAATGAAAGAAATTCAGATCAGAAACCACAGCATCAAGCCCGGTGATAAGATCGCCGTTATCAACGAGCATTCCAAGGCCGACATTCTTGCGCGCGCCGAGGCTCTTGCAAACGACGACAGCTTCGCTGCGGTCGAGTGGAGGATCGACAACTACGATGACGTGTTCGAGATCCGCTTTGTTATCATGCCCGAGACTATCGCCGAGGTTCGCAAGGCTCTGGGCGACAAGGTGCTGATGTACACCTTCCGCGACAAGCGCATCGGCGGCGCACACCCGACGACCTGCATGTATCACAGCCGCCTGAACAATCTGGCGATCGATTCCGGCGCAGGCGATATCATAACGGTCGAGTGGTATGACGAGCTTGACGCGGCGATCTCCAACGTTGAAAATGCCCATAAGGGCGGCAAGGTCGTCGCCGCATCGTGGTGCACCGACGGTAAGCTCTGCGCAGAGTGCGTGCAGCACAAGCTTGAAGAGATGCTCGAAAGCAATGCGGACATGCTCGAGCTCGGCGCTGTCTGCGCGGACGAGGAAACAAAGGCATCCCTTGACGCAGGCATTGCCGCATTCAAGGCAAAGCATGCCGACGTGCTCGTTATCCGCTCGGTAATTACCGCCGACGGAAGCGAGGAAAAGACCGTTTTCTAAGCAGATTTATTTAATATCAATGCTGTACCGATAGCCACGGGAGGGCATTCACTCCCATATCCTTGTACCCCGAATGCAAATAATTTGGAGGGAAATCGATATGAAGAAACTCACAAAATTCGACGTAATACTTAACATCTGGGTATCGCTTATAATCAACATCGCACTGAGCGCGGTCCTGCCGGCGCTGAACGGATTTTTGACATGGGGAACGTTCTTTTCCGGCTTTGCAATAGCGTTTCCGGTGAGCACGATCCTCGTGTTCGTTCTGCCGGTCGTCTCATGGGGCGCAAAATTTGCGTCGCTGTTTAAGCTCAAGCCGAACACGCCCGTGTTCACGATCGTTTCGACAATAGTGCTTTCGTTTATCGTCGGAACGGTCATGACGCTGCTGATGACGGCGATAAACGCCGGCATCGGGCCTCATTTCCTTGCCGCGTGGTGGTCGTGCTATCTGCTGGCGCTGCTGACTGTCTATCTGTCCGCGCTGCTCGGCTTATTCACCGGCCTTCCGCTGACCAAAAAAATACTCGGCATTCCTGCCGAAGCATAAGCTTTATTTAACTTGGAGGTACGAACAATGACTGTTATATCTTCTGTTTGCGAAAACAACACTCTTACACTTACTTTGCGCATTGAGCGCGGCGAGTTTGCCAAGGCTCTTGACAAGGCATACATGAACGACACAGAGCATTATGCCGTTCCGGGCTTTGCGGCAGGACTTGCTCCGCGCGAGAAGATAGAGGAGCTTTACGGCCAGACCGCGCTTTTTGACGAGGCGCTGGATATCTGCGTGCCGAGGCTCTACAGTCGGTACCTCTCGGAAAACGGCATACGCACCGTGGGCCGTCCTCAGCTTACGGCCGTGACATGGCTCACGGGCGGCGGAGCGGACTTCACGGTCGTGTGCGGCGTATATCCCGAGGTGAAGCTCGGAGAATATAAGGAGCTTGAGGTCAACGCAAAGCGCGACGACGAGGAGGCGTTCACCGCAGCCGTTCTGACGGCAGCGTGCACCAATATGCAGGCCGAAGTGCCGGAGAGCATGGTAAAGCAGAAGCTCGAAGCGATCCTGGCCGGCGACAAAATGCGAGTTGCGCAGGATCCTATATACAATGTACTTGCAGATTTCACGGCCATTCTCGACGAGGCATACAAGCAGTCGGACGTAACTCGCTCGCGCGCTCAGGTCCAGGCCGAGGCACTGGACGTTATGCTGCAAACCGTGTCGGGCGATAACCGCGAGGTGTCTCCGGCAAAGCTGCACGAGCTTATTCGCGAGCTTGTCGAGCACTATCGCATAGTGCCGCGCAGCTTTGATGAAATGCTTGAAAACATCATCTCCGAGCGCGGCACGAAAAAACGCGCCATGACCGACGACGAAAAGATAAACGATGCCTTCGCGGCGTATCTCGGAACGATCAACCAGACCGAGGAGATGTGGCGCAAGGACAACACGAAACGCGCCGAGGACGCCGCGCGCTTTGACCTGCTGCTCAACGCAGTTGCACAGGCGGAGAAGATCAGCGTAAGCGAAGCCGAGCTTGCCTCGCTCATGCGCGATATCGCCGAGGTGACCGGACTTGAGCTTGAGAATGTCATGGCCGTTGTGGAGCCTCAGCCCCTGCGCGAGCAGCTTATGCGCGATAAGGCGCGCGAGCTGATCGTTTCCTCGGCAAAGGAGGCCACGGCATGAAAACGGTCGCGCTTTTCGGAGCAGGGCAGATCGGAGCCATGGTATCGCGCCTTCTCGGCACGGGCTGCGGTGCGTGCTGCTTTGCGGATGACTCCGAGGAAAAGTGGGGCGGCGAGCTTGCCGGAATACCGATAGTCTCGCCGCGCGACGCGCTGCTTTTTGACCCGGATGCAGTTTGCATCTGCGTTCTGGATGATGAGCGCGCAGCCCAAATGCGCAGTCAGCTTGACGCGCTCGGCTATGACGGCGAGATATTAAGCCCGGCTCTGCTTAAAACCTTCGACGCAAGAAGCGCGCAGATGCGCCTTATTGCCGAGCAGATAAATGCCCTCGCCGTGCCGGGCGACGTTGCCGAGCTTGGCGTTTTCCGCGGAGACTTCGCCGTTCAGATAAACGCGGCATTCTCCGACAGAACGATACATCTGTTTGACACCTTCGAGGGCTTCTGCGCCGCCGATGTTGATATCGAAAGGCAAAACGGCTACTCCACAGCGCGCGTCGGCGACTTTTCGGAAACGGCAAAGGACATTGTGGATAAAAAGCTCTTGTACAGAGAACGTGCGGTTTTCCACAAGGGCTTCTTTCCGGCCACCTTCCGCGGATGCGAAAAACGGCGCTTTGCCTTCGTCTCGATCGATGCCGATCTCTATGCGCCGACGGCCGAGGCTCTGCCGCTGTTCTGGGAGCGGCTCTCGCCGGGCGGAGCGCTGATGATACATGATGTTTACAACACTCAGTTTGGCGGCGTAAGGCATGCCGTCGATGAGTTCTGCGCCGAAAATGATCTGCTGCCCATGCCGGTGTGCGACCTGCACGGCAGCGCCGTTATAAGAAAGCCGATCAAAAATGAACATAAGTGAACGTGGAAATCTGACGGTCGGCTCTCCGGGAAAAAAGCTCATTGCTTTTGCCGTTCCGATAATAATAATTAACCTCATGCAGGCCGTGTATAACGTCGCCGACATGGTCATCATCGGCCACTTTGTCGGCGCGGCAGGCATGAGCGCGGTGAGCATCGGCGGACAGATAACGACCGTTGTGCTCGTCGTGATAGTTGCGATCGCAAACGGCGCCGCCGCGATAATAGGGCAGAACTTCGGTGCAGGAAACGCCGACGCAATAGGCAGGACTCTGCGCGTGATGTATTCGCTTGCGATGATCGTTGCGCTCGCGCTGACGGCTGTCGTGATATGCTTTGCGTCGCCCATTCTGCGCTTTTTAAACACACCTGCCGAGAGCTTTGACGGCGCCGTGAGCTATCTTAATATCTGCATGGCAGGAACGGTGTTCGTGTATACATACAACTGTTTTTACGCAGTGCTGCGCGGCATAGGCGAAAGCGTCGTTCCCATGAAGATCATGCTGCTGACGACGGTCGAGAATATCGCTCTTGACCTCATTTTTGTCGCCGTGCTCGAAATGGGTGCTGCCGGTGCGGCTGCCGCAACTGTGATAAGTCAGCTAACGAGCGCTGCGCTTATCAGCCGGAATGTATGCCGCCTCGGCTACTATCGCTTCGGCAGGGACGGCTTTTCGCTCGAGCAGGAGCCGCTGGGCGCACTTATGCGCCTGTGCGCGCCGCAGGTCGTGCAGATGGTGCTTACAAATTCAAGCTTCATGCTCATCGGCGGACTTATAAACTACTTCGGAGTCAACGCCTCGGCCGCTGCCGGAGCGGTGACGAAGATATGGAACTTCACCGTTCTTGCCGGTCAGGCGATGATGGCCGCCATGATAACGATGACGGCGCAGAACTATCCGCGCAAGGCATATGAGCGCATACTCAAGGCTCTCGGCGCAGGCTGCATGCTCGTTACGGCAGTTGCGGCGGTGATAACGCTTCTGTGCGAGCTAAGCCCGGAATGGATACTGTCGCTGTTCACCGATGAGCAGGCGGTCATAGAATCTGGCATACGCTATCTGCGCTTTTTCGCGATAGGCTTCATAGTTGAAAACATCATGTTATGCATGTTCGGAACGCTCACCGGCGCAGGACACACGATGGTGCCGTTTTGCTGCGCGGTCATATCGGCGTATCTTGTGCGGTATCTTCTCGCGTGGGTGTTCAGCCGCATGACAGCGCTGGGCTTTGACGGCATTGCGATAGCCTATAGCATTGCGCCGTTCATAAGCTGCGCCATATGCTCGGTGTTCATAGCATCCGGCCGGTGGAAAAAACCGCGAATAAAAGTAAGCTGATATACTGACGTAAGACGTAAAAAGGCACTTGCTAAAAAGCAAGTGCCTTTTTGGTGCAGCAAGGCAATCCAAATCCGAACCGTTTTTGTTGCTGATAGCTTCCTGCAATTCCGCGAAGGTGATGGTTTTCGTGCCTTCCTTGTAGTTGAAGGTGATCACCATTTTATCATCATACAGGAAAATCGCGTTGATGAAGGCGTCGATGAGCATCTTGCGGTGGCTCTGTTGCCGCACGTCCAGCTTGCGGAAGCGGTGGAGCCAGAAGGTCATAAACTCCGCGCTGACCTTGGGCTTTGCCAGCTTTTCGCAGGCAAGCCTGCTCTCAAGCTCGTCGCGGCGGTTTTCCATCTCCTCCAGCCGCTCCTTTGTGGAGCGCGTCAGGATGCCCTGCTGAATGGCGTTGAGCAGATTGCTGATGGCTGTGTCCGCTTCACGGAGCTGCTGCTCATACAGCGGCACGTTCACATTGTCCCTGTCCTGCAAGTCCATCAGCATGGATACGATGGCCTCGATTGCTTTGTCGTCCATGACCATTTTCATGGTTTCACCGACCACCAAATCCTCGATCCATTCTTTCCTGACGGGCTTCTTGTGGCACTCGGTGCGCTTCTTTTTGACCGACACACACTTGTAGTAGTGATGCACCTTTCCCGTGCGGCTTGTGCCGCTCTCGCCGCAGAGGTAGGCCCCGCAGTAGCCGCAGAACAGCTTGGTGGTCAGCAGATAATCGTCCTCGGCCTTGTGACGCGCCGGGGCCTTTTTGTTCTTCGCCAGCTTCTCCTGCACCCGGTCAAAGAGGTCTTGCGGTACGATTGCGGGGATGCCGTCCGGCACGACCACATCGCGGTATCGGAACTCCCCGATATATCGCCGGTTGTGGAGTATATGCCCCACGCTGTTGAAGGTCATTTTCTGCCCCCGCGTGTTGGTAAGCCCCTGCTCGTTCAGCCAATTCATAATGGAGGAAATGGTTTCTCCGCCGTCATATCGCTTGAAGGCTTCCAGCACGAACGGCGCGGTCAGCGGGTCGATCTGGAAGTGCTGTTCCGCGTCGATCACATAACCTATAGGCATCATGCCGCCGTTGAACTTGCACTTGAGGGCGTTATCCGTCATGCCGCGAACGACTTTTTCCGAAAGGTCGGCGGAGTAGTATTCCGCATAGCCTTCGAGGACGGATTCGAGAATGATGCCCTCCGCGCCCTCTGAAATAATCTCGGTGGCGGATACCACCTTCACGCCGTTCTTTTTAAGCGTGGCCTTGTACCGGGCGCTGTCATAGCGGTTTCGTGCAAACCTGTCCAGCTTCCAGACGATCACTATGTCAAACAGCCGCTTGCCGCTGTCCTTTATCATGTTCTGGAACTCCGGGCGGTTGTCAGTCTTTGCAGAATACGCACGGTCGATGTAATGCCGCAATACCGTGATTCCGTTTTTCTCGGCAAAGGCGGTACATTCGCGGAGCTGACCTTCGATGGATTCCTCCCGCTGGCTGTCCGAGGAATAGCGGGCGTAGATAACAGCTTTCATTTTTCGTCCACCTCCGAGAGCATCTGCACAAGCGTTGCCTTCAATCGTTCGTTCATAGCCGAGCCGGGGTCGAAGCACATTTCCACGAACCGCGCCATTTCGGGATTGTTCAGGCCGAGCTTCACACAGTTGTTGTAGATCATGCCGTGCGGGTCGTCCGTCCTGCCGAAAATGTAGTCCAGCGACACGTCAAAGTAGTCGGCGTATTTCAGAAAAACCTCCGGGGAGGGCGTGGAATCGTCAATCTCATAACGGGCGAGAGCGGATTGGGAAACGTCAAATTCCTTTGCCAGCTTCGCCTGCGAGAGCCTGACGCTTTCGCGCAAGCTCCTGAGCCGTTCACCGATGATTTTCAAGGCTGCGTCACCTCCTTTTCTGTTTCAAGTATACCCAGAAACAGAGAATATGTCAATGATATATTCACATAACGCCGCGATTCCCTGACGCGCCGCAGGCGAAGAAAGCTCCGCAGGAGCGCAGCCGATTTTGCAAAAATCGTTCAAAGGGGCTTGGGGACAAATTTCCCCAACAAGCGAAAAGTGGCTCCAAGCCACCTTGCTTGCCAAGTGTGAAGCCGGCAGGATTCACACAACGGCAAGAGCAGCAAAGAGGGCCCTCTTTGCCCTGCTTGCCAAATTGTCGTTACAATAGTTTGCCATTGGTGTGATCGATAGAGTGTACATTTTTGCAGGAGCGGACGCGTCAACTATTCAGTCTCTATTAACCGATTTACAATCTCAATAATATTGAGCGGATCAAAATCATATTTGAAAATTGATGCGATGATTATCTGATGATCAGAGAAGTCTCTTTTGAGAATATCCATCATCAGCTTAACGTTTTCTTCATCGACTTCTTTCCCGCTGGGTGAATCCAAAATGATGGGTAACTTAACCCCGATAGCTCGTTCAATTTCGATGATATATGCCAGCCGGAACGCAAACACTGTCTTGTGCAATACAGCCCCTGATAGTTCTTTAAGATTGGAAGTGAATAAATATGACGCCGCAATTGTCGTATCACTGCCTATTCCTAATTCGACCGCATATTTCAGAACAGTATGATAAAGGTTATTTACAACATTATTGTTCGTTTTTGTGCTATCAGTAATTGCTTGGCGAACATCTCTTAGTTTCTTTTCTAATCTTTTGATTTCCTTCTCGATTGCAACTGCATTGATTTGTAAAGAAGCAATTTTCCTATCAAATGCCTGCGTCATAGTTTCAGATTCCCAGAAGGATAACTGTTCAGTCTCAGATCGCCTTTGCGTTTCACAAGCAGTAATGCCGCCAAGAACTGATGCAAGCTCAGCCGAAATCAGTTTATGTTTCGTTATGAGATACTCAATGCTATCATCGAAGCCCACTATATTATCTGCCGTAACAGGGATGGTCGTTCCGTCCGGGCCTTTAATAAGCAACTTCATCTCGGCAATAAAGTTACTGAATTGCCGGTTATTCTTTATTGCTTTGTCAAGGCGGCGCAATTCTTTTTTTAGGGCATTCTGCCGTATTCTCAGCTGCTCTAATTCAGAATCTATCTTTTCATCGTAGTGCTCTACAGCAAGAGAACCTTCTTCGGTTTCGATAGTCTCTTGATATTGTGCAACGCTGAACATCTGCTTATATTTACCAAGTTCACGTGACAGTTTTGACTCCTGTTGAATTAATACCGTGCAATCACGTCCAGATAGACCACGAATAAGCTCTTCAATATTGAAATGAATACTACCAATGGCTACGCCTCTGTTAAGTAGCGTCCAGCCTTTTTCCTGATCCACATAGAATGCCCCGAGGAGATTACCTAAAATATCGGCATTCTCAGTTCCAAAAAGGATACTATGAAGCTCGTTTTGCTGCTCGGGCAAAACGTATGTAGTGCGTTCATTATTTGCAGATGCAGATAATACGATATGGGTATTCGCTGTTCTGGCGAGCGTTACTTCACCGACTTTCTCGGTGAAAATCACAGTTTCAACTTCACACCGCTCAAATTTGATTTTTCTTGTATTAGGAATGTTATAACCAAGAGAGTACAGCAAAAACCTGAGGAGCGTAGTTTTGCCCTTGCTGTTTTGCTTGCTGTGAACCAAATTGGCAGTGTCAGAGAATTCAATGGAGCGACTGAAAAGTCCCTCTTTGATGCGGATAGATTTAATGATCATAGGGACACCCCCCTTTTGATCTTGTTGATGTCATATCTTCTGCGTATCACATTGTATACCACTACTTTGGATAGCGCTTCCGCAGTAGCAGACTCAATACCACCGTCCTCGAACTCTGACGAATAGTTTCTCCAACATTCTTCTACGAAATCGATGGTTTTTTCGCTTGCTTTTCCGGCATTTTTATATGCATTGAAATCGAAGAGAATCTTTGTAAAAAACTCTACTCGTTCACAGCAAGAATCGATTGTTTCTCTAAATCGACGAACAACCTCATCATATTGAACAGAATCAAACCGCTCGATAAAATCACGGTCAATCCTATCTATATCTGTTGCAATGACTATTATAGGCCAAATAAGGCTTTTCTTTGAAAGTGTGATATTGGCATTTTTCTTTGTACCGTTTTTAAATACTTCTCCGCACCACACCCGATGTAATTGCCTGCCTATACCCGGAATATCGAGTTTCAAGTCGCCAATAAACTCATCGATTACCTTAGAAACAGCTTTGTAGCGTTCTGCGTCATCGTCGGTTTCAAAGGGAACAACCTGAATAACAAACTGGTCTGTATCCAATGGTTGATCCATTTGCGATAGATAGCCGGTTATGATCTTTTGTGCTGATTCAGGCAGCGTATTAAAGCCACGGCGTGCCGGTCCCCAGAAAATGCTTCTCGATGCATCTTCATTCAGTGGATTTGGGGAATTAGTTATTAAAATCAGTTTTTCAGTTTGAACCTTTTTGCTTCCTTCCGATAATGACTTCAGTGCCTTTTTGAGATTATTGCGCACATTTGTAAAATCCGTGCTGCTGTTTACTATTGCTTTCGCCTGAGCCAAGATATGACTACCACTATATAGCTTGATATCAATATCCTCGTTCTCGCTTTCCAATCGTAAAGACTGCAATTCTTTTATGTTTTCAAGCATCAGAACGATAGCAGCGTTAACCTGAAAATCAAATCCGAAGAGTACTGCATCAGCACGCTTGCCTTTTCCCATACCGACACCTCCCTTTTTTACAGCTCTTTAAATCTCTCTGCAAGCAGTGCAAACGATGAGTTTGGCATAACCTGCTTTGACGGAATGAACAAATACCGCCACTGCTTATAACCGTTTGCCTTTCCCCAGTGGGAGGCAACTTCACAGTACTGGACGCCGCGCTTTTTCTTGGCAATGACCTCCGGGTCGTTGAGCTTATCCTCGCCCTTGACCTCCACGAGATATATCGTATAGTCGGTCTCCACAACAAAATCCGGCTCATAGTTATGCCCGTGGTTGTAGGTGATATTGAACTCCTGCGGAGCAGGACGAAGCCAGTTCTGCACATCCGGATCCGTTTCCAACACCCGTGCAAGTAGCAACTCAGGGCGGCTGTCAAACTTAGCAGTGCTGAACACGCCCCGCTTAATACCTTCAAACAGCACCGATTGGATATTCCCCACATAATCGTCGGAGAAAAGATTGACCCGTTCAGAGCAGCTATAGGACTGCTGCAGATTGTAATCTCTTGTGCCAACCACTTCTTCCTGCAAGAAACCGTTCTCACAATAGAAGTGCTGGAGCATTTGCTTATAAATTTTATTACCAATATCACGCTTGTACATCATAATGATGTTCTGCATTCCGTTGGTACCATACTGCGTTTCGTAATGGTCGCAGACCTGTGTGATCAACCTGAACAGTAGCTTAGAGCATTTTTCGTAGTCGATCTCTGGCTTCTGACGAAGCTGCTCCAATATGACCTTCTTCGGATTATAGCCCTCAAAGTCGATAGCATCACCCTTAATACGCTGCCGGTCCTGCATATCCTCTAAATTCTGAACGAGCAATTCATTTCTAATCGGCGCATGGGTAAAATCTGCCATATCCAAATCAAAGTCCACGAACACATATTCCTCAACCCCAGCGTCCGTTACCTTGATGCGCGGAATCAGAATAAATTTGTTCTCGGCAGCCCTGTGGGTTTCCGCGGTCTGATAAAGCATCCACGCCGCCAGCGGCATTTCATTCTCTTTGAAGGTCTGCCCCAAGTCCTTATCCTCGGCAACCTTCTGTTTTACAGTTTCGACGATCTGCTGCGCCTGTACTGGGGTGACCGTGTGCGCCGGTGTATGCTGGATATGCTCCTCGACTTCTGCTTTGATCAGATCTGTCACCTTTTTGATTAGTGCATCCGTGGTATCCGTCTTTTCAATTTGCGTGTGGGCATAAGCCTTTTCCAGCTCAGTATCTGGGTCGGATTCTATCGTCAGTTGGGTATAGACTACTTCTTCTGGCTTGATTTCCTCTGCTTTGATTACATTCCCGGCCTTGAAGATAGAATCGCCCTTCTGCGCCTCTGCCAGAATATCATTGAATTTATCATGGGCGGTCAGCATAACGGCATCCACATCCCGATCTCCGGTGCGCTCCCCATAGGGCAGGCGCAGACCTCTGCCAACCATTTGCTCCCGCAGAATTTTGGATGCTGCCGTCCGAAGCGGGACGATGGTATAGAGGTTGTTGACATCCCATCCTTCTTTGAGCATATTGACATGGATCACGATCTCCACCGGATTTTCGGGATTCTCCACGTCCAGAAGCAGACGGGTGTTTGCCTCAGTCTCGGAGCCTTTCTGCTTGGAATGGACGATGATTGTTTTATTGCGGTATGCGCCGTTGCGGAATTCATCGGATTTGATAAAACTTTCCACCCACGCTGCGTGGTCAGTATCCTTACACACAACAAGCATAAACGGCTTCACGATAGGCTTGCCGTAATTGGCGGCATAGACCTCCAGCTTGCGTTTGGTGCTTTCGTGACAGGTTATGCCGTCCAGGAGCATCATTTTATCGAGCTGCTCGTCACCGAAATTATAAAAATCGATGTCGGAGCGGGTGACCGCAAACGGGGTGCGGGTATAACCATCCTCGATGGCCTTGGACAGCGGATACTCAAATACCACATTCTTGAACGGCACCTGTTTTGCACCCTTGGTCACAAGCGGCGTGGCGGTCAGTTCCAATCCGAGTAATGGATTCAGTTCGTCAAGAGCCTGTGCGCCTTTTTCTGCACGATAATGGTGCGATTCATCCATAATAAGCACCAGATCGGGCAGATTGGAAAGGTACTGGTAGAACGAGTCACCAATGACCTCGTTCACCTTTTTCATGTTGGCGCCTTCTTTATTGAATTTATCGATATTGTACACGAAGATGCGAATATCGGATTCAAAGAAAGTAAGGCTCTTCTCTCGATAATCATCATCCGTGATAATCTGCGGAGGGGGGCTAAAGCAACCCAGACCCTTGAATACATACTTGGCGCTGTTAAAATCGCTCAAGTCCCTTTTCAGCTTATCGTAGATGGTAGTGTTCGGCGCAACGACAAAAAAATTCTTAATGTTGTGCTGGGTATACAGATAGGCGATGAACGCGCCCATTAGCCTGGTCTTGCCAACACCGGTGGCGAGAGCGAATGTCAGCGACATGAAATCACGCTCAAAATCGGAGCAGATTGGGTACATGGCGTGGACAGCACCGAGAGCCGCTTTTATATTCATACCCTTGCGGAGCTGTACGGCGTTTGTTATCTCCTCCAAGATTTTCAGCGATTGCGTCTGCGGCTTGCGAAGCGACATTACGCCGCTGATGTAATCCGTGGTGTAGAGCGGAAAATCGTTATACATCCTGTTCCTCCTCGCCGCAGTCATCGTACACCGGAGGGTGAACGATATTCAGGTTATAATCCGTCTTGCCAAACTCGCAGCGTTCCAGCAGCATTTGCGGGATCTTCTTCACCGTGATGTTGCCATAGGCCTTATCCAGCCCGCTGTCAAAGGAACGGCAGGCAATGATGAGATATTCGCCATCTTCCATCGTGTCCTTGATGGAATCCAGATAGGTGCTGTTGAGATGCCGTGTGGTCACGAAAAGATAACTGTTCTCGTTGCCCACGGATTGCTTCCAGAATAACGCCCCATCCGGCTGATAGCGGAAGCCCTCATGCAGCGCCACCGCCGCTGCCAGCATATTGGCATCATAGTCCTCGTTGATGACATATTCGTCAAATGGGTCTTTGTTAATGAGCGTTGGTGCGACCTCATAGAAGCGGTACCCTCCGCCGCCTTGCCAATCAACAGATTTTGTAATACCTGACTTGTCTTTATCTGCAACTAGTGCATCAATTCGAGGTTTACAGTGGGTATATGCCTGTTCTCCCATTTCAATACCGATCCAGCGGCGCTTCATTTTGTGGGCAACCGCAATAGTCGTTCCGGAGCCTAAGAACGAATCCATCACCCAGTCTCCTTCACTTGTTGCTATTTCCAATACTCTTTTAATCAAATGCTCCGGTTTTTTACCCTTTGGGAAAGAAACGTTACCTTCTTTATGCAGATTGTTGGACAGAATATCATCCCACAATGTTGTTAATGGCTCAGCCGATACCAATTCGCCATCGATAAATCTAAGCTTATCTTTATAGAACAGAATTCGTTCCCCGTTAATGAAATACATGTCGGGGTTATTCTCGCGGTGTAAGTAGAATATTTCAGCCGGCTTGCCTTTCGAAGCCAGCACTGTTTCCTGCACATCTTTACCTACGCTCTTCATATCGGGTCGTGCAGTACGAATTACAGAAATGGCATTGTTAATAACAAACTGGTCCAGCAAAGCAGGGTTATTCTTTACACATTTACGAGCAGCAGGTAAATCAATCTTATTCGCTTGTGCAAACGCTTCAATTAGCGTAATAATATTCCAGTTTACATAGTTATCGTGGATATTTGTAATGAATTTAGTATATCTATCATCACGGCCACGTTTTGTATACACACGGTTTGGATTCCAGAATTCCTTTTTCTTGGAATACATTAGAATGAAATTTGTTGTAGTAACGCAGCCAGGGTTAATTGCCTTATGACCGGTGGCCGCCCCTTGCTTAAAGGTAATCAAGTATAGGCGATTTTGCTTTCCAAAGATTTCGTCCAAAAGGAGTGTTAGGTACGGGAGGTTCTGATCATCAATATGGACGAACAGCGTTCCATCATCTTTCAGAAGAGTATGGATAATTTGCAAACGGCTCCGCATTAAATCCAGCCATATTGACATTTCGAGGTTATCATCATAGTTTTCGAATGCCTGCCCAGTATTAAATGGCGGATCGATATAGATACACTTTACTTGCCCGGCAAATTTGCTCTCAAGTGCTTTCAACGCCAAAAGGTTATCACCATGGATAATCATATTCTCGGTATCCGGGTCGGCAGCGATGTTGGAAAGCTCCGCATTCTCAATCAACAGGCGAGGCTCTACCCGAATCGGCTCGTCCTTGCCGTACCAGGTCAGTTCCAGTTTATTCGCCATCCTCTACACCTCCAATCGGTATTGTTTCGGGCAATCGGCCAGCTTGCGCTGCCAGCTTCTTTTCCTGTGACTTTACACGACGCTCCAGTTTTTTTATATCCTCGGAAGGAGGAAGTTCTTCCGGCTTAATCCCTCTCTGACCAAGCATTTCACGCACAGAAAGATTATTCTGTACGTGTTCACCAGTGATAGCACGTTCACCTTGTAAATCTTTTTCTTCTACATTGTAGTTGGTCATTTCTGTTGCCAGATTCTTTGCTGCTATGGTCAATGTGGGAAGAAAATCAGCCAGTGGGCGATTTTCTTTTACCCCCAGACGTGCTTTCATTTCCATCGTAGTGTGACCGCCAAACAAAGCCTGATCACCTTTGGAACGAATACGACCAAAGCCAGCATCATCAACACCACGCTCATAGATATTCTGAGATAGACGCTTTTCAGATTCACGCAGTCTGCCACGAGCCTCGGTACGCTCAATCAGCGCAATGCGTTCTTCAATCAGTTCCTGCTTGCGGGTCTGTACAGCGAAGTAGCTTTGCGCAAAAGCAATTTCTTCCTTTTTGGGATCGCCATTCTGGGCAATCAAATAGCAGGCATAGCGGGTCAACATATAATCTTTAACCGACCTACGAGCGCCACTACCCAGAGTAACCATTTTCGTGACCTCACGAAAATGGTCGGACACCTCAATGCCACTGGTTTCACAGGAATCCATCGCACGGGAGATTGCTTTATCAAAGTTTTCCCAACGCTCATAGCCGAGTAAGGGCATCAATTCACGGGCATACCAAAACTCAACTTTAGCGGTCTCATCGTTATGTATAACAAGATCAAACTGTTCTTTAATTTGACCAACTCTCTTTTTATCCATTATTCTTCCTCCGTATTATCAGGCAAAAATTCCAGAATCTCATCTACGCCACAATTAAGAACTTTACAGATTTTTTCTATGCTATCCAGAGAAACATAATTGTTTTTTCAGTCCGGTAATGATGTTTGCACTAAAACCGCCTCTCTCCATCAATTCGGCATTGGTCATGCCTTTGTCGATCAGCAGGTGAAATAACTTTTTATAGGTTACAGCCATGTTGTTTTTCCTTACATCGGCATCTGTGGTTTATCGACGCTATTTATTTTATCACGAAAATGCGAATGAGTCCATCGCATTCGGTGAGTGCATAGAGATTCGGCTACCGCTGAAGGTTTTATTATGTTATACAGGCGGGCAGGCACAAGCTGTGCTTGCCCGCCTTGTCTGCCAAAAAGCGCGACGGGCGGCGGCAGTCAATGGCGCGAAGCGTTCATCTTGACCATTGACGGCTGGCGGCTGCTGCGCTACGGCCCTTTCCAATCTGCAAGCCACAGAACAATTTCGGTAGCCGCTGCCAAAATTACGCTGTCAGCCGCTCCGTTCCCGTGGTATTGACGTGCAGCCTCGCCGCTGCTATAATGAAAACACAATTTCAGACACAGGACACCATGCAGACGCAGACGGGCTGAGAGGCTTGACAGGCGGCTGCATTTTCATTTTCGGATAAGAAAGGAAGGATGCGAAGGGAAAAAGCGCAGACGGCAACAGACGCTCAAGACGCCATTCCTCCGCCGCGCGGGAGAAAGCTGCGGCAAAATACTTTTTCGGAGGTGCAACTTGAGCAGGCGGAAAAAGCTCACCAACAACAGCGGCATCCCGCAGCATGAGATCGAAAACATCGCCCGAATCCTGCTGCCGGATATCCTCGCCTTTTACGAGAGTGAGGAAGGGCAGCGGGAGTTTGCGGAATGGAAGGCGGCGCGGGACGGGGCAAAAACAGACAAGGACAGCAACGGCGAGAACATCGCCTGACGATAGATATAAGACAAATCCAAGGGATATATGCTCCTAAAACAGCATGGCAAAGGGGATGGCAGACCGCCATCCCCTTTGCGCGTTTGTTCAGTTTTCGTAGGGCTTGTACTCCGTGACGGCATTCAGATATGCCTCTATATCTTTGGTTTTCTCGGCCCTCTGGGCTTGGATTCGGGACGCTTGACCACGCCGTTTCTGAAATGCGTATCCTCGAACTTCTCGAAGAAAACAAATAATCCGAACCCATCTCCGATTAAGAAGATTTGGTTCGGATTATATTGGTTTGGTGCGGGTAACAGGGGTCGAACCTGCACGCCGTGAAGCACGAGAACCTAAATCTCGCATGTCTGCCAATTCCATCATACCCGCGAATATTCAATTGCCAGTTGCAATAATAGCACACCATTTATTTTTTTGTCAATCACTTAAAAATGAGTGTTGACTATTGTAAACAGAATAATTAGAATAAGCGAGGTATTCGTGAAAAAGAAGGTTTTAGAATGATCGCTGCAATTGTGAATGCTCTGGGTATACTGATCGGCGGAACGCTTGGTACGTTGCTCAGGTCAAAGATAAACCATAAGCTTGTCGATTGCCTTATGACTGCGATGGGGCTTGTTGTAGTTTCGGTCGGCGTGCAGGGCATAGTCGGCTCGACGGATACGATGTGCCTTGTTCTGTGCCTTGCGATCGGCGCGATTATCGGACAGGCTCTGCGCATAGACGAGTTTATCGACGGCATGGGTGTGCGCGTTGCAAAGCTGTTTGAGGGCAAAAAATTTGCCGACGGCAGATTTGCCGACGGTGTGATAAGCGCATCCGTGATGTTCACGGTCGGCGCAATGGCCATAATGGGCTCGCTCGATGCCGGACTGCGCGGAAGCTACAGCGTGCTGTTCACGAAAACGGCGATCGACGGCGTTGCAGCCGCTGCAATGTCGGCGGCGATGGGCATCGGTGTTGTGCTGTCGCTCGTCCCTGTTTTGATATGGGAAGGGCTGCTTATATTGCTGGCCGGAGCCTTGGCGCCCATTCTCAGCGCCGAGGTCGTTTCCGAGATAAGCGCCGTCGGCGGCGCGATATTTATCGGCATGGGGCTTAACATGATCGGCATAACCGACCGCAAGGTGAATGTTCCGAACCTTCTCCCGGCGCTGGTGCTGCCGATAATATATGTGCCGTTGGTGTCGTGGTTAGGAGGGCTGCTGTGATGAAAAATAAATCTGCCGTTATAGTGATCCTTGCAGGCTCGCTGTGGGGCTTCATGGGCTTTTTCCGCCGCACGCTCGATTCGATGGGCGTTTCGGCCATAGGCTGCATTGCCGTAAGATGCATTTTTGCCGCCGCGCTGTTCGGAATAGTCCTTCTTGTAAGCGACAGGCAGGCCTTTAAGATCAAGCTCAAGGATATATGGATATTCTTCGGCAGCGGCATAGTGTCGCTTTTGGTGTTCGGCGTGTGCTATTTCAAGGCCATGGACTACATGAGCCTGTCGGCAGCGGCAATATTGCTGTACACGGCGCCATGCTTTGTTATCCTGTTCTCGGCGCTGCTTTTTAAGGAAAAGCTCACGGGGCAGAAGCTCGCTGCCATGCTGCTTGCGTTTGCCGGCTGCTGCCTTGTATCCGGCATCGGCGGAGGAACAACGATAACGCCGATCGGACTTCTGCTCGGCCTTGCGTCGGGCGTGTGCTATGCGCTTTACAGCATATTCAGCCGCTTTGCGCTAAACCGCGGCTACTCGAGCCTGACGATCAATTTCTATTCCTGCCTGCTTGCAACGATCGGGGCAACGGTCGCCGGCGGAACGGAATACCTTAATATTATAACGGCAAGCGCGCCGAACTTAGGCTTTGCGTTTGCCACCGGCCTTGTGACATGCTTTTTGCCGTATCTGCTGTACACTCGCGGCCTTGAGGGGCTTGAAAACGGCAAGGCCTCTATCATGGCCTCGGTCGAGCCGGTCGTCGCTACGATAGTCGGCGTTGTGATATACAAAGAAGCGCTCACGGCAATGAGCGTAGCCGGTATAGTCCTCGTCCTTGCGGCGATCGTCCTTTTGAACATAAAGCTCGGGAAAAAGCAGAGATGACTATGGATAACAGAGTCCTCGTTGAAATAACAGTGAGGACTCTGTTTTTGCTTGTAACATGAAAAATCAAATATTGACAAATACGTATGCTAAATGTATAATTAACACAAAAAGGAATGATTAAACTGACAACAAAGGAGGCTATATTATGCTTGATATAATTTGAGTTTACGGCAAATATAATGTGAATTACATCTATTGGCAAAGAAAAAATTAATTGTACGGTAATTAAAAGGAGTAATAATGAGAAAGATTGTAATTTGCCTGCTTCTTGCATTTACTATTTCTTTCGACCTATTAGCATTATCTGCTCAGGCAGCAGCACCGGTAACAGGAACATTTGCCGGAATTAGTGATTATACATATTGCTCTCATGAGGATAGAATGGGAGCGAAGTATGTTCAAAACCTTAATGATGGGTTAATCACATTGGACGCAGCTGGCTATATTGACTATTCACTACTCCCGGGAGGAATGTACAAAGACTCTGCTGTGAATATTGACACATGTCTTGGTATACAGAGAGCGACGCTCTATGCGTATTCTGGGCATGGATTAATCTATGATACACTGAATAATTCATTGCATATGAATGATCAAATAGGCACATTTCAAACATATCATAGTTATCTCCCGAATGGTGATAAATGCATATACGTAAATAAGAGAACACAGGACATCGCGTTTAACCATAAATACGTAATTCTTTATACTTGCAATCAGCTTACTAATAGCGGAAGTACGACTAAAGCAAACAAAATCATGGAGATGCTCAATGGAACGAGGCTGCTTATGGGTTTTGCGTCTACTATGTATTTAGATTCGCGAGAGGGAACTAATTTTACACAACAGTTGAGGAAGTACTCAATTAAAGATGCTTTTTTTGCATCAGCGAGTATTTTCCAAACGCAGAGGGATTCTGGCGATGCAATCGCAAGAGTGATCGGGTATAAACCAGCGAAAGATGATTCTATTCAAAGTGCGTATGCATATGCACCCGTGGCAAAAAATAGTATGTCGTCCTTTGGAATCATTGAAACGCGTACAATACAGCACAAAGGCGTGCTGATACCTTAGGAGAGTGAGTATGAGATATATTAAATATTGCACTATACTGATTGGCGCAGTTTGTATTTCCATTGCCTTGTACGGTTGCGCTCAAAGTGATATGCATCCAGAAATTGCTAAGCCCGGAACATCATTTTCCGCAAATATTAATATCGATGATAGCCTTAAAATAGAAGTGCCTAATAATGCAAAATACATTTATGAGTTAGGCGTTGATATTGAGAAGTCAAAGTCTCAGATAGAACGATGTTTGAATGTTTCTCTTGCCGACTATGACAATGACAGCCTTATTGACGATTATATCAGCTATACAATTGGTGACTGGACAGCGGATATTATGACTGAAAACGGCTATTGGACGATTGGATATCTTGGTAATAAATGCGGTGAAGCGGATGATATAAGCGATGAAGATGCAGTCAAGATAGCTGCTGGTTATTTGAAAGAGCGTGGACTTATCGGAGACGATGTGAAAATGTGCGATGCAATCGGGCTTAATGAGGGACTTCGAGATGACGGCTCATATGGGGTGCTGTCAAAAGAGCCTTATTTTTATCCGAAAATCAACGAGATGACTGTACTTGGTATATTCAGGATAGGAGTTACGGTAAATACGGATGGAAAAGTTGTCGGCGTTGATTATCTCATTAGCCCTGTGGTGGATAAAATTCCGGCGGTACTTGCGGACAGACCTGCAATTGAAGCAGAAATTGCTGCTAAAAACTATTCGGCAAGTTTCAGTCAAAACCTCTCAGATATAAAAATCACTGCGGCCAACTACAGACTTTATGCAGATGGCAAGGCGGTTGATGACGGAAAGACCTACCTTTATCCGGTTCTCGTTTTGCTCGGACAAGGAAAAACAGCGGATGGGAATATTGAAAACTTTGATGTAATAATTGATGCACAAAAATAGGAAGAACTCCACGTTTTAAACGTGGAGCTCTTCCTTTGCCACTGGAAGTTCCTTTTTACTATAGGCTTTCGACCCATGCGGCGAGGTCTGCTTTCGACGTGCCGCGTCTGAACACCTTGCCCTCTAAGAGCTTAGCGCCGCCGCAGCTCGGCTTGAGCACGGAATTTGTCTTGCCCATGCCGCTGCTGCCGGAGGTGGCAAAGGGGATGACCGTTTTGCCGGAAAGCTCGCAGCCTTCAAGGAAGGTGTTTATGATCCTCGGTGCAACATACCACCAGATCGGGAAGCCGACGTATATTTTGTCATAAGCGCTGACATCCGGCAGCTTCGCTATTGCCGGGCGCGCGTCGGGGTCGTTCATTTCGATCGTCGAGCGTGCTTTCTTATCCATCCAGTTGAGGTCGCCGGGTTTGTACGGAACCTCGGGGACTATCTCAAAAAGATCGGCGCCGATCGCCTCGGCCAGCGTGCCCGCAACGGTCTTGGTAGAACCCGTCGGCGAAAAATATGCAACTAAGCTTTTGCTCATGGTTATCGCTCCTTGTATTATATTGATAACTATATTGTACACCATAAGTCAAGAAAATGCACAGTGCCGGGCGGCACTGTGCATTTAAAATTTTGCTGATTACTTGTACATCTCGATGAGACGCTGCAGGTGCTCGTAGCGAGCCTTTGCATTCTCCTCGTTGCGCTCGAACAGGTTCTCTGCGCGATCGGGGAACTCACGGGTCAGACGGTTGTAGCGAGCCTCGTTCATGAGGAAGTCGCGGTAGCCGCCTGCGGGAGCCTTGGAATCGAGGGTGAACTTGCCGGTCTCAGCCGCAGGATTGTAGCGGAAGAGGTTCCAGTAGCCGCACTCGACAGCCTTCTTCATCTCGGACTGGCAGTTGGTCATGCCGCCCTTGATCGAGTGCATCTCGCAGGGAGAGTAAGCAATTATGATAGACGGGCCGGGATAAGCCTCGGCTTCCTTGATGGCCTTGAGAGTCTGGATCATGTTTGCGCCCATTGCGATCTGTGCAACGTAGACATAGCCGTAGGTCATTGCGATCTCGGCGAGGGACTTGGACTTGATCTCCTTGCCTGCTGCCGCGAACTGAGCGACCTGGCCGATGTTGGATGCCTTGGATGCCTGACCGCCGGTGTTGGAGTAGACCTCGGTGTTGAATACGAAGATGTTGACGTCTTCGCCGGAAGCGAGAACGTGGTCAACGCCGCCGAAGCCGATGTCGAATGCCCAGCCGTCGCCGCCGAAGATCCAGCAGCTCTTCTTGTTCAGGAAGTCCTTCTTCTCAAGCAGCTCTGCACGGGTGTCGCAGCCGCAGTCGAGCTTTTCGAGCGCAGCAACGAGATCCTTGGTAGCTGCCTGGTTTGCTTCGCCGCAGTTGTAGGTCTCGAGCCACTTTGCAGCCTCGGGAACCTTGTCGGCGATAGCTTCGACCTTGCTCTTGAGGTCGTCGCGGATCTTCTTCTGGCCGAGGTAAAGGCCGAGGCCGTGCTCGGCGTTATCCTCGAACAGGGAGTTTGCCCAGGAGGGACCCTTGCCTTCCTTGTTGACGGTGTACGGAGAAGTTGCAGCCGGGCCGCCCCAGATGGAGCTGCAGCCGGTAGCGTTGGAGATCATCATGTGATCGCCGAACAGCTGAGTTACGAGGCGAGCATAGCTGGTCTCTGCACAGCCTGCGCAGGAGCCGGAGAACTCGAGGTACGGCTGCTTGAACTGGCTGCCGATAACGGTGTCGTTCTTGACTTCGGGCTTCTCGCTGACCTTGGAGACCATGTAGTCGAATACCGGCTGCTTGTCTTCCTGGCTCTCGAGGCCGACCATCTTGAGCGACTTGGTGGGGCAGATGTTTACGCAGACACCGCAGCCCATGCAGTCGAGCGGAGAAATGGCCATGGTGTACTTGTACAGGCCCTTGCCCTTGCCGGCGCGGAAGTCAACGAGGTTTGCATTTTCGGGAGCTGCCGCGGCCTCTTCCTCGTTAAGAGCGAAGGGACGGATGGTAGCATGCGGACATACGAATGCGCACTGGTTGCACTGTGCACAGGTCTCTGCGGTCCACTCGGGAACGAAGGCGGAAACGCCGCGCTTCTCGTAGGCGGAAGCACCGAGCTCGAAGGTGCCGTCTGCGTGATCGACGAAAGCGGAAACGGGCAGGGAGTCGCCGTCCATCTTGTCAACGGGATCAAGGATGGTCTTGACCATCTCAACGGTCTTTTCGCGGCCGGTGTAGACCTTGTTGCCTGCCTTGTCCTCTGCGGTCTTCCAGGACTCGGGAACATCGACCTTGACAAATGCGGTAGCGCCGGCGTCGATAGCCTTGTGGTTCATATCGACAACGTCCTGACCCTTCTTGAGGTAGGATGCGGTGGCCTTTTCCTTCATGTAGCGGATAGCGTCTTCCTGAGGAATGACCTTTGCCAGCGTGAAGAATGCAGACTGCAGAATGGTGTTGGTGCGCTTGCCCATACCGATCTCGCGAGCGAGGTCGATTGCGTTTATCATGTAAAGCTGGATGTTGTTGTTTGCAATGTAGCGCTTGGAAGCAGCGTCAAGATGATGCTCAAGCTCTGCAAAATCCCACTGGCAGTTGATGAGGAACACGCCGCCGGGCTTAACGTCGCGGACGATGGGGAAGCCCTTGGTTATGTAAGCGGGAACATGGCATGCAACGAAGTCTGCCTTGTTGATGTAGTACGGGCTCTTGATCTGCTTGTCGCCGAAGCGCAGGTGGCTGATGGTGACGCCGCCGGTCTTCTT
>CECA01054564.1_pt1 | contig 53607 bp, 50 predicted proteins | sample 557351 | NCBI WGS metagenome assembly CECA01 (sample SAMEA3182051, study PRJEB8094) | gut metagenome | biome: human; feature: gut; material: Stool; isolation source: human stools | place: Canada | collected 2012-03-07 | reverse complement strand
CTTTATTCAATGCAGCCTGCCGGTCTTGCTGGTTGGTCCAGTTCCCGAATTCCACTCCTCGGAATCCAAACGCATCCCGGAACTCATCCGCACTTATATCCCTGCCGGAACGCCAGTCGCGTCCTTTCCGCGGACGCTGTTCCCGGAATGCTATCTCCGTACGGTCTTTCATCCCCCGGTAGCTGGCTTCCAACTCATCATAGTGCTCCTTGACGTATTCCAAGGCGTCTTTTCCACGCTTGAATCCGTCTGCCACGATTATCGAAGGTTTTCCTTTTACAGTGATATAGGCACTACCGTCACTGCGCCGCTGATACACGGAGAACTGCGTCTTTTTCTCTCCCTTTTGTTCCAAGGTATTCTCTCCGGCAAAGGCTCGAAGAGCCTCCTCCGCTTTTTCCCGGGTGGGGTATATACCGCCGTGCTTCCCTGCGTTTGTTACATACCACTGCCCCTTTATCGACACCCATTTTCCTTCCTTGTCATAGTGTCCTGCACTGTCTCCCAGTTCTTCCAGTCCTGCCTTATCTATCTGATGTCCTCCGTCGTAGCCCCCCAAAGCCATGCGAGCAGCATGCATTCTCCTGATACCCCGTATTTCGAGTATTTTGTTCAGAAATTCTTTCTGCTCGCTCTCCGGCAAAGCTACGAGTCTCAGCGAGGCCTGATACAACTCAAATACTTCCGATACCCAGCGTTTAAGTTTGTAAGCCGTTCGAGGCTTGGAAGGGATTATATCACGGATCACCTGCAACAACGTGATTATTTCATTCGACACTCCTTCCTTGCGCAGTTTCCCGTAGTCGAAGTTGAATATTTTGCTCACAGGAAGGCTGCGCAGATCCTCCATTACCTCATTCGGGTTATTCTGCGCTTTCTCCTCACGTTCGGCATACTCACGCATCAGGTCTTTCCGTGCTCCGCCTATCTTCTCGCCTACATCCTCTATCTTTTCTGCGGCAGAGGCTTGATCCGCCGGTTTCTTTTCACTACCTTTGTCGATAGAAGATGAGCCGGACGGAAGAGCAGAAAGGGCTGCTGCCGCATCCTCGGATGTCAGTATGAGGAATTGCCCGCCCTCGCGTTCGGCCTGTCTTTTTAACTTGGCCAATCCTTTGGCGTCTATTCTTCTCCATCCGACTATCTCCACATTCTCCTTATTTCGATTCACATCCAATACAGTGATCGAATTTTTGTCAGCTGTTTGCACCGCCACCCAATAATTGGGTCTTTTCACGGGTTGTGACTGTCCGACAAACGTAGCCTTATATAAAGCGTTGTGTAATATTTCTCTACTTTGTGTGGGAGTTAATTCGGGATGAGTATTTCTGTTTTTCTCGAATATACTCTTCTTTATCACCACAGGCTTTCCCTGCGTACCTATGGCGTCGGCAACATTCTGCGGAAGTGTCGGCAGTTCTACATTGCGCGAAGGGGTTGTGAAGTCTTCGTCCGTAAGTTCATCTATCGACCCTATTTTATCTGTACGCAGACCTATGGATACCTCCTTTGAATTATTTTGTGTATCCTCTCGGGCTATCTCCTGTTCTCTGGTCAGTCTTTCTTGCTTGTCGTATTCCTGTTTGGCCTTGTCCACACGCTCCGCGTAATCCATCAGGCTTTCTCCATCGTTTCTTTCAGGAGCCACAAAGGCTCTCCGGTTATTTTCTTTCCTTTGGGATATCGCTTGTTGCGCCTCATAATCCAAACTATTATTGGAAAAACGCTCCGTAAATCCCCGAAGCGTAGCCACTCTGGTTTTCGGATTGTGGATGACGGCCAGCAATACCTCGTAGTCGGGATCCACAGACAGGACATCCAGCACATCCGGATTCTCCGTCTCCGCCGCAAGGTCTCTGCGAACTCTTGCCGCTTGGAATGCCTGCACAGGAATACCAGAATTCATCAGCGCATCCTTGCACGTCTTCGCGATGAATGCCTGCACCTTATATTCCGGAGATTCTTTATCCTTCCTTCCACGGATTCTATCCTTACTCTGTAGATAGGTAGAAGCTATCAGTTTGAGATCCTTTGACCCTTCCACATAATCCCGGAGCGCTTTTTCTGCTTTTGTTATCGCATCTTTTTCACCGGATTCATACGCCTTCCTCAATTCTTTGGGCAAAAGATGAGGCTGTTTCCCAACCTTTTCTTTCTTTCCCTCTTGACTTTCTTCTTCGGGGACTGTATTTTTGTCGGTAGAAGATACGGGATCGGTTTGTGGCGCAACCGTGCCCTCGGTAGTGGGGTCAGACATTTTCCCCTGCGACGAGTATAAGCCATCTGCTACGTCTGAGGCAGTAGAAACATCATCGGCGTGTTTCCAAACCAATTTCCCTTTCATAAGGAGGTTCGTAAGTACGTTCCTCCTTTTTTCTTGGTTGGAAATAACCACTTCTCTCCCGTCCTTGCTTACCGTTACAGAAGTAAAATAATAATAACGTGAGCCATCGCTCTTCACAAAGGCCTTTACGAAGACATAAGAAGACCCTCGTTCCGTCGTATCCCCTTCTTTGGCTTCACTGCTATCCTCTATGATAACATCCGGATTTTCGAGTGTAGGCTTGACCATTCCCAATTTACCCTCTCTACCTTGCCTCATCAGTTTGGTAAATTGGTTCTCCCCCATCTTCACTTCACCTATGGGCGTATTCACCACGCCATCTTCTCCGAACTCTGCATCCCAGTTTTCGATGGTCAGTTCCATCTCGGGAGCTACTTCGGCACTCTCTTCCATACGGGAGACGATCTCCTTCGCTTCTTCTTTCGTCAGCGTTTCTTCCTGTTTTTCTACGTTCCCCTCTTGACTTTCTTCTACCGGCGCTGTATTTTTGTCGGTAGAAACGGTATTTTCTCCTTGCGTAGGAAGGAGGTCCGGCACACTCTCTGAGTGTTCAGCTAAGTGCCCGTCAGAGCTGGAAGGAGAATATTTTTCATTTTTCGATTGATCCCGAACCAGAACATTCGCAAGGATGTCCTTGTACAGGGCGATACCTCCGTGAGGCTTAGACGCTGCGGTTTGAAGGGTGTCGCCCTTCTCTTTTATGTTATCCGCCACAAAGACCTCGTGGACATACAGCCGGTTCTTGTTCGCATCCTGCATTGCCCGGCAAAAGACATAACTCCGCTTGCCGTTATAATTTATCGGATAGGCAAAATAATTGTCTATCACGCCACGCTCTCTACTATCCGGCATCGTACCGAGGTAAACCGCATTTTCAAACCCTTCCACCAGGGAGGTAATGGCATCCAGTTTAGCCTGTCCATACCGATGGGCAAGAGAGCTTTCTACCGAATTTCTGTTTATTTCCACCTCCCCTACTTCCGTATCGTAAAATACAGGTTCCGGTACATTCTCATCCCACCATTTTTCGGCTGCTTTCCGCGCCGAAAGTTTCTTTGTAGCTACTATCTGTCCCGTCTCTACCTCCACTGCAGGAGCATTTCGAAGCCTCTCTCCGCGCACCTGTTTTTCCTCATCAGACATCGTACGAGGGTCTATATACCGCTTATCCTCTTTCTTTTCTTCTCGAGACGTTTCTTCGGCAAGAGCCGCCTCCTCACGCCGCTTAGGTGTTTCCACGATACGCTTCCACGCCTCCACGTCTGCCCGCGCCCGCTCTATATCTTCCTTACGCCGCTTTTCCCCTGCTATCTTTTCTTCTACGGTAGTTCCGCCTTTTGGCTTGGCTTTCTCCGTTTTCTTCAAGGCCGCCTGCTTGTCGGCCAACATGCTCTCAGCCACGCTTTGCGCTACCGCCTGATCTCCCCCAGCCTTCGCCACAATGTCATCCCAGGCCGCATCCGGATCGGCCTTTTCATACACAGGATTCCCATTTTCATCCACAGGCACTTGACTTTCCTTCCGCGTTTGCGTACCTTTGTCATCGAGAGTGATACCGGTTTGCGCCGAGCCCCCCTGCGCAGCACCGTTTTCGGTGTCCATAGTAGATAAAGACAGGACACGGGACTGGTTTTCACTCCTTTTTTTATCTTCAGGCATTCGCGAATAATCATACGCAGTCACGACCCAGTTGTCGTTTTCATCTTTTGCCAATACAACACGGTATCCGTCTTTCTCTATTTTCGCACCACCTTTCTGCAAGGTCAATTCTCCATTGGCTATCACATCGTTTATTACCTGCATGGCTTCATCCACGCTATCGAAATCATCATTCTCTACGATGTGCTTCTGTATAATATGTTTAAGCCCTCCTTTCTCATTCCCCCAAGCGAGGTCTATGCTTCCCAAATCATTGCGATGGAAAACCCCTTTCAGGTATCCTCCTTGTAACTTACGCAGGAACGCAGCCGCTTCTTTAGCTTTACCTACGGTCCATTTGTACACTTTTCCCCACCGGTTCTCTCCTATGGATTGCAAACCTTCCTCCTGTGCGACTGTCACGTTCGTTTCTTCCCCCTGTCTCGCATCCCGGTTTTCGTCCACAGGCACTTGACTTTCCTGCTGCATTTGCGTACCTTTGTTGGTAGAAACAGTGTTTTGCAGAGTAGCCGTGTCATTCTGCTTGCCGGTAGCGGTCGTGCCAGTGTCTGTCGTATTGTCACGGACACTGTTTTCTTTTTCAAATGCCGTAAGCAACCAGGTTTTCTTTTCTTTATCCCACTCAAGTCTGACAGCAGCTTTATGCGTATCACTTTCAAGGTTGATCCTATTACCGCTCCTGCTAACAACGTGCATATTATCAATAATCCCTTGCAGGTCGTTTAAAACCTCTGGATGATATTTGACAAGTTTTGCCAGCCCGAATCCATCACTGCGTCCTGTCCCTTCATTCCCCCACACCAGGTCTATATCTCCCACATCTTTATGATGCAGAGCACCTACCGCTTCTCCCTCTTTTCTTCTGCGTAAAAAGTCTATCGCTTCCTTAGCCTTGCCTCGGAACTGGTCATAGATGTTACCAAAAACACCTCTCCCTATCGGCTTTATCTCCGCATCCTCCTTATAGGTCTCGCGAGTTGGCACTACCATACCGTCCAGTTGCTCCGCCGTGTACACATTCACCCGATTTCCGTTTACCGGCGTATCGGTCATCACCTGTATCAGCCCATCGGCATCCGGCGTGGATACGATACGCCCTCTCACCACACCTTCCGGCGTGTTCAACATCACCTCCGTATCGATCCCGTATTTCTCAGCACCTTCTTGCTCGGCTCCTTTCCGACGCTCGAGTGCCTCTACCTGCGCGTACACCTCCGCCTCGTTCACCGCATTCTGCAACTCCTCGCGGGGCATTATGCTTTGGGTCGTTCCATCCGTAACGGTTACCGTACCATCCTGGTTCTGCGCCACCACCTCCATCTGCAGCGGCTTTCCCTCGGCCAGAACGGTAAACTGTTCTCCCGGGGCAAAGTCTCTCACCCCATCTATCTGCGCCGCCTCTCTCTCGGCCGCCTTCTGGCGCACATCGTTGGCCATAGCTTCCTTGTAGGCTTCTCCCTCCTGTACCCCCGACACTTCGTAAATATCCTCTATCGGGCGCATCTCCATGTGTCTGCCCTGGTCATGGATCACGATGAACCGCTTGTCCGACTTCTCCCGGTCCAGCGTCCCCTCGGGAGTCATCACCACCTTCCCTGAGAGGATGTTCACCGCCGCATCATCCGCTTTGAGCGTCGCACTGTACACATTCCCGTCCGAGTGGATCAGCTGCTCCGCACTTTGCACCGCCTGCTGTACCTGCCCTTCCACGGTTTCTCTCACACCCTCCATCAGCCCCTCGTACTTGGCTTTAGCATGGAAATAAGGCTCCAGAGTCTCCATCTGATCCGGGTGCGCCATCAGGTAGTCGCCCACGTTCTGCGCCGCATCCGCCTCCGCACGCTGCTGCGGGGTCAGGCGCGCCGCCGCCCCGTCCAACTCTACCTTGGCTATATGCTTGGCCAGCCCGTCTCCGTCAGCCGCCTCTCTGCCTTGCAAGCGAGCCTCATCCAGCCCCGCATCCACCGGCGGCACCACACCTTCTTCCACCTGCTTGTCCCGCATACGCTTCACCCCCTCCAGGGTCGTACGACGCCGGGCGTATTCGAGTACGGCCATTCCCTGCTCCAGCGACAGATCCGACTTATCCAACAGCTCATTCAATATAGCCGTTCTTTGCTCCAAGGGGCTCTGGTCTATCTCCTCTTTCAGCCCCTGCCAGCCCTCTCCTATCACGCGCTCCGCCTCTGTGTTGGCCTGGTTGTATTTTTTGTTAGCCGAGTATCTCGCTCCTACGTAAGCCCCCGTTCTTGCCGCCGAGATCAAACCTCCCGTCATCGCCATACCCAGGATTATATCCAGCTGCTGGTCGCGATCCCACAAGTCGGACACCTGGTTGTCCCCCACGAAAAAAGCATTCAGAAGGATATTCCCTTCCTCCTCCAGGATTTCTGCTCCGATTCCGTTCCAACCTGCAAATCGCTCCATATCCGCCACATTGCGGGCGAAGTCCGAGGCCGACATCTCGTCCGCCCATTTCCCTACCCGGGTTGCTTTCAACCACTCTGCCGGCTTCGACTTTCCGATCAGCTTACCGATCGCCGGGAAGTAATTCCCCATCATTTCCGAGAAATTCTCGATCGTGTTTGCCTTCAAAGCCTTTCCAAATGCAGCTCCAGCACTTTCTCCCCCTTCCGTTCCATCATACCGCACCGCACCGTTCTCATCGGTTGCATAGCGAGCATTGCCCATTCTGCGCTGCGTCGCATCCTGCGCCGTCCGTCCCGCCCCCGAGGTGGTAGCCATCAGCGTAGCCCCCGCTACATCGCCACCCACCCTGGCGCCGTATTTCACGAGGCTCTGCACCCCCTTGGTGCCGAATTTCTTCGCCGCATAACGAGCCGCCGCTTTCATCACCGACTGCCCCATCTTCGAGGCAGGGTTAAACGCGAACTGGGCAGCAAACGGAACCATGTTACCGGCTATCTCTCCCACTCGGTATCCGCGTCCGAGATCATCCCCGTACTGCTCTTGTGCCGCCGCTTGAAGTCCCAACGCCGTGAGCAGCATATCCTCCTGCTCGGTCAAGGGTTCTCCGCGTTCAGCCTTCTGGGCCGCCGCCATCACAGCCCGCGAATCTCGATACAAGCCCTCGCCGCTCCACGTATCCATGTCGCTTACCGTATTCCACAGCCCCCGGCCGAAATTCCCGAGGAACGACGCCCCTGCCGCATTCCGGTCGTATTGCTCGGCCATCTCCAGCACATCTTCTGCCTTTTTCTGCGCAGCCTCCGCAGCCATCACATCCCCCTGGTTGGCCACATACGCATCCCTGTGGCTTCCCACGATCGGCGTACCGGTCGGCGTATTGCTCTCGGCGGCAGCTCTGAGCACACGTTGCCACCAAGGTCTATCAGTCTCTGCCTCGTCATATCGGCGAGCCGCCTGATCCATAGCCTCTCCCTTGGCCTTCTTCGCCTTTTCCTTCAGATCTCCCGCCTGCGTCTTTATCTGCTCCTTCAACTCCTTCTGCTGCTGCTCGTATGCCTTACGCTCTGCATCCATCACCGTCTGCTGCAACACCGCCTCGCTCTTGGCCAGGGCGTCGTAGTACCGGGACAGATTGCGGTTGAACGTCTCATAATCTCCCACGTTGTAGCGAGATGATACTACGTCAAAATAATTACGACGGACCCGTTCATCCTTCATTCCATTCCAAAAATCCGGCAAGTCTCCCAGCCCGGTCATCCCGAGTTCATTTACCGAATACCGGTACAGATTCTCAACTATATCACCTTTCTTATCCTCTGCTCCCGATGCCTCATCGGTTTTTACTCCAGTAAGGCCAATACCTTCGGCCAAATTGTGCAACTGATCCGTAAAGTTCATCCCTGTTGTCGCTTGGGAGGGTTGTTTCACTATTTTCGATGCCGTATTTTTCATGAAATTTTCTTCTTTTTAGTTTTTAAATCCGAAATCAGTCCCATAAACAGGCCCCGTTCCCATCCCGAATGGTAAGCCGTAGCCAGCTGTCGGAGGATTCGACTTTTTTTCAGAGCCGCTTGCCCCCATCTTGCTCGACATATCCTGTATCATCCGCTTGGCCGTCTCCGACTGCGTCCAGTACTGGTTTACGAACGCCTTCATCTTGTCCTGCGGAGCTACGCCTATTCCGGTTCTGAGTCCCAGGTCAAGCGTCCGTCCCGTATCTTTTTCTATCACGCTCACCAGCTGCGGCAGGGAGTACAGGTACGTATCCTCATTGACCGGTATCGTCTCTCCCGTGCCTGTGTTGTACAGGGTTATGTTCCCGGCTCCTTTCTTATCTCCGGCTTTGGCCTCCGCCTCCGCCTTTCTCTGAGCCAGGGTAGCCGCATGGTTCGCCTTGCGCTCTTGCAATACAGCATCCCGGTAAGCATCATCCGCCTTGTCTCTCTCCGCTCTGTATCTCGCCTGCTCGGCGTCCTTGTTTCGGTTGTACTCCAGCTTATCCGCCGCCCTCCGGTTGGCATCTTCCGCTTTCGTCCGATCCAGGTCGTATTCCCGGTTCTTGTTCCCCTGCAAGATGTCCTGCACATACGCCTCCCATTTTCCTTTGCGCCATGCATCCGCATCCGCCTTGTATTTGGCCACCGCATCGTCGTACATCTTGCGGTAACGATCCGACAGCGACACCAACTGCGCCGATGGAGCCCCTTTTCCCACATAGTACATATTCGCTATCGCCGATATTCCATCGCCGATTGCTCCTATGATCCTTCGTGCCTTGTCCTGTCTCTGCAAACGCTCCAGTTCCTCTTTCGAAGGCTGCGGGTGGAGAATGTCGAACATATCCGAATAGGTCAGATTCCCGGCCTTTATCCGCTCCGACAGGATTTCATCCGGCGTTTTCCTTTCCATCGGCAAGATGGATTTCGCTGCGCCTCCGGGTGCAGCATTCGTACTACTCGTAGCAGGCGTATTCTCCTCGCTGGTAGCCGCCGATGCACTACCCAGCGGATATGCACTTCCACCCCGGTAAGCACGCTCCACCAAAGTAGGTTGCGCAGAGGGTTGAGCAGAAGGTTGCACCGCCTGCTGTCCCGCATCCGTCGCTGCAGCCTCTCTCTGCTTCGCCGCCACCGCCGGATCGTATGCCAAAGGAGGCCTCCCCAGCTCCGAAGTCCTCCCGTCTACCAGTTCACTCCCTGATCTTGAAGCCACCGGAGTCGTTTTCTTCAGAATATCGTCTATCGTAGCCATATCGTCTGTTTTTTATAACCGGTCCGGGAACCCCGCCAAGCCTTGTTTCTGGATCGTGCTCCCTACATTCGCTTCACTTACACTCGTGGGTTTCTTTTTGAATACAGGATTTATCTGTCCAGCCAGCCCCGCACCGATGGAAGCCCCTGCCGCCACGCCCTGGTTGGCCGCCTGCGTCGCACTCTGCATCTGTCCCTGCAACACATTGAGCCGCGCATTGGTCAGCGCATTCTTGCGGTTCAGGTACGCACTTTCTATACTGTCCTTGTGTGCCGAAGCCTGCGAAGCAATATTGGCCATCACATTGCCCATAGCATTGTTCTGCGCCTGCTTTTCGGCTGCTGCCGCCTGCGTCGTTCCCCCCATCACCGCATTGACCCCCGCAGAACGCTTGGACCGTTCTTTCATCGCCTCGTTCATCCGCGAGAGTACCGCCTGCGCGTCCGATCGCTGGGTGTAGCTCTCGTTGTATCTCCGGTCAAACCAGTTTTGGTTGTCCTTCTCCTGCTGGTCGATGATCTTGTTCTGCTGCCTGGCCAGACGTGCCGCTCTGGCCTGTCCGGCGATCATGCTGCCTACCTGCACGCCCGCCCCTATCAGTGATCCTATCATATCCTTGTCGTATTTGGTTAATCGATATACTTCCATTGCAAAGATGCCTCCCTACATTTGCTTTGTCTTTTTATCCATTAACCAATAGATAACTCAACGTAAATCAACCTATTTTAGGATGGCTCATCAAAAAGGAGAACTCAAAACCCCCGGATCGGGACGAAAAAAAGGGACCCCCAACAAGGTGTCCCTCGAGTTGCGCAAAGCCATCAAGTTATTTACCGAGGATCATTTCAGCGACTTCGTAAGCGACTGGCGCGCGATCGAATCGCCCAAGGAACGCGCCGAGGTCTACATCAAGCTGTGCAAATACGTCGTACCCACTCTTCAGTCCGTCTCTTTCGAGGAGCCCTCATCCGCCAAGACGACCCTCGAAGATCAGCTTCGTACCCTCTCCCAGGAAGCCGAACAATAATTAACATGCAAAAATATAATAGTCATTATTTACACATGTAATAAAATGCTATTATTTATTCTTATTATTCAAAAACAAAACTTCTCTAGCATAACCTTTCATTTCTTCCGTAGCAGTAGACTTTACTTTTGGAGTAGTATCAAGGAGTTTTTGTGCAATATTTTTTGCTTTTGCATCCTGTCCCGTTTCACAATACAAATTCATGAGCAAATAAAGTGGATATAATCGATTAGGCAACATATAATACGATCTCATATAATATTCTTCAGCTTTTCTAAATTGCCCCATGGCCTGGTAATTCATACCAATAAGAATACAAAATTTAGGATTACTATTCCAACATTTTCCCTCAAATATGATTTTATTAGATTGTTCATATTTATTTTCTTTTGAAAGTACTATCCCATAAGAATACAGAAACCCTTGATTGCGTTCCAAAAATTTTTTATATTTCGCATAATCTTCAGAAAGATTATTATTCTTATAATCCGAGGTACTTATTAAACTCAATTGTCTCCAAACCTTGTAAGATTCCCTCACAGAAGGTGCACGACATAAAGAAAAGAAACAACTAAACATTAACAAACACCCCAAAAAAACTATAACATATTTTGTTTTAACATTATTTTTCTTCCCTTTATTAGAAGCGCTTAATGCCAATAAAACAACAGATACATCAAATAGTATATTACCGCCCCATAAGCAGCACTCCCCAAAAACTTCAATGCTTTCATATCCGATCAGTTTTTATCATCGATTGAATACCCAGTGAATACCGCATCTACCAATGCCTCCAGCGAATACTTATTTAGCTTTTTATATGTGCTTTCAGGGATCACCACAACAGGCAAAACCATATACCCCTTACTCAAATAAACGTAACTAAATTGCATAACCTCGCTCCCGTCGTTTGTTTTTTCTACCGTTAGACATTTCAGAGCTTTCTTCCCACAAAACATAACTTTCTCCATATTTTGTATGTTTTCAGTATTTTCCATCAAATCCATTATATCCCACGCGTTATCTGCAACACTTTCCTGCGCCGGGAATACTGTAACCCCCACAGAAATTCCCTCGGAATAGGATAATGTATTGTAGGCAGAAAAAACTGTCTTCCCGACAAAACCTTCTGGTTCATCTATTTTTATTCTGATCCACGGACTTCCATCAATCTCATACAAACGCCAAGAGAACCCGTATTTTTCATTCGAATATTCTCCAGTATTTTCATTCCAATTCCAACTTTCATTCCCCCCTTTTGAAGAAGGCATAACTTTAGCATGTATCTTATCTTCTCGATCGTTCTCCTTGATATTAGCCACGTAAGACGGCTTTTCATCCAACCCATCACCATCTCCAGCCACCCATATACAGGAGGTAAACAGAGGACATATAAAAAAAAGAAAGGCAAAGTGTTTCATCTTTTCAGTGTTTTATATAATATTCCGTTTTATCACCCCCACCACGCGGAACAGCCTTCGTACCGCCTCGAAGGGTATCTCAAATTCCGGGAAACAGAACTCTCCCTTCATCGGACCCGAATCGAACGTAACATGATTGTCGCTCACACAACGAAAAGCTGAGTGATCCGCGTTGTAGAATAGTCTTTTCAGATATCTGTTTTCCCGCGTTTCCACCACGTACACCTGCCCCGGCTCAATAAATTCGTCGGTATGCGGACGCAGCCCCACCACACACCCGGACGGATAGTTCGGCACCATGCTATTTCCGTATATTCTCAATGCCGCCTCGCTGTCGCGCAACAGACTACCTATCTCGATCGTATCCACCACTCTTGCCGGCGACATATCCATCTCATAGCCATTCCCGGCGGCGGCCTCCGCATCGTATAGCGGTATCACCCTACCGACCGTCAGATTTGACGCCGCCTCCGTGTCATTTCCTTTCCCCTCCTTCCCGGGTGTTTTCAGCATCTCGCCTTCGCCGGTGAGGAGCCAAGATATATTCAATTCAGGATAAGCAGAAGATATTTTCATTAATGAATTCTTCGTAATACTATCTCCCACATTATTCACATATCCCTTTGAAAGTCCAACTCTTGCAGCAAACTTCGCTTGCCCAATCCCTAAATAGGACAAAAATTCAGAAAGTCTTGATTTTGTATTGTATGACATATTTTAATTATGTAATTTTGTGAAAAATTAGGTTATGTCTCCTCTACTTGAAAACCTCGTCGGATGGTCTGTTTTAATATTATCTGTTTCTACTTTCACCGTAAACATAATAAACGCAACAGACTTATGGATTTATGGACATAAAAAAGAAAAATCCAAAGGACATCCTTTATAGATCCATTACTGCGGAGAACAATAGTATCCGTATCTCTCCGGCGCTCCATCCGCTGATGCACGCCACCAAGAAAGAGCTCATCGCCCTGCTCGAAGGGCGCGCACACGGCATAGCTCACGATCCGAAAACCTTTTACTCCCTCGCCCTTTCGGCTTTTCTCGAATGGGTGCAATGCGAACAGTCCGGGTTTTACCCGGCCTCCGTCCGCGATACCCGGTTGCTCCAGCGTCTGGGCAGCATACGTCATGCTCTTTCTTCTTCCACGTCCAACCCTGAAAAGAAGTAAATCATGGACATCAGCATCTCCCTCCAGGAATTCGCATCGCTCATCGAGCAGGCTGTCGAGAACGGATTTCTCGCCGGCGAACAGTGCTCCAACCGCCCTGACGAAATGCTGACCGAAGCACAAGCCCGCCGAGAGTTTGAAGGCTTTGTCGATTTCTCCCGCGCCGGCCTGTACAAAAAGACCACCAGCAACCGCCGTTACCGGTTGCGCAGCGAACTCGTCAAGGAGCGTGCCAAGCGCAACATCCGCAACCTCGCCTGCGAAATGGTCTACCGAACCGCCTCACGCAAAAACCCAGAAGAAAAATGAACCCCGCAAAAATAAATACCTCCGATCGCTTGCACGGGTGCGATAATAGCGCTATGTTTGCAGTGACTAACATACTCGAGGGCGGACATGGTTCGCTCGACAAAGCGGGCTTTTTTTATGCCCGCCGCGATAAGCGGTTCTGTACCCCTGTGGCAAACTGTAATGGAATGCCAGCCCTCGAGGTGTTAGTCAACAGGTCAGGCAGAACCGTATTTTTTTTCTGCCCGCAACAAACCTCGCTTTCTGAAATGACTAACACAGAAAAAGAGGGGTTGAAAGGGAAGCACAGTACCTGCACCCCAGCCAAAAGAGGCTGCAAGAGGGCGTACAAGCCCCTGTTCGCCGAAAATCTTTCTTCACAGAAAGAAAAAATCACTCCTGTTTACTTGCAAAATACGGACAACCGCCGTATGTTTGCTGCAAATTCTTCGCCAAAGAATAACATTTGCAGTAAAATTGTATGATATACAGCGTAACAACTCAAATGACATGTTCAAATATATGGAAAATTTAATTACCCCAAAACGGATTACAAAAATTTCGATTCGGCTGACCATCGAGTCGCTTGAAAACGGCCAGAGCGCAATTTTCTCACTCTTGGACAGTGAAAATGCTATCCGGCAGGCAGCATCACGAGCCAAAGGCAACGGGAGAAAATACCCCGTAAAACGAACTCCGGATGGATTCCTTGTAACCCGGATAGACCGATGAAATACCTCGCCTCCCTTCTGGTCGGCCTCTCCTTGGCTGCCTACTCGCTCTACCGCTGGGCACAGATGGACACCCTTACACCGGTCCACGTATTCGCCGCCTTGGTGGTGTACGTAGCCTCCTCGCTGCTGATCACTTGGTCCATCGCGGACACGGTTCGCATGATCCGCAGCGGATTTAGCAAACACTAAACAATAAATCCATGTCTCCGCTGCTTGAAAATATCCTTGGGTGGTTTATTGTAATCCTTTGCGCGTCGATTTTTATCGTACACGTAAGGTATATAATAAACTTCTGGATTGATAAACGCAAAGAAAGAAAATCCGCGTCCAACCCTGAAAAGAAGTAAACAAAAAGGTCAAAGGCCATGTTCAGTAAAAACATTGTTAAAAATTTGGTCATCTCGCCGGCTGTCTCTATGTTTGTAGAGCCAAATACAGCGATCGGTAATGACCGCAATTTTACTGAACCAAACCGCAATAAAGCGGGCATTCCTTCTGGTGACGAATCTGCGCTTTGCCGATTCGCTGTGTTTGGCAACATAAAGAAGGGTGTCCGCCCTTTTTGTATTCACTCATCTCGAATTTTCACTAAAATGCCAAAGAACCGCGAAAAGAGAGTTTCGGAGAACAACAGTACCCGTACTCTATCCACTGTAAGCCGTCGGAGAGCCTACAAGCCCCTGTTCGAGGCGGAAAAGGCCGCCAAGAACCGCGCCTACTCCTACATCCTTGCTACCCGTCAGTTTGACGATTTCTCGCGCTATTCCCGCCTCACGGCAGGGATGGACTGCCATGCTATTTGCGTGGCCGACATCGTGGCCAAGCATTTCCCCGAACTCAAAACCCTTTTCGAGCGATGAACACGACCACTACTTTGCCCGCCGCCGAACGCCTGTACCGCTGGGCGCACCAGGTGCAAGAAGAACTCCGCTCGCACCGTCATATCCTCCTCACGGAAGCCTCTCTCTCGGCCATCGCAGCGCGCATGCGCGAACAGGTCGCCGGTCGGGCTACGTTCGAGGACGGGGATACGAGCTACGACGACTTTTTCGAATTTACCATGACCCTGCAAGGCGTAGACATGGTCGTCTCTTACAGCTACCACGCCGAACAGGACGTGATGGAGAACTACTTCCCCGAGTGGGGTGCGACCGAGCGCATCGAAAGCCTCTGCCACGAGCGCGTGTACGACGTCCTGGTGTATTCCTTGGAGGATACCGACGAGGTGCTCTGCGACACGGCGCGCATCCAGCAGCTTTTTTGAAAACACAGAAAAATCAATAAAAAATGGACACCAACAGATCCTTCTACCAATCCCTCATCGAGGTGCAAAGCGAGCTTCGCGCGCCGAAGAACCAGCGCAACGATTATGCCGGTTACAGATACAGGAGCTGCGAAGATATCCTGGAAGCCGTGAAGCCGCTGCTGGTCTCCCGTGGGTTGCTGCTTTCCCTCCAAGATGAGATCATCCAGGTCGGAAACCGTTACTACGTGCGCGCCACCGCCTCCGTGACAGACGGAGAAAAGACCGTCTCCGCCTCTGCCTACGCCCGCGAAGCGGAAGTAAAGAAAGGCAACGACGAAGCGCAGATCACCGGCGCGGCCTCCTCGTACGCCCGCAAGTACGCCCTCAACGGACTTTTCTGCATCGACGACGTGAAAGACCCGGACGCCACGAACAAGGGCGACGCCTCTCCCCGGAAAGCGCAAGCCCCCGCCGCACCTCCTGTGCCACCCGCCGACCTGGACGAAGCGGTCGACGCCGCGCTGCAAGCCGCGGACATCGCCTCGCTGACGGCCATCTGGAAGAAGTACCGCCACCTGCAAGGATATCCGGATTTCGTGAACGCCAAAAACCGCCGCAAGGCCGAGCTGCAATGAGTACGCCCGCACTTACCTCTTCGCCGGTTATCTTCCTGCCCGAGGAGCACCGGTACTTCAACCCTGAGAACGGGCGCTATCTCTCCGGGATCACCGGGCTGCTCTCCCGGCAGCTCTTCCCGGACAAGTACGACGGCATCCCGCAGGCCACCCTCGACGCGGCCGCCGCGCGGGGCAGCGCCATCCACGAGGAGTGCGCAGACCTGGCCACCTTCGGCGCAGCCGGCACGTACCCCGATACCGCAGCCTTTGCCCGCCTGCTCACCCGGGAGGGCATCGAACCGCTGGAGGCCGAGTACACCGTATCGGACGGCGAGCACTACGCCTCGAAGATCGACCTGCTCGACCGATCGCTGAACCTCTACGACCTCAAGACCACCTCGACGCTCGACACGGAATACGTCAGCTGGCAGCTCTCCATCTACGCCCACCTGTTCGAGCTGCAGAACCCAGGCCTTCAGGCAGGCCGCCTGGCCGCCATCCACCTGCGGGGCAAGCGGGCCAAGCTCGTGCGCGTGGAGCGCAAATCCTCCGAGGCCATTTCGCGGCTTCTCGCAGACGATCTCGCCGGGAGGCAATACATCCATCAACCAGACGCTCATCTTGCGCCAGCGGGCAGCGGAGAAAGCCAGGAGGAGGTGCTGATGAAGCTCACCGATATCGAGCGCGCCATCCTCGACATCAAGACCCGCCTCGCCCAGGCCGAAGAGCAGAAAAAGTCGCTTACCGAGGCCTTGTACCGGGAGATGGACGCGCGAGGCGTGTATAAATTAGACAGCCCCACGCTCTCCATCACGCGCATCGCGGACACCACAGCCGAGACCTTCGACAGCAAGGCTTTCCGCTCCGACCATCCGGAGCTCTACGGGAAGTACCTGCGCGAGACCCCGCGCAAAGGCTATGTAAAGATCGTTTTGAAACAATAACCAAAAACCCAAAAAAAAACAAAATGGCACAACTCATCACGGGCAGCATCTGCCTATCGGACATTCCCAAGGACAAGATACAGATCGGGAAGAACGGGAAGAAGTACCTGAACATCTGCATCTCCGAGCTGCAGAACGTATCGCCTTACGGCGACACGCACACCATCTACGTCTCGCAGTCGGCTATGGAGCGCCAGGCGAAAGCTCCCAAGACCTACATCGGCCACGGCAAGAACTACGCAGCAGCACCTGGGGCGCCCCAGGCCGAACCTCCGGTAAACACCCGGGTAAGCAGCGGCTCGGACGACGATATGCCTTTCTAACACCAGGACTATTGCGACCATGAACACCCTGCACATCGCCAAAGAGCGAGGACGCTTCGACCTCAAACCGGTCACGGACTGTTTTTGGGACTTGCCCGACGGGGAGTACCGCGTCGAGGTCAAGCGTCGCCGCTCCCAGCGCACCACATCGCAGAACGACTACCTCTGGGGAGTGGTGTACCCGGCGGTGCTGCAGGGTCTCATCGACGCCGGATGGGACGAGATCACCTCCACGGAGCAGGTGCACGAGCTGCTCAAAGCCAAGTTCCTCACCGTCGAGGCCGTGAACCGACACACCGGCGAGATCGTCTCCTACCCGCTCTCCACCGCACGGATGGACACGCTGCAATTCTCTACCTACATCGATCAGATCATCGACTTCGCCCGGGAGTATCTCGGGATCATCATTCCCCCGGCGCAGACAAAGTAAAAAAGAAAACAGACATGTACCGAACACGAAAAAACAACCCGCAGGACTTGCAAAATACGGACAAGCGCCGTATGTTTGCAATGCCTTACATTTTGACCAGCGGACATAGTTCGCTTTCCCCGCGGGCTTTTTTTGTGCCCGGGAAAATATGTGGAGTTACTCCCCTGTACAGTTGTAATGGCTGTACTGCTTGCTGGTCAAGTGTAGGGCAAGGGGTCGGTAACTCCCTTTGTTTTGTAGTTACCCCAACAAATCTTCTATCTGTAATGCCCTGCACAGAAAAACAAGGTTTGTCCGGGAAGCATAGTACCGTACAGACAACGCACGCCCTGCGAAAAAGGGTATCCCACGAAAAATTTACTGCTGAAAAGGACGCAAAAAACCGCGCCTACGCTTTCATTCTCTCCCGGGGACTGCTGCGGGACTTTGCCCGCTTTAGTGCCTGTACGTCGGGAGCGGACAGCCACGCCTTTATCCTCCATCTTCTGTCGAACCTATGCAAAAAATAAACGCCATGAATACCGAACTTTTATCCATCGCCCAGCAGCGGGCGGAAACCATGACCTCGCTGCAAATCGCCGAGATCACCGGAAAACTACATAAAGACGTGCTGGAAGCCATACGCAACATGGAACCAGCCTGGATAGAAATCACTGGGCGGAAATTTCCGCTCAGTGAATACAAGGACAGCACGGGTCGAAGTCTGCCTATGTACCGCCTTAACAAGACGGAAAGCCTGTACATCGCCACCAAGTTCAACGACCAGGCTCGGGCGAAACTGATCCTCCGCTGGGAGGAACTGGAGCGGGAGAAAATCGTCGGAGGATTCCAGATACCCCATACCCTTTCCGAGGCGCTCCGACTGGCCGCCGATCAAGCTGAAAGGATCGAAAACCAGCGTAAACAGATCGACGCCATGCGGCCCAAGGCGCTGTTTGCCGAAGCCGTGGCCACCTCCGACCGCTCTTGCCTGGTCTCCGAAATGGCCAAGATACTGCGGCAAAACGGCGTGGAGATGGGACAAAACAGGCTGTTCGAATGGTTGCGCAGGGGAGGGTATTTGTGCTCCAAAGGGGAGTATTACAACTTGCCTACGCAACGGGCGGTAGAGATGGGGCTGTTCGAGATAAAAAAGACCACCGTTTCCAAACCGGACGGCTCGGTACTGGTGACCACCACCCCGAAGATCACCGGGAAAGGGCAGATATACTTCGTGAACAAATTCCTATCCCGAAACAACGCAACGCAAAAAGAACTCGTACCATGAAAAGAGACAGTTTCGTTTTCTACACGAGTTTTTCCGACGCGATCTCGGAACTGGAACCCATGCAACAACTGGCTGTGTACAACGCCATTGTGCAATACGCCTCTACCGGGATCATGCCCGAATTGTCCGGAGTGCCCAAAGCCATCATGACGCTCATCAAGCCACAGATCGACGCCAACTCACGCCGTTACGAAAATGGCCACAAAGGAGCCGAACATGGGAAAAAGGGCGGTCGTCCCCGTAAAAAAACGGATGAATCCACATCCACCAAAACCCCAGATAGCGAAAACGGAAACCCCGAAGAAACCCCAAGCAAAACCCAAGCAAACCCCACCGAAACCCCTAATGTAAATGTAAATGTAAATGATAATGTAAATGTAAATGATAATAAAACATCGTCTATCGACGATGGAAAAAAGGAAGGTTCCGGTAAACAACAAAAAAAAGAAACGAAAAAAGGGGCCTCCCCCCTGCCCCCCTCCACACCGGATCTTTCCTTCTGCGCTCCAGAGTTTGTCCCCGTAGTGGAAAAATGGTTGGAATACAAAAAAAGCCGCCGAGAGGGGTATAAATCCCCCGAATCGTTGAAAGCCATGTACGAAAAATTATTCAAGTTATCCAGAGGAGAGCCTTTGATAGCCGCGGAAATCATAAATGAAAGCATGGCAAACAATTACGCCGGACTATTCCCCCTTAAAAAAGAGATTGTCAACTCCTCATCCCCTAAAAATCCCACCTCCGGAAAATATAGCGTAGCCCTTACTGCCATGAACGAAGCAAAAGAGAGAATACGCCAAAGAATCGAAAAACACAGCGACAATGGAAGCCATTGACAACAAACCATCTACTCTTCGAAAAGGCAGCGCATCCGCGCTACCCGCTAAGACATTGAAGCTTGTAGAATCCATCCCGGTCGTACAGCAATCCCCCGCCGACACGATGGCCGAGATGGTCGATATAATCGGCTTGGTGTATGTGATGTGCGGGCGTAAATTGGCTTCACCGGAGGAACTGGATTTGGATGCTCAACTTCTCGACAATACTGTCCGGAGCGATTTTCCCACCCTTAGCACCGAAGAGGTACGGACCGCCCTCATAGAGGGGGTAAAAGCTGAATCTACATCCGAGTATTTCAATCTATGCCAAGCAAAATATTATGCATGGCTGAAAGCCTACCGAAATGGAGTACTTCGTCAGAATGTGGAAAAAGCACGCAAAGAAAAGCATACTCTGCCAACCATTCCTCATGACGAACAACGTAAATACGGGATACGCTTCTGTTGCAACGTTTTCAACGATTATCGTAACGGGAAAGGCCAAAAGACATTTTTTATCCCAGTATTCGAAATCCTTTGGCGTGAAAAGGTATTGCGTTTCGACAAGGAAAAAGCCCGGTCTATTTACGAGGAGGCCCGTCGGGAAGTATTGGCCGAGCTAAACGCAAAAAAAGAGGCTCCATTGGGGCTTCCACCTTCAGAGAGGGCAGAGATACGCCGAACACTCGAAAAGCTGACCAAAGATCCGAATATGCATGAAGAACGAATAGACACGAAAGCAAGGGAAATAGCCTTGCGCGAATACTTCGACCATCTTATCACCGAAAAAAAGGAATTGAATGAACAATTTTCAGAGAAACAATGAAAACCACCATCCAAATCAAATCCACCTCCGGAGATGTGCTGTACGAGCACACGTGCGAGGAAAACAGCGTGAAAAAGACGGTAGAAACAGCGGTAAAAAATAAAGTACCACTGCGCGATGCTGACCTGTCCGGTGCATACCTGCGCTTCGCTGACCTGTCCGGTGCATACCTGCGCTTCGCTGACCTGTCCGACGCTGACCTGCGCTTCGCTGACCTGTCCGACGCTGACCTGCGCGATGCTGACCTGCGCGGCGCTGTCCTGTCCGACGCTGACCTGCGCGATGCTGACCTGCGCGGCGCTGTCCTGCGCAAAGCTGACCTGCGCGATGCTGACCTGCGCGGCGCTGTCCTGCGCAAAGCTGACCTGTACAACGTCAAAGCGGGTCACACTACAGCTATGTTTTTTCCCCAGTGCCCTGACGGGGCGTTCATCGGGTATAAAAAAGCAGGCGGCAAGATCGTAAAACTGATCATTCCGGCGGATGCGAAGCGCTCGTCCGCTACGACGCTGAAGTGCCGTTGCTCCAAAGCGAAGGTGCTGGAGATTCAGGAGGAGGACGGGTCGCCTTCGGAGGTAAAAGAGGTGCGGTCGAAATTTGATAACGACTTCATCTACCGCGTCGGAGAGACTGTCTGTGTGGATGACTTCGACGAGGATCGATGGAACGAGTGTTCGCGGGGTATTCATTTTTTCATCTCTCGCGATGCGGCGGTGAGCTACGAGGGATGACCGCGCGCGATTTCTTCGAGCTGGTCGCACGGATGCGCCGCTCGCAAAAGGAGTATCAAATCCACCGCAGCCGCTTGTACCTGCGCGAGAGCAAGGAGCTGGAGCAAAAGGTCGATGCGGAGATAGAACGGGTGGAAAAAATTATGGGAAAATGAAAAAGATAATGTTCAACGATAAATACGGCTTGACCAAAGCCGTACTGGAAGGTAAAAAGACGCAGACGCGGAGAGTTATAAGCGATAAGATTCTTGATAAAATTAAACTGTTTCAAGATGAATACTTTAGTGCTTCATTGGAATTTTTAAAAGGTAAGGATTTGATTGAAGCATATATGGTTAATTATCCAGAAAAGCTATCGTATAATGTTGGTGAGGTCGTGGCTGTGGCGCAGAAATATAGCGATTGTGGAGGGGTCTTGGAAAATGGGATCCCTCGATGGAAGTACATATCGAAAATTGTTGGGAATACGTCCGGAGGATGGACGAACAAAATGTTTGTGAAAGCCGAACTAATGCCCCATCAAATCCGCATTACCGACATTCGAGTAGAGCGTTTGCAGGACATCAGCGATAAGGATTGTTTGAAGGAAGGAATCGAATTTTCGTGCAAAGCGCAATCTTGTTATGTAGGTTATAATAAATATACAGGTTACAGGATATATCTTGGCAATAATCCCCGCGAAGCCTATGCAGCCCTGATCGACAAGGTGTCTGGTAAAGGCACGTGGGAGAGAAACCCTTATGTATTTGTGTATGATTTTGAACTGATTAAATAAAAAACAGCCATGAACAGAGAAATCAAATTTCGCGGAAAGCAAACAAAAAATGGGGAGTGGATGTATGGCATTCCATTTTTTTGGAGCAATAAAATATGTGATATACAAGTCGAAGAGAATGGCTATCTGAAGGTGTATCGTGTCGATCCAAACACCGTCGGACAGTTCACGGGGATGAAGGACAAGAACGGGGTGGAGATTTACGAAGGGGACATCCTCGAAGAAGATCATGTGAAGTCAGAGATCGTGTTCATAAAAGCTATATTCTACGCCTGTATCATGCCCAATAGGGGCGAAAACACTTTCATGAATTGTGCCCTTTTCCCTATTCTGGAAAGAGGAAAGGCGCGTGTAATAGGCAACATCCACGACAACCCTGAATTATTGGAATCATAATGAAAATTATCAACTACACTTCCTACCCCATCGCCGACGCTCTCGAAACGCTCGCCGATGTGCTGGACATCCCGCAGGACATCATCCTGCGCGTCAAGCAAACCCCGCAGGCCATCCGACAGGGCGGGTTCGAATTCCTCGGGCTTGTCCAGCCGGTGGAGCACTCGCCGCGCCTGTACGACCTGTATCTCTCCCCCGGAGTGTCGGCCTCGACGCTGCCGAAAGTCCTCGCCCACGAGTGCGTGCACCTGGCGCAATACGCCAGCGGACGGCTTTCGGTGCAAGGCAGCACGGTGATGTTCGACGGCCAGGCTTACAAGTACGACCTCTACGACAGTTTTTCCCCTTGGGAGGACGAGGCTTTCAAAATGCAGACAAAACTCCTAAAACTGATCAAAAAATGACAAACGACAAACTATACGACAACCTTGCCGACGACGTCAAGGAAGGTGCGAAGAAAAACCGCATCCGAGCCATGCAGCTGGTGGCCGTGTGCCGATACCGCGAGCAAAAGAAGATCGGGCAGATGCAGTACCGCCTCGTCGCGCCCAAGACCTGGACGTTGAAGAAGAAGAACGCCTCACCGGAGGAGGAAGTCCAGCCCCAACAACCGGACGAGCGGCCAAAGCACCCCAGCCGCTGCTCCCGCAACAACGCCCGGATGCTCGAACTCTGCCGGGACGGGAAGGTCGTCCGCCGCTTCCCCAGCGTGCCCAAGGCGGCCAAGGAACTGGGTCTTTCGCAGAACAGGATTTACGACCGGTGCAAGCAGCATTTCTGCCTTCCGGACGAGGAAGGCTACACCTGGCGTCTGGTCTATCTCAACAAACCCCTGCGTTGACATGTATTTTATCGGCATAGACACAGGCACGCACACCGGGATAGCCGTATGGTCGTCCGCAGAGAGAAAGCTCGTCAGCGTCGAGACCAAGGCCATCCACGCCGCGATGCGGGATGTGCTCCGCTGGCACCGGGAGCACCCAGGGGAGGTATTCGTCCGGTTCGAGGACGCCAGGCTGCGCAACTGGTTCGGCAGCGCAGGGCGCGAGCAGCTCCAGGGGGCGGGCAGCATCAAGCGCGACTGCCAGATATGGGAGGACTTCCTCGCCGAGGAGCAGATACCTTTTGCCGGAGTACCTCCGCGGAAGAACCTCACAAAAATCCCGGCGAGGTCTTTTGCCTGCATCACCGGGTGGCGTGGCCGCTGCTCCCAGCACGCGCGCGATGCGGCTATGCTGGTGTTTGGGATGTAAAAACATAAAAAGAAATGAAAACACTGTTTCAAAAAATATTTGGCAGACGCTATTACGCCAACATCATTCTCGTAGTGGGAACCGATCGCTTTGAAATATGCAATCGTATCTTCCCGGATAAAAAACAAGCGAAATACCACCGGGAGACCATCGAGCGTACCGCTTCGTACAAATGGGTAGCCACGGTATCTTTTCGTAGCAAAGCTGCTTTTACCGATTAACAGATAAACACCTTACCCCCGTACCTTCGTTTATCTTAGCCACACAAACCTAACACCCGTCCCGCCATGGCGCTAAACAATATAAAACCGGATATTCGATTCTTGAAAAACGGAGCCATCGAGCTGTCCTCACGTGTAACCAATCTCCTTAATATCCAAAACGGAGACGTGATCAATTTTGATTTTGACGGTATAGAAACTTATCTGTATCTGGATGTCAAGAACCCAAGCACAGGATCCTACAAAGGCATCTGTCGATCCAGCAAAAACAAAGGGAGACACATGCGCATATATTGGGCGGATGCCGCCCGCAAAATCATTCAACAAAGCGGAATTGAAGAAGCCTACTATCGAGTAGGCGATCCCGTTGAGCGATGCGGAAAGAAAATGTTGCCCATCATCACCCGAATCAATCTCTATCAAAAATGATAAAAGACATCAAATACTCAGGCATCACTACCATTCCCTCAGATCTCGATTGCCAGGACGGCGACCTCGCTGTGGCGGTAGGTGTCGTAAACAAATCCGGCTCCCTGTACGCCATTCCCGATCCCACTGTGTTGTTCACGCTGGACGATGGGTATCAACTGCTCCATATCCACAAGGGGGATTCTTACGTCCATTACATCGTCTTATCCCCTGATGGGGTATTGAAAGCCCTCGACAGCCAATTTCAATACCTGGATTTTTCTCTCGATACCAGCGGTTTTTCCGGTATTCTCTCCATCCGCAGCATCGGCAACACGCTTATCCTGCTGTGCGGAGGCGGTATTCACTATATCCTGTACCGAGACAGCACTTATCTCTATCTCGGGCAACAGCCACCCAAAGTGGATATTACCTTCGCTCTTCGGGGACGTCTGGCCCGATCGGCCGAGTGGGAGGTCTCCGCCCCGGAGGACGTAGACACGAGCGATCTTACAAAAACTCTTTCCGACAACAACCAAAGAGTACTCACGGAGGATATCCTGGCAAAAGTCAATAAGTTCATCCAAGAAAAGGGGAACGACAAATCCCGTTTCATCTTCCCCTTTTTCGTCCGTTACGCTTACAGGATGTACGACGGGTCTTATACGATGCACTCCGCCCCTGTACTGATGCTGCCCTCCTCGCACATAGCCCCCGCAGTCCCCGTCTACGGACAGGACGAACGCAAATTCTTTCTCCGTGTGTGCGCTATCATATCCGAACTACAGGTAAAGAATATCGTTTACGACATCTCCGAGCTCAACAAATGGAAAGATATTGTAGCCGGGGTGGATGTTTTTATTTCCTCCCCCCTTTACAGATACGATCAGAATGGAACCATCCGATCCCTGGAAAGTTTTTCTGGAAACGGTCGATATGCGAAAGCCAATTACGGAGTATTCGCTCTGCAAGCATACACCGGTGGGCTTTACGGCAAGCATACCTTCTACGAGGCTTACCAAAGTGCCAAAAATTACGATTCGTATTCGCTGGACGACACTCCCGACCCCGATGAAGATCTTCCGGTAGACAGCAGCGAAGCCACCCCTACCTTGCAATTTTCCCTGCCGGCAAAGAACAAAGAGGATTTCCAGAACAGCATAAAAGAGTGCTCCCTCTTTTACAAGCTATGTTCCCTGGATTTTGCCGACCACAATCAGAGCGGGACCTATTTCCTCGGCGATTTCCAAGTAAATCCCGATACATTGAACACCTTGGAAGTACAGCCCACACTCCCGGACGACTTCCTCTCGCACGATATTCTAAAGGCCAATTACGCTTATACCTACAACGCCCGCATGAATTTGGCCAATATCAGACGCATCCTTTTCGACGGATTCCCTGCCCAGACGCTCTGCCCTTACACCCAGCCTGCGGACGGAAACACTTATTATTACGACATCTACACCTATATCCGGGAATCGGACAAAAACATCCTTGTCAAGAAATCCTCCACACAAGATTTGGGATATTTCGGAGAATACCTCTTTTATCCGAACCCCAAAGCCTACAAGATGATTGTAGTCCGCCACAAAAATTCCGAAACACCCGATCCGGAACCCGGGGAAATCACTACGTTCAATGTGTCCGCACAACTAACGGTCAGAACCTACGAAGAAGGGGAGGCGCAGAAACAATACTGGTCCATCGGCCTCCTCACCACCCCCGAAGGCATCCTGTCGAATACTGGTCTGTCCCTGGATGGGTACATAGAATTCGACCCCCCTACAGGGAGCGGACCCTTCGAAGGGACTATCCCGCAAGGGTCTCAAGAGGCTTATCTGAATACCGGTATCCCTTATGTAGAAGGGGTAAATACCGTTTCATCAGCCACGTTAAATATTACGGCCGACAATCCTTACTACCAGGTGGCTGATGTCGCATTCCATTACCCTACGGCTACGGACAATGCCATAGAGCCTTTCCAGGAGAAGGCAAGCGCTCCACAGACGGATTACGCGACCTTGACGCTAATCCCCCATCCGGGGTTAAACGGTGCTTATTATTTCGGAGGTTTCAATGAAATATCCTGGACCAGTGGGGACCCAGGTCTTCAACCCTCGGAAGACAAAACAGCCTCCGAACCGAATAAACTCTATACCTCCGAACCCGAGAACCCCTTCATCTATCCGGCTACGGGTGTCAACACTGTCGGCACCGGAGAAATACTCGGGATGGCTTCCACCGCAAAAGCCCTTTCAGAAGGGCAGTTCGGTCAGTTCCCTCTATACGTTTTCACCAGCGACGGTATATGGGCTATGGAGCTTACTTCCTCGGGATCTTTCATTGCCAGGCAGCCCGTATTCAGAGATGTATGCAACAACCCCGCCTCCATCACCCAAACCGATGGAGGGATCGTTTTTTCCACTTCACAAGGTATCCTGCTCATTTCCGGATCAGAGCACATCTGCCTGTCGGACATTTTAAGCGGAGACTTGCACAAGAAAAACATCGCAGGGTATCACGACTTTTTCGCCGCATGCGGCATCTCCGATCTCGACTTCGAATACCTCCCATTCAAAGATTATCTTGCCCACTGCCGCATTGCATACGACTATGCCAATTCCAGGATCATCCTGTTCAACCCCTCCATCGAGCAAAAATATGCGTATGTGTTTTCAATAAAGTATCGCACATGGACGACCATCCCCCACAACTACCAGCATGTAGTTAACGACTACCCGGATAGCTGCATCACCACATCCGATAACAAAGTAATCGTCCTGACGGACGACACCACGTCTTTCCAAAACAAAAGATGCGTTATCGTATCTCGTCCCTTGAAGCTGGACGCCCCGGATACATTGAAAACCATCCACACCGTCATCCATCGAGGGCTGCTCACAAAAAATCAAGTAAAAGGGATCATCTACGCATCGAGAGACTGTACAAACTTCTTCCCCCTGGCTTCCTGCATAGGGAATGAATTTCGCAGACTTCAGGGCACGCCCTACAAATACTTCATCTTTGCTGTATTTGCTTCACTTAATCATGGAGACTGTCTGTCCCGCACGTCCGTATCTTTCACTCCAAAGTACACGGACAAGCTAAGATGACAAAAGGAGGGGACATCCCCTCCTTTTCCTGTCAAAAAGGGCTTTGCCTGAGCTTCATCGGTTTTGTTCTCAATGTGAGGTAGTGCTTGATCAGATCCAGTTCCTCGTCCGACTTGAACCGATATAAATCCCTTTCGTCTTTTTTCAGTTTCTCGAACCAGTCGCATAAGACCGAATATACCAGGTAATTATGTGCAGCGCATGCCACCCCGTCGATGTTCGGCGCGCTTACCTCCTGGGGGACATACAAGGTCAGTACATAATTTCCCAAGTCCTGCGGGTCGTCTGTCATATCCGTATCTTCCAGGGTATCCGATTTCGTATAAGCCGTCAATTTAGCCACCAGATGATAGAATGCGCGATCCAACGTCCGTATTATAATACTTCTGCCCCAAGGCTCGCCGGTGGACTGGATGTCGCTTCTGTATTTCGGAGTAGTATCGGCATCCCCCAGGATGTCCCCTGTGGTATAGGCGATATTGTCTATATCGTAGAGAAGTTCTTTTTTCTTTAGCGTGATGGTTATCTTCGTTCGTTTTCTCATGGCGTAAGATTATTGTTTGGAAGGTCTTTTACGGTAATAGAGGATGCGACGTAGCTCTTCTCCGTTCTCTTCCATCCCCTTTTTATAGTAGTCGGATTCTTTGTCCCCCGTAACTGCCAACCACTCGCAGCAGATCTTGTTGATGAAAAACTCTTTCAGAACCCTCTCCAGGGACGGGACAAGTTTTTGCTCGAAAGAATCCGATACTTGCAACTCCAACGTAAATACCTCCGAGGGGATAATGGTCTGGGAGTTTTCCGGAGTACTGACCGAAAGGACAAACGGTTTCAATTCTTCTACTACACTCGCGCAGGCTTGCCTCCAGTAACGCTCCAACAAATCCACATCCGAATCCGTTGCCGCTATACGGGTGTATGGGTCTTCTTTTTCCTCGTTCTTCTTCGAACCTATATACGATGTCGTTTTCTGTACTTCATCGTACACCACGGATTTCTTTATGTCGATCGATAGTTCCATGCCCCAAACATAAAGACATCCTCTCGCTCTTCTCCTTTATCCGTTAATCGAGCCTGGCCGCATCTTTACGCACAGGTCTGTCTGAAAAAACAATGGGCTAAAAAAAAACTAATTTTAGTCCATAAAAAAAATTCCCGGATCATCACCCCAATATTGGGCCAATGTCTTACCCAATATTGGGTAAACAAAAAAAAATAATATACTGTGTGTCAACAAATAAAAACCACCCCAATGTTAGATATTGGGGTAATTATGGGGACAATTATAGGGAGAATTTTCTGCTTCCAAAAACCAATCCAATCACCGCTTCCTGCACCCGGTCGATGATCTTCCAATCCTTTTCGATGTAACGATCCGTGATGTCCAGTCCAGAAGAATGGGTCAGACACATGGAAATATCGTCTTTCGACACTCCGCATTCGTTCCGTGCTATCGTGGCGAAGGAATGCCGGGCCGTATAGGTCGTTACGTTTTCCTTGATCCCAGCTTCTTTGCACAGTTCGTCCAAACCTTTGTTCACGGCGCGGATGAAGTTCTCCCCGGTGGAGTATCTCTTGTAAAAATCAAACACTCTCTCGCCGGACGGATCTCGGTAGGCCTCGAAAACAGGCATGATCTCTTGAGGCACCAACGGCGCGATGAAGGCTTTTTCTCCTTTTCTTTTCGTTTTTTCCCGGATATAACAGATCCGCTTCCCATCAAACTCCCGGCAGCAATAGAGGTCTCTCCCGTTCATACCCAGCAAAACAAACGACAGGGTGAATACATCCCGAGCCATATTGACACGAGGAAACCTGTGGGGAGGAAAGAAAATAATCTTTCGAATAGTCTCTACCCCTACGACTTTCTCTTTCGGTTTGTCATCCGGACGGAACTTGAACCTTCGGAAAGGATACCTGCGAATTAATGTATCGTCGTCTATTACAAATCAACAAATTGTTTGTTGTATAACACTGTTTTTTAGCAACATATATAAAACACTATCAGATATTAGTAAACATACAGTAAACAATTATTTGGCAAGTCGGCGAAACACGAGATACCCCACCATCAGAGCTACAGTGATACACATCCACATGGCCGTACGGGGGATAGGCAGGGGCTTTTCAGTGGTCGAGGTCTCTACGTCGGCTTGGACGGTGGTATGCTCGGCCATACGCGAAGTGTCCAGCGCGGAGATATAGACGGTATCGGCGCGCTGCACGCGGGATTGCTCATTGGTGGAGGATGCGCCCTCTCCCCTACCCCCGTACAGGATGATGCCACCCGGAGAGATGCGCGCGCTGTCGAAGTCCCACGTCCACGAGGCGGATACCTCGCGGGCCATCTGCTCCATCCACTGGGTGATGGATACGCCTTCCGTCCGGATGGCTGTCGTAGTCTCCCGGTCGGTCTGCGTGGTGGTGCGGTCGGTGGTCTCGGTCTGTGTGGCTACACGCCGGGAGGCTCCGCACGAGAGCAGGCACAACAGCACAACAGACAAAAAAAACAGCAAAAGGCCGCTCAATATCCTTTTCAAATCTCGTTGATAGTTCATTATTTTAGATTTTTGCGATTTTTTAAAATAAGCAGCTGGGTTGTTCTATTGGGGTAAAACAGTTCCTTTCTCCCTTGATCGCCTTTTGCATTGCCAACTTTCCGCTGCAAGAGCAAAGGCACAACAGCCCAAGAGCGACAAGGGTCAAGACAAGGGTCTGCCAAAGGAGGGCGAGACGGTAACGGTGCTTGGCTTTCATGGCGGTTATTTCTGAATGTCGGCGATAAAAAGCCCCCACCCCTGCTCCACTTCCTGTGGAACGGAGGGAACACCATTTTCAAATCTACTCATGGACGAGACGAGGGGGATCATCGTGTCGCGGTTGGTGGTGGTGAGGCGGCTATTCGGATCGATGCCCGACCAGGCGGATACCTGACGGATATAGTTCGAGGTGTTGTTCTCACTCTCGGGGGCATAGCGAGCGATCATACTCTGAAGGGTATTGAGGCCGTAGCGCACCTGGTAGGTATAGAGCAACATGAACATGGCACGGTAGCCGTAAGCCATGCTGGTGAATTGTTTGAACTCGGGGTCTGTGCTTTCCGTCTCCCCGACATACAAGGTGTCGGAACGGCGGATATTGCCGGGGTTGTTGTTACGTAGTCCTCTGGGTTTCATTTTTCTTCCTGTTTCTTTTGTTTTTCCTCCCGCTTTCGCTCCCGGCGCGCCTGCATCATCGCGTCATATTCTTCTGTGGATATGTTGAGCTTTTTGCTGATCTCCCCGGCGAGGTACTTCCTGAAAAGCCGAACGAAGGGGAATCCCGGTTTGACAATCAAGATATTGGCGCATACGCTCCACAGCTCGCACGAGGCGGCGATGATGCACAAGACCCGCGTGGCGAGAAACGTGCCGCCGTGCGTGAGGCGTTCGATGAGCAAGACCGCGACGAGTACGCTGCCGTAGGCAAAAAGTTTAGTAAACGTTTCACGGCCAGCCTCTGAGAAGATGTACTCCCCGCGCTTTACCGCGGCGGCAATGCCCCATACCAAGTCCAGCAGTACGGCTATGCCCACCACTAAAAACGACGTTCCTTCTCCGCCGAGGAAATCGACGAAGCCCACCGCCAGGGCAAGCAGCCATCCTCCGGCGGTGCTGAACATTTGCGCGATCTTATCTGCCATTTTATCGAATACGGTGTTCATTCTGAATAAAACCCCGCCCGCAGGCGGGGATAATTGGTTAGTCCATATTGTGCAGCCGGATCATCGCCCGTGCCACAAGGAACGCGCAGTAGCCCGCACAAGCTACCGCCGGAACGCCGTGAAACCAGTCCACACCCGCCCCACCGCCGGGAAACATTGCTGAGAAGCCCGCTCCGATGGCCACTACCGTAGCCACGAGAAGAACCATCAGCCCCAGCATCTTCGCATCTTTGTGTTTTACCGTTTCGTTTTCCATCTTTTTGTCTGTTTTTAAGGTTTTTATTAAAGTGAACTATTCGGATTCCGTCTTGTAGGAAGCCCCTCCGGAAACATTTCCCACCAGATACCCTGCGGTAAGGCTCTGCACGGTTGCCGACGCGCTATCCAGCGGCTTGTCCTCGCGGTAAGGGATGGACGAGACGATGCGCCCGCTGCCCGAGAGCGTCCCCTCGAAAGCCTCGAAGTCCCCGTCGGAGAAGTGAAGCTCGAACTGGAACGAGAACTGCGCCGCTCCATCCGGGTTGGGGTTCATCACCACATCCGCCCGGTAGCAGCCGCTATCCGCGTCGTACATCACCGAGTAGGTCATATCCACCGTCACCGTGGCCACGGCGAAGGAAGCCGTACCCGTGAGGTCTTGGGAGATGCCGCTCTTGACCGTCGAAGCCAGCGCGGAAGTCGTCCCGTCGGAGAAAGACCAGCGGGTGAACTTGTACCCAGTCTTCGGCGTGGCCGTCCAGGTAGCCGTGCCTCCCGTCTGTACGCTCGTCGGGGAGACCGTCGCCGTACCCATCGCCCCTTGCCCGGAAGCCACGAGGGCTTGGAGGGTAAAGGTGCGCGGGGTGAAATAGGCCGTATCGGTGTAGTGTTCCCGGATACCGGAGAGGGTAAAGGAGGCCTCCGCAGGAGTATGTACCGCCCAACGGGAGAAGACATAGCCACTTGCAGGGGTAGCCTTGACCAGGCTCGTTCCGTTTCTCGGGACGCTGTCGGGCGTGGCCGAAGCATAGCCTTGTGCGGGGTTGGCGGAGCTTACGGAGATCGTGTACTGGTTGTCGTCGATCTGAATGCTTACTTCCCCGGCCACGAAATCCCCCGGAGGCGTTACCTCCACATCTTCCGCACTCGGGGCTATGATCTCCGCCGCGCCCGAGGTCTGATCGAGTAAGAAAATGTGATCCTGCCCGTCCACCACTACCTCGAAGGTGTATCCGGTAATAGTATGCTCCGCTCCCGTCCCGTCCAGGTAGGTAAGGTCGAGGGAAAGCGTGGCAAAGGCTTCTGCGGACTTGTTTTGCAGGCTTCTCGCCTCGATGCACACCCGGGACGAAGCGTCGATGTAGAAGATGAGCGAGAAGTCGATGACCTTCTCCAGGCTGACGAACACCGCCGTATCGGAGAGGTCGCCGAAGGCTTGGACGGCGTAGGAACGCGAAGTGCGCCCCGAAGCCCAGCGGGTGAACTTGTACCCGTTCCCGTCCGTAGCGAGGAACGTTACCACCTGTCCGTAGAGAGGGTCGGACGGCGTGGCCGAGGCAGTTCCCGACCCGAGGGGGCTGACAGCGGCGTAGGCCGTGAAGCGGCGCGGGGTACTTTCCACCGGAACGTCTCCTTGGATGTATGCCCAACTGTCCATGCCTTCGGCAGAGAAGAGCACTTCCACGTCATAGATGTCCACCTGGTAGAGTTCTTTCCCGGAGGGGACGGAGGCGGTGTCCGAGAAGGAATGCTGCACCCCGTCGCATGGGAGCGGATCGGTGGTGTACTGGTAGGCGTCCGCACTGTCGTCGGTAAAGTGCATCTGCCCGGAGAACTTCAGGGAGACTTGCAGGGTGTTTTTGTTTATCAAGTACAGCCCTTCGGGGCGGAACGGTTCGCTGGGAAGGCTCTGGAAGGTGAAGTCGATCTGCGTGGCGGAGGCTACCGCGAGGGATACCTGCGCGTTGAGGGCTTCATAGTAAATATACCACTGTCCGTTCTTGTACACGGCGGCGCCTCCCTTGAGGGCACGATAGGCTCCGGAGGCGTACATCTGCTGCCCGATGAGGCTGTGAGATGTGCCTGCTGCGAATACTTTGAGGTCGGTTGCTCGTGCCATGTGTTAGTCGGTTGTGGTGATGAGTATATCCCCGTCTTTGGGGTTGGTGGGTACGGTGTCCACGTACACGTCCGGGAGTTCCGCTTTCGTGGCGTAGGTCGAGGGGATGTCGTGGCCGGCGGCGTCTTTCCGGGCGCGCTCCACCTCGATGCTCACCGAAGGGTTCGACACCGAGGCGTTGGTAAGTCCGAGGTCGGCATAATTGCCCGATACGGCCTCGATAGATATGCCCAAATCCCCGGTTGTATTGCCCAAAGAGCCGAGGAGTATCTTGGAAAGAGACACGAATCCGTAAGGACCCCAAGCAAAGCCATCGCCTCCGATCATGATGTAACGTCGCCCGGTGGTGTTGTCCTTGGAGAAAAACACTTTAGGCATAGGCGCATCGACACTTCCTCGAATGCCGTATTTCGGTGCGAACCAGTTGGTGGCCGTAGGGTTGGATGAGATGACGTAAGTGTAACCGGAAAAGTCGATGGAGATACCGCCTTTCCCGTAGACGATCAGGTCGATCACCCCGAGCAGTTCGGCTACCAGCAATCCGAAGTCTATCCGAACCCACCCGGTATGGTTGTCCGGCATCCGGTAGGAGGCTACGTCGGTGTGGATGGAACAGTTGCCTTTTTTCTGTACCAGGTTGCCGGAGATCACTCCTCCGTTGCCGGTGATGATCGGCGATCCGTTGAGGGTGGCAGCTCCCTTGGAAAGCAGAGCGAGTGTGTCTTGAGCATTGCCTACGACGGCTTTCAGCCCGCCGGCCCAGGTGAATCGGCCTATGAGATTGCCCGCTGCGCCATTGACACGTACCTCGTTGGATAGAGCCAGGTTGCCGGTCATTGTTCCGCCGCTGCGCTTGAGGTAGGTGTCGGAGATTTTGTTTCCGTCGCTGTCCTGCGTGGCTTTGGTAGCTGTATCGGCACTGGTAGCCTTGCCCACCGCGATCGCTCCCGATACGATGTCCGAGAGCTTTTTCACGATCCTACCAATAAGGCTCGACAACTTGCTGCCCGAGGTGGGGTCGCCAGCTTCGGACACGAAGGTTACGGTGGTGTCCGACGCGTCGCCCGTCTTTTGCAGGTAGTTCGACAAATCCACCTCGGTATTACCGATCATCTCCCAATCGTTATTCACCCAGATGTATTCGTCGTACACATCCGGTTTTGATCCGCCGCTTGGTATCAGGTAGATCGTGTTGGCCTGACCTCTCTGTGGGAGAGACGATACGACCTGTATCTGCACCAGCTGACCCACGAGGCTGTTCACCTCCTCCTTGGTGTAGGTCTGCGTCTTGGTGTAGTAGTTGGCCAGGTTGCTCACGGCATTGGTGATGAAGCCGCTGTCGTTGGTAAGGTCGGAGGTGTTGACCGGTATATTCGGCCGGTCCGACAGATCATTATAGCTTCCGCTAAAGGCCACGTCCTTTAGGTCTGCAAAGAATTTTCGCACCTTTCCAAACAACGTGGACAGTTTTTCTCCGGAAGTTACATTCTCCCGTGTCTCCGCCTGTTCGAATATCACGGTAGTATCCGAGGCATCCCCATCCTTGTCGAGTTTGTTTTCTCCACCCTGTTCTACGGATTTGTAGGTACCGTTTTCCCAGGTATACAGATTGTTTTCCTTTCTCGAAAAATACAGTTTGTATGCATTTCCTTCTTCCGGGAAGTCTTCTTTCTCATTATACATCTCCACATCATCCTGGTACACGGGTTCTCCTACGACAGCTCCTGCCTCCAGGATGCCGAAAGTCCCTTTATCTGCGCTCACCTCTCCCCCTACCGTCAGATCATGCCCCACGGTCAAGTTCCCCTCTACTGTCTGGTTCCCCAGGGAAGAAACATCGTCGCCAAAATCTCCCCATTTGTTTTTCCCTTCATTCCACGCTGTCTTTTCCCCGGAGATCATCACATAGTCCCCCGGCGTACCCCCATTCGGATACTTCTCATATACCTGATCGAGCGAATCGAATTCCCCCAAATTATGAACATCCCTTTCCATCACTTCATGTAATTCATGGATAGATTTATAAAGTTTTCTGCACGGGTATCTCCCAAAGCCATCAAAACGATTCCTGCCAAGTAGTAAATGGTAGGTCTGTACAATAGCTCGCAGATATCTACCTGATCATCCTTATCTATTTCCGGTACAGGCAGGTATCTGGCCACCTCTATCGACACTTTCCCTGCCGTATTGCTGGAATAGCACTCCAACACCTTATACGGAGGTTTTGTCACGATAGCGCAAACAGGATTCTCCGGATTTCCCCGAACCCCCGAATACTTCGATTTTTGGCGACTATACAAGGGGTTGTCCGGGTAGATCACCTCGCTTACTCCTCTATGCCAATCGCTCATTTTGAAGTAAACGAGCCGTAAAAAATCTTTTGGAAGTTCCAGATATGCCCACCCTATACCATCTACCCCCGAAGGCCATACAAGATCATTCTCCGAGAAATCAACCCCTTCGTCCAGCATACTCCCCGGAACTTTCACTTCTACCATACGCACCGCATCCACCGTCTTGTTTCTTATCAGATCGTCCAGCAGCAGGGTATCGTTGTCCGATATGGACACCAAAGGTTCGCACACCCCATTTTCATCCAGGGCGACACGGACATCTTTCAGTATGTCTTCTATCCGGTATTTCATAGATCAAATCCCGACAAATACGATTCCGTTTTTTTCCGCCGCGCGACATATCGCTTCTTTGTTTTTCAGTTTCGTCCGCTCTATTCCCAGCTTTTCCACCAGGTAGTCTTTGGCTTCCGCAATAGAGGATACCGTTATTTTCGTCTCCCCCATCGTATTACTTACTTTCTTTTTCTGGGTATCCGCATTCACTTCCGCCACGCATTTGAACAGCTCGCCATATCGGCTGTGATTTTCCAATGCTTTCTGAAGGGACTTGTCGCTTGTTTTATATTCCGATCCCCCATTTGAAAGCACATCAAACCGGATATGTTTCGCATTTCCCTTTCCCATGCTTACCGTAAGCGATATTTCGCTTGCAGCTCTGTATGTTTTTACCGTTTCCATTTTCTTCTTGTTTCTTGTTTGAAAAAATCCCCTCCCCGATTTTCACAGGAAGGGGATGCTTACAACTTCATATTCTTTTTTAATCCCCCACTGGAGCTGCAGCCAGTTTCATGCGCGCATGTGCCTTGGCATACCGCAGGTACAGGCACGACACCTCTTGGATCACCACCGCATCCGTATTTCGGATCCCTGCAGATTTGAGGTCCTTGATGCTACGATCCCAAGAGACGAAGGTCTTTTTCCCGAGATATTCCGGATCGAGCACGAATGCACAATCACTCATCCCGTTCTGGTCCAGCAGTTCATGATGCATGGCCAGGATTTCTCCGAAGTCCGTATCAAAGGATTTGAAGCGCAGATTCCACACCTCCACCGTATCTTTCAGGCGGAATTTCTCCGACTTGATCTTGGAGAGTGCCGCGAGCATATCCGAACCGCAGAAAGCCACCTTGCGTTTGTTCCCGACCCCAGTACCTACGAACAGATCCTTGGCGATATCCACCAGGTCTTCATCGGAGATAACCGCTTCTTTCTTCGTATCATCCCACGACCCTACTTCCACATCCTTGCCCGCCAGCCACCAAAGGCCTTCGGTAAACCATACATTGCTTTTCTTTTTCGGATGACGGATCTTTCCTTTGACACCGAACAGGAAGCTGTTCTCCATCGTCAGACGCATGTCGTAGATACCGTCTTCTTCCAGATCCGAGAAGTCCCAATCCACCTCTTTTTTCGACATCTTGTCAAAAGTCGATTGCTCCACCTGGATCATGAAGTTCTGGCAGTAATTCGTCTCCGGCGAAGGGATATTCGCAAATTGCCCGGTCTGCGCATCCGTTTCCGCGCATGCTTTCCCCAGACGGATAATCACCGTATTGATAGGAATAGCCGGGAGGAAGATATTCTGCCCTGTCGTACTGTCTTTAAGACCGTTCACCGCGCAGACGATCGGGTTACCCGTCGAATCCTCAATCGCCACCACCGAAAGGATCAGATCCTTTTCCGAAGCGGTAGCCCCGTCTTCCTTGTATCCTTTTACACCCAACACACGGATTGTATCTGCTTCGGTAAACATCGCAGGGTCGCTCACTTTGATCACTGTCTGCGTTCCCGTAGTCTGCTTGACCACTGCTTCGGTGATCGTTGCCTTGATCGGACGCGTCCCCACGGAATAGTACTTGATGTCTATCGCCTCCGCCTTTTGCGCTTTTGCATATCTGCTTATCTGGTCGATCGGGGTAGACATCGGACGTATCTTCACAATACGTTGATCAATATCGCTCAGATACATATCCGGCTGCATTTCCGTACCTCGGGTCACGGAAAGGGGAGCCGTAATCGTTTGTCCCGCATCCGGCAGGTCGGCTTTCGTTGCCGGACCCGGTTCCACTCCGGGAGCAAGACCTTCCGCCATCAAAACCCCGTTGGGAACTCCCAACAGGAAGGACAGGAGCAAAAGTCCCACTCCCGCCACAAAATGCCATACTGTTTTCTTTTCTTTCATCTTCTTCTTGTTTTACTATGGTTAATACTATCGTTTCGACGTTCTTTTCATCTCTCCTGCCGCCCAAATGTCCCTGCCGTTACGCCCCAGCGCACCTTTTATTTCCCGCGCACTTCCGTCAGGGACAGCCCCCTGGCCTCCCAATGCCGGAGGAACATCCGGAGCTTCTCTCAACTTTGCCTCTCCGATCTTTGCGTTCTTCGCCTTCACTTCCGCTTCTTGAGCTGCCACAGCCACATCTTCATCGTGGCTCATCGCCTTGCGCACCATATCCCACGTATCTGCGGTAATGATGCCGGATACGTAATCCCCGGCTATCCCGGACAGTTTCTTGTACATCCCCTCCACCTGGTCTTCACTCAGCCCATTGTCCTTGGCATATTTCTCCAGGTCTTCCAAAGACTTCTTTAAGTTGCCTTCAAACTCCTGGTCCAATTTCTTTTCGTTTGCGATCCGATCCAGATATTTCTTCTGAGCCTCTTTGATTTTATCCGCCTTTTCCGGATCATCGAGTGCCACCCGAAAATCATCTCCAAAACGTTCGATCATCAGCACCACCGGATCCTCTCCACTTTTCCAGCTGGAGAGGAACGCTGCACTTCGAGGATCGGAAGTAAAAAGATCCGAGAGTATTTTTTCGTCCTTTCTGTATTGCTCCAGGGACTTCTCGTTTTCATCGTAATCCGCGTTCGCTTTCCCGAACAGCACCTCTTCATCCGTAAAGTCATCTTCTGGATACCTGGTCTTCATCCGAGTGATGAAAACCTCTTTGTTCGTAGCATCTTTCTGTTTTTCAGTATTTTCCATAACTCATATTTTAAGTATTCAACTTCTGACAGTCAAAAATACCCTCAAATACATCCAGTCTCTTTTTATCCATTAACCGACTGCTAAAAAAAGATCATAAGTTTGAGTATGAAGCATAAAGGAGCGGAAGCCGTATATAGCGCAGAAAGGGATAAAGATCTTCTGAGGGCATACAGGGAAGTTCTCACCCGCCATCGGCACATCTACCTCCCCCGCGTCGTCGAAGAAGTGGCCTCTTCCCCCAGCAAAAGGTTTTGGGTGTCCGAGGAACGTGCCAAGATCGTCCTTGGCGAGATAGCCCGAGGCCGTTCACTGGAGCGCATGAACAAAACCAGACGGGATATGTACATGGAAATCTACCGTCGGGTATGCCTTCTGCAAAAAGAGCAACCTGATCTATCCTTAAACCGCCTTATCGAAACCGTTATTGAAAGCCCCGCCCCATGCTTTTACCTTACCCCCCAGTCCGCAAAAGTCATACTCCACAGAATAAAGAAGAAATGCGCCTATTTAGAGAAAAAGCAAAAATTAAAACATCAGTTTATGTGAGCCTCATTTTACTCGCATGTTTTCTTTTACCCATCGCTCCCCAGCGCATGGGGGTATCCATTTCTTCCCCCTGGTGGACGCATCTTTCATTCTTGTTCTTTCACGCAGGATTTATTCATTTTCTGGCCAATGCTTATGCATTCTATTATTTCTATTCTACCTGGCTCTTCGGACGCTGTACGCTCCCCATATCTATTTTCATCGCCATATTGTCTTCCTTTCTGGCTGTTTCCACAGCCCCCACCGTAGGTTTCTCCGGCGTAGTTTTCGCTCTTATCGGCATCAATGCCGTCTATTACATGAGCGCGCGGTATTTTGTTTCCGTATCTATCGTGCTGGGGGCAGGTTTTCTATGGCCATCCTTCAATAGCCTCATGCACCTTCTCTGTTTTATCCTGGGCTTCATCGCAGCCTATCTCTACAAACATCTCGCCCCCTACATCGATGAATACAGACGCATTAATTCTTGAAAACATCCGCCGGGGCAAAGAAATGAGTCGCTCGTTCAATCCCATCACAGGGATCGGTTCTCCGCTTGAACGGGTCTGTCTATCCCTTTCGGACCACCCCATCCCGGAGCAGCACATCCCCGTCGGCATGATGGACAACCCGCTTGTCTCCGCATTGTCCCAGTACGGCACCATCCGCTCTTTTCTCCAGCAGCATTTAAAGACCCGGGACACCTCCGAAAATCGAGAGACGGTTCTGCGTCAGCTCATCCGCATACGAAACCGTTACGACTTCCCTTATTGGGCCTATTCTTTTGTCAAGATCAAAAACAAGTCCGGAGGGCAGGACATCCCCTTCAAGTTAAACCGCCCCCAGCGCATTCTTCTCGAACGTCTGGAATCCATGCGGCTATCCGGTAAGCCCATCCGCCTTATCCTGCTCAAAGCCCGTCAGTGGGGCGGTTCCACGCTCATCCAGATATACATGGCCTGGATACAGCTATGCCACAAGACCGGATGGAATTCTATTGTAGTGGCCCACTTAAAGGATGCCGCTATCGAAGTAAAGGGCATGTTCACCAAACTCATGGAGCATTACCCAACCTGGTTACTCTACGCCCCAGGGGAGCCCTTCTCCGAAAATGCTCCAAAGCTCACCGGTTTCGAGCGTGCACTCAACATTGACATCATCCCCCAGCGAAACTGCAAGATCAAGATAGGCAGCGCCGAAAAACCCGACAGCGCACGCGGTGGCGACACCGCTATGGCGCATTGTACCGAAGTCGCCTTCTGGACAAAAACCGAAAACAAAACCCCCGAACAGATCGTCCGGTCGGCCTGTTCCGGTATTCTGTATGCCCCGCTCACGATGGAGGTTTTCGAAAGCACCGCCAACGGCACCGGTAACTATTTTTACGAAGAATGGCTTCGCGCCAAGGAAGGAACCAGCGACAAGGCTCCACTGTTCATTTCCTGGTTCGACATCGAAAAATACGCCCTCCCGGTAGACGACCCCTCCACCTTTGCCCAAGACCTTCTCCTGAACAAGGACAACGAAAAAAACAACGGTCGGTACGACTGGTGGCTATGGGAAAAGGGAGCCACCTTCGAGGCCATCAACTGGTACCGTCACAACCGCAAACGCTTTTCCGATCATGCCGACATGGCCGCCGAATATCCTTCCGACGACATCGAAGCCTTCAAGCATTCCGGCCGCAAAGTATTCGACATCTACCAGGTGGAAAACTTGCGGAAAAATGTACGTCCCCCCGTATATGTCGGCGAGGTGTCCGGTCAGGGAATGGAAGGGAAAGAGGCCTTGAAGGATTTATCCTTTGCCCCCGACAAGAACGGCAACCTGAAGATATGGGAACTTCCGGACAGCACGCAAAAAATATCCGACCGTTATCTCACGGTTGTCGATGTGGGCGGTCGCAGTTCCTCTGCGGACTACTCCGACATCCTGGTTCTGGACCGACATTGGATGCTCTACGGGGACAAGCCGGAAGTCGTTGCCGAATGGCACGGACATATCGACCACGACCTGCTGGCATGGAAGTCTGCCCAGATAGCTGCTTTTTACAACCGCTCTCTTCTGGTCATCGAATCCAATACCCTTGAGACGAAAGACCAGGATCGCGATCTGGACGGCGACCAAACCGGGTTTATTCTCAATCAAATCGCCTCTGTTTACGACAAACTCTATGCCCGCAAACAGTCCGAGGAAGACATCATAAAAGGCATCCCCCGCAAATGGGGATTCCATACCAACACCTCTACCAAACCCATGATCATCTCTTTTCTCATCAAGGTCATTCGCGAATCCCTTTATGTAGAGCGCAACGAAGAGGCCCTGAACGAATATCTTACCTACGAAAAGAAACAGAACGGATCTTTCGGAGCTATTGAAGGTAAACACGATGATTGCCTTATGGCGCGCGCCATCGGCCTTCACATCTGCTACAATGAGATGAGACTCCCCCGCATTATCGCACCTGCCCCAAAAATCAAGACTCCTAAAAAAAACATTACGGAAGCAACCATCTAAAACATCAAAATCTATGAACATCATCACCTATTTACGTTCCATCCTCCGCCTCCGTTACGCCATCGACCGCGCAGACAAGGCTCACCAGAAAACCGGCGATCGGTATTACGTCCTCCCCAATTACGACGGCAAACTCATCATCCTCAACCGCCGTCAATTCCGAAGCCTGAAAAAACAAGGCCGCATCAGTCATCGAGTCCGCATTCTCGACCTTCAGAAAGAATGTTTCTATTGTACCCCCTATCAGAATGGGGAGGGAGCCCTTTCTCCCCACATCCGACAGCTCAAGCGCCGGATGTATCTCGAATACATCCATCACCTGAATCACCGATAAAAAAATCCCGGATCTTATTCCAGGATTCGTAGGCCTCTTCAGCCTCTTTCACCATTTTGCTAACATCAGCAAAATGGTATACCGCCTCTTATCCCGCCAGCATCTGCTCTGCGGTCGCCTTGTTATAGTTCCTGCCTTATGTTCTTACCACAAAGCAACCTTTCCAGCTATTCCCAGATCAAGAGTAGCTGTTGTTATGCCTAATGCTTGGAATACTCTGCTCATCGTTGAGAGAGTTATAGAACTTTTACCGCTCTCCAGCTTGCATATCTGGGAGCGTTTCACGCCTACCCTTTCACCTAACTCCTCCTGGGTAAGATTCTGTTTGAGTCGTGCCTTTTTGATAGCCTCTCCGACAAAGTAGGCTTGTATGTCCTCTTTGAGCTTGGCTTCCATCGCGTCACGCTCTGGAGTACCTATAGGACCCCAAAGCTCATCTTTCATGTCGTCCGCTGGTGTGAAATTCATCTTTCCCATAGCCTTTATTTTTTATCGTTGAAATATTCCTGCCTTATTCTCTCCGCCTTTTCTATCTCCTTTTTAGGCGTTTTCTGTGTCTTTTTCACTATCCCGTGAGTGACCATTACCAATGCTTTTATTTTATTATCCCAAAATGCAAACAGCCTGTAACAAATGCCATTGTAGAGCGTCCGTAACTCCCATATTTCAGAGTCGTCCAATTTCTTGAATAGTTCCTTATCCATAACACCGCCCTCTATCTTAAAGATGTTGTAGTATATCTTCTGTTGAGCCTTAAAGGGCTGTAGCCTTATAAAGGATTTCGCTTCATCGCTTAGTATTATCGTTATAGGCTGTCCGTTCATACCATCTCTTATTACATCTGCAAATATATTTCTTTGTTTCCAAATTAGCAAACAAATATATTTGTTTCTATCTACCGGCTTTCCGCTAAATTAAATTCTATCTACCTTTCTCAACAATGTTAAATTATAGGGGGGGGGGCTACAATTAAATTATTTTACTATTTTTGCAACTGTTATACAGTTCCTTTTTTCCTAACTATTAAATCATCAAGAAATGAAAAAGTTACTTTGCTTAATGGCTATTGCCGTACTGTCTGTATGCAGCGTCAATGCGCAAGATACCCCTGTAAAATACCAGGGAGAAGTCGATCTCGGTTACTCCGTTGGCGTAGGCACATGGGATTTCAGCCGCCTGAACGTACACACTGTCCAGGGTGTCAAGATCGGTAAATACTTCTCGACCGGTGTAGGAGTGGGCATCGACTATTATTTTTCAAACGACATACTGGATGCAGCCGGTGTAGGAGGCCAAGTGATGATCCCCATTTATCTCAACATGAAGGGATACCTCCCCGTAAGCGAATCGATAAGCCCTTACATCTCTCTTGATTTAGGGGGAGGCATTGGCGTCCAGGATCTGGCTTCCGGTTTTCTGGTAACACCCTCCGTAGGAGTGAAAATAGGCAAATTCAAAGTCCAGGTCGGTTATACCTCACAATCGTTCAACGACGGTGTAAGTTCCGGCGCTGTTCAGTTCAAAGTGGGGATGATGTTCTAATTGTTATACAGTTCCACAAACAAGGCCGCCCAAAAGGCGGCTTTGTTTTTTCATAGAATACCTCCGGGACGCGCTCACCCCGCCAGCATCTGCTGCACCGCCGCCGTATTCTGGGGGCTTCCGCTTTGTTGTATCTGCTTCAATACAGCGGGAGGCAGTCCCGCAGGCACCTGTCCCGCCTGGAGCTGTTCCCCCTGGCTTTTTAGCGATTGCAACAGGTCATCCGCAAAGGGGAAATTCCCGAATTCCAATAGCTGCTCTACGCTTATCTGTCCGCTTTTCCATATCTCCATCAAGAAGTCGTTGGCCACCATTCTCGACACGGGCGTAGCTGCACTTTCCGTGATCGAGAGGTCGAACTCCGTATCCTGTACCTTCTTCGGGTCGTATTCCACCGGGCGGTTTTTCCCCGTGATATTCAGCATCCTCCGATCCGTATAGAACTGCTGGATATTCTTCACCTTTTTCGTAGCTCCTTCCACCACAAAGCAGCTGTAAGCCTCCAGCAAGTCCAGTAGCGAAGTCGTCGCATTCTGTGTCTGTTGGCTGTACAAGGCCGCCGAAGTGCCCGAATACCCCGGTTTCCCCTGCAAGGCTCCGTTCACTCCGCTTATATCCTCCATCAGTTTCATCTGCAGGTTCAGCAGTTCATACACCCCTACGTGGGTAGAATTGTTCACGATCTGTTGCGGCATCATCGAAGTATTCGCCCCTGTAGTCTTTATCGCGATCAGTCCGTCAAATCGCGTCCACTCTTCCGCAATATCTTCCAGTGTCTTGTCATCCGGCAGCAGTTCTTCCGGAAACAGCAGGACACCCTTCGCCGTAGCCCGGATCATCCAGTCATTGAGTGTGATCAACCGGTTTACGTATCGCTGCTGATCGATGAAATCCGAAGTGAACGAATGCACCTCTCCATCGATAAACGGATAAATCTTGAACACATACGGATGGCTCTTGTGTTCATACGGCGTTTCCCCTTCACAGAGCACCTGCCCGAAAGGCGTCAGAAACCGGTAGTACCAATAACTGTCCACAAACCACTCCGCCTCTATCAGCGGTATCTCTTCCATCGGCATTCCGGCCGCCAAACCTTCCTGAATACGGCTCTCGTTTTCCGCATCCACCATCACCGCCTTGTCTTTTATCTCGATCTTGTAGTAATCCCCGTTCAGCAGGTCATGACAACGGTATCGTTTTTTCTGTTCTTTTTTCCATATCTCTATCACCCGGCACATTGAAGGGTCCCTCGGACACAGAAAATCCACATTACTCAACCTGTACCGCCCGAAATCCTCCACATACCCCTGCACGAAACGGTTGTTGGCCGCGTAGCGGTATATCTCCGAGAGACGCTGATAGTCCTTTTCGCTCCGAGCGAACGTATGGCACAGCTCCCCGAAGGTAATATCATGTATCTCCCCTATCACGCTTACATCCCAGTGTCGGAAATCCTTCATCGAAGTATCGAAAAACACCGTGTTCGGATTCACGTAGTCCGTCCAGCACTCCATCTTGTCGTTTCTCCATCCCCAGGTCTCCTTCTGCACCGCCACTCCGGATATGAGGAATTCCTCAAATGTCCGGGCATTCATCTCGCCCATCCGGTTCAGTTGCCAGTTGTACTGGAGCGCATTGGTCATCATCTCCCCCAACTGTTGTTCATCCCTGTCCCGGGCCGTGCATACCGGCTCCTTGCTTTGCTGGCGATACACCCCGATCACATTGCGTACCAGGCGGCGGATCAGATTGTTCTTTAGCGGTACGTTCCCCTGCGATTTTATATAATCCTCTTCCGTGATCATCTTGTGGTCCACCTCTATCCGATCGCTCCACTGGTCCCCGTACACATACCGCTTGTTCCGGTTCCGGTCCCTCCGGAATTTCTCCATGTTGTCCCAGTACTGCTGTCCTTCCATCAACAGATCGAAGGCATACCGGTCCGTCATCATTTTCTGCCGCTGGACCGAATCTATTTTCCCCTCTATCAGTCTCGATTTAGGGATCAGTCTTCTTTCTCGCTTTGCCATCTCGTTTTTGTTTTTCACAAATCAAGTGCAATCTCATTGAAAAACACGTTTATTCATTAACCGCCTTTCTACGCTTCTGTTCATAACGTCTGTCCACATCATCCGTTCTTTGGAGCAACTCATCCTTCATCATCCTCAGCAAAGATTTCACCTGCTCCTTATCCTCTCCGTCCAGTTGCTTGAGTACCTCCTCGGCCTGGTCTATAGCCCCCTCATACCCCTTGAAATACTCCATGCGCATCACCTGCGGACTCCGGTACAGGGAGTCGAGTTTCTCCGCATATTCCAGCGATCCCTTATGCGTCTCTTTCCGGTAGCCGCTGAGGATACGCTCCGTCTCCTGAGCCTCTCTCTTGAGGCGGTAATACGCCTCATTGAGCAGACGATCCGCATCCCTCTCTCCACTCTGATACATGAATCCGCTTACCACCGGATAGTTTCTCGCCTGCCGCATCTGCGGGTCAAAGATCGCCTGCATGGAATTGATTGTCTGTTTTGCCGTCTTCAGCACCCCGCCAAAGTACTGGTCCAGCAGGTGGTCAAAAGCAGCCGGGTTCAAGTCAAGCCAACCTCTGCGATACCGGTCACCGCCCGTCGCTTCGTTTAGCAACTCCGAAGACCTCACCAGCCATTTCGAAGTCCCGGCATAAGCCTTGGTGTACTGCGGATCGTATTTGTTGAAACTGTTGTCCTTGTATATCGGACTCCCGAAGAAGTTCCGGTTCACCGCCACCTCATACACCGGAGCCACCATATCCGGTACCCACACATCCCAGTTCCACCATCTGTCCTCGGAAGTCCCCTGCAACGGATTTATCGGCAGCAGCTCCGCAAAGCTGCCCACCGCCCCGCGCAGCACTCCCTTGAAGCCTCTTTCCCTGCCCCTTCCCAGCGTAGCCTGGTATATGGACTCTCCCAGAGAGTAGGCAGGCCGCTGTTCCGGAGACAGAGAGATCGTCAGGAAGTAATCATCTCCCAAATAGATACACAAGCTGTTCTGTCGGATGTAGTCCGGCAGGTTGGCATACTTGTCCGGATCGTCGTCTCCGCTTAACAGCATATCATTCAACAGCCCCTGCAGATAGCCCATCGCCACATGGAATCCAAACGCCTTGGCCGCCTTCCACGGATTTGCCTTGGCCAGATTCCACAGGTTCTGCGCCGACTGGACACTCACATTGAAGAACATATAGCTCGTCTGGAACACGCTCGGCAGGAATCCCCGTCCTCCCCCCTTTCGGTTGAAGTTCACCGTCACCTCCTTCGCATCCGAGATCGAACGCTGAATGCTGCGCCCGCTCTGTCGGCTGGTCATGAACACCGCAAACCGGCTCATGTCTTCCGCTACTCTGTTCATCCATTCGATCCCATACACGAGTCCCTCCACGGCTCTCGCCCCGCCTATCGTAAGCGATTCCACACCGTTTTTCACTTTCGCGTTGCGTATCTTCCGTTTTATCTCCTTGCGGTAATCCTCCAGCGTATTGTACGCCGTGTATCCCGTCTCCCCTCCATTTTCCAGGAACTCCTTGAAATACCGGTCCACCGCCTTGTCCAGGTTCTCCTTCCCGGACACCCCGCGCATGATCGCCGGCATCACCGTAACCAGATTCCGGTAGTATCTCCCCGTGTATTTCCCATCCTCTTTTATGTAGACCGCCGTCGCGGAGAACAACACATCCCGCATCAGGTTTCTCATCACGAAGGTCGGATTTCGGGAGGTCATGTTCGCCGACATGAAGCGCGTCACCGCCCTTACCCCCTTGGTTACATCCCCCCACTGGTTCAGCGTCAGACCATTGAGTGCCTGTGCCGCACGAGGGTTCCCGTTTACGTACACCACGTACTCCTTGCCTCCTTGTCTTACCACCACCGCGTGTTCCTGCTCCTGGCTATCCGTGTGGTGGTATCTTATGTTCAGCCCGTTTTTCGACTTTCGCGCCAGTCCCTTTTCCGCCAGGCGCTTCATCAGGGTTTCATGATCCTCTACGATCCGCGCCACCTCTTCCGGTGTTGCTTCGGCAGGAATATCCGGCAGGCTGCGTTCCCATACATTCGCGCCCTCGTCCTTTACGTACCACACATTCCTGACCGTAAACAGATCCGATGGACGGTTCAGCGCCAGGTTCAGAAAACGCTGCTTCACCTTGTTCTTGTTCCCCTCGCTGATCGCCCTATCGGCCATCATACCTATCGTCGCGATCGGGTCCTCCGCCTGGGACTCTCGCCCCGCCGCCCGCCTTACGGTCGCCCCGCCCGAAGGTTGCCGGGATCGCAGGTATTCGTACACATCCCCCGCCGTCCGGTCGTTCCAGCCCCGCAGCGGCACGTAGTACGCGAACATCGAGCGGATCTCATCGTACACACCCTTGCTTATCACCCCGCTTTCCATCGACGTTTTCAAGGTCTTCTTGGTAGCCGCGTTCACCCGCTTCCACAGCTCTTCTACCTCCTGCTCGTTCCCCTGCTCGAACTTCTCCACCATCTCCCGGGCTACCGCCTCCATGTTGGGAATATTCATTTCCATCCCCTCCCTTCCGGCGATCTCATCCACAGTCAGTTCCGTCAGTCCCGAGTAGTCCCGCTTTCTGTTTTCCTGGTAATATTCTTTTTCCTTCCTATCGAGTCTCCTCTGCCCTTTTTCGTATTTTTCTTGCGTGATCTCCCCATCTTTCAGGCTTTTCTCCAGCGCCTCTCTTTCCGCTTTCACCTGTTCCCGGGCATCGCGCAGGGCGAACACCCGGTTCCGCTCCAGCCCATGCTTGGCCATCATGTAGCGGGTTATCTCCTCGTATGTTTTTCCCTTGTCTACCAGAGACGCCACTGCTTTCATCAACGGGTCGAAATAGTTCCTGCGGTAGAACTCTTTCTCTGCCTTGTCTATCGAAGTGCGCTGGTTCTCCGCCGTATAGGCATCCTCATAGTCTTTTATCGAACCGGAAGCCTTCTCCACCGCCTGCTGCAGGTCTTTCAGTCCCAGCATATAGTCCTGCCAGGCCTCCCGGTTTCCCAGTACGCGCGTGGCCAGATTGTCCCGGTAGTGCTTCCCCGCACGGCGCTCGTATTCCTCACGGGCGCTTCCACCCACAGGAGGGGTGTCTTCCCGGTATAACATCATCGGATTTTCATCCTCAATCCTTGGATTTTCAAAATCCTTCACTATCTTTGTGGCAGTAGAAAGCTCTTGGCTCTTGGGGGTTTCCGCAATTGGTGCGGGGTAATACAGGTAGCCAAGAGTTTTCTCTTTATTTACATAGGTGGCATACCCCTTGTTTATCCAATTCACAATCTTGTTGTCCGTTTTGCCGAAGATGGAAGAAACGATATTGAAATCTACATCTTTGGTTTTTCCCAGATCGATGGACACAAGGAAGTTCCCATCCTTTGTTTTCAATTCTGTAAGAATGGAACGGTTTCCGATTCTTCCAAGATTGTTAAACACGGCTATCGGATCAGCCACAGCCCGGGGCAAGTCACGCAATTCATCCAAAGCAAAACCATGCTTCTTCATCTTTTTGATGACCTTATTGCCGTACAGTTTCATCGGTTTGTCTTCCACTCCCGCCGCGCGAAGGACAGGGGAGGGAGTTCCCAAATCCAGCACCAGCTCATCTGCATTTTCTTCCGTCAGTTCTTCCAAGAGCTCGTTAAACCGCCGGTTGGTCTGCTCGATACTTCCTTCCACCTCCCTGTAGGGTATTGATTCATTCTCGCCCGCTTGCTGTACATCCCTTACCTGCTGTGGATAGAACACCATGATATCTTCCACCTCGCCGTCCTTTTCGCGGATAATACCGTCATGCCCCGCTTCCGTCAGCTTGTCTATCTGCGTGTCCTCGTACTTCGGATTCACCGCAGGCCTACGCACATTCAGAAACACTGCATTTGTCCCCTTGGCAGCCTCCCTGCGCAGCGGGATCATCCCTCCGGAGAGGGGAGTATTCCCTTCCAGAAGGTACAGCACGCGGGGTTCTCCATTTTCATCCACTATTTTTGACGCATCCGTTTGCAAGATTGAAATCAACCGATTATCTTTGACTCCAGAAACAGAGGCATTCTGATTTTCAGCTACGGAGTTCGTTAGTCCGTTAAGGTTGTCTATCAGAGTGCCTTTTTCTATTTCTGTCAAGCGATGATCATAATATCTGTTCCCATCCTTTACTCCTACAACGATTTTTGCAGTGTAATCTTCATCTCCTATCTTCAACCCACATACATAATAGCGATAGCTGTCGTACTTGTCATGATCTTTCGTGTTTTGAAGCTCATCTATAAACACGGACTGCTCTATCATTTGCGGAATGGAAAACAGTGACTTCAAGTGCGCTTCGTTTTGCGAGCCATGTGAAGTAACCTCGTTGATGCCAACTTTCGATATTTCTATTTTCTCTCCCGTATCCTTGTTTGTGTATTCACCGCGGATATTGCTCTTCATCCAATCTTTGGCAGACTTTCTATTCAGCTCATATTCGCTATTGTATTTCACTTCCACCGGCTTGCTCTTGCGCAGTTTCTCTATCCGGATCGCTTTCTCCCAGTCGCCGAACCACCGTTTGAAGGCCTCCGTCCGTACCGTTACCCATTGCTCCCCCGTCAGGCGGCTCTGCTTGCCGTTCGGCGCCTTCCGGTAGGTTCCCTTCTGGCGCGCTTGCGATACGATTCTCTCGCGCTCCGACTGACCTATTCCAAAACGGTTCCGCATCACCACATCTTCCGCACGAGACAGGATGCCCCCGTCCCCGCGAAGTTTCTGGTACGACTTCCACAATACATACCGCAGGTCATTGTCCGTCAGGCGGAAGCCAAGGACTCTTTTCATCTCCCGGAACATTCCCCGGAACAGGTCCTTTACCTTGTCCCAGAAAGTCTTTTCCTCTCTCTGCTCAAATCCCCGTTCGGCCAGCTCTGCCAAGTACTCCTCCGTCGCCGTGCGGACGTTCCACCCGTGTTTCTTCGACATCTCCACGATCTTCTCACGCACGGCTTTCGAGGCTCCAGCATACGCCTTGTCCAAAAACTCATTGAAACGACCTCCGAAGAGTCCACGCAGCCCATAATGCGCCACTGCCTCATGGAATACCGTACGGCGCACGTCCTCCACCGAGGTATGGTTTTCCACCACGATGGCTATTTTTCCCGTGCGAGGGTTATAGTATCCCTTGGCTCCTCTATGTCCCTGGGGCAAGGATTCCCGCGTTACGAATTCTACCGGAGCGTGCAACTCTTCCGCCATCTGGCGAGCCTCGCCCCGGTACACAGCATTCGCATTCTGGGGGATTACTTGCGGCTCGGGAATACTTCTTTCGTCTCGACGTCTTTCCCTGTTTTCCACCTCCCAGGCTATGTCCGGATACGTTTTCCTCAGCCACTGTTCATAGGATGGGATTTCTTTTTCCGCCTCTCGAACCTTTTCCTTTACTTCTTCTATCGCCTCGTCACGCTCCGCTTTACGATGGCGCTTTGACAGTCTCTCATCTCCGTCATACACCTGCATGTCGAACGTCCCGACAGCGCCTTCCACCCGGAGTCCCTTCTTTGTATCATACGGCATGGGCACCCGTTTCTCCATCTCCTTTCTGCGGTATTTCGCATACTCGCTGCGGGCGGCTCGCTCCCGAGACTGCTGCTCCAACATTCTGCGCTCCGCTTCCTCCTTCCGCTGCGTATAACCGGACAGTTTGTCCTGGGAATAATGCCGGGCGACACTCTCCGGAGAGTAATAGTTCGTTCTGTTCCCATACATGGACGTATGATGCCATTCGTCCGCTTCTATCGTATCGACATCCCTCTTTATTTGCGAGACGGTTACTCGGGTCTCTTCCCCATTCTCCGACAAAATCTCGTTCACTCGATCCGCAAAGGACTTGTCCATCTGCGATTTATTCCGCAGACCTCTTGATTCCGCCTCCACCGCACGCACGCTCTTTGAGTAACCCACATATCCGCTGTTCCCTCCGTAAACAGAACGGTAAAACGCATCTATATTTCCTTCCTCTTGTTTTGGATTCTCGAATTCTTCCACTATCTTTGTGGCAGTAGAAAGTTCTTGACTGGTTATTTCCTGCTGAACATCGGGTGACGCTGAGGAGAACCAATTAAGAGCTTTCTCTTTATCAACCCATTGCAATGTGTTATTTTCAAGTATGGGTCTTACGACATTTGCAACCCTGCGCCCATGAACCGTTGTTACATTGTTCACTTCAAGATACTCTCCACCGTTCTGTATATTAGTTGCTATATCAAAAGCTACAAACACATTGCGTCCGTTGCGGTCTTTCATTTCTGTTAATATCCCAACCGTGCCATCATTCTTTTTAAACACAAATATTGGCTCTGAAATACGTGTAGGCATATCTTGCAAAGCATTCGCATCCACATCATGTTTGCGGTTGCTACCTTTGGTTACGACTCGTTGTCGCATCACAATAGGCAAATTCGGGAGGAACATTCGCATCACGCCACTCGGATTCCCCAAATGGAACATTTCGTTTTTATCCAATTCTCCCTCCTGATAACGCTCCAGCTGCTCGTTGAACCGCTCGTTCACTCTTTGGGTATCCTCATCCCTGTACAGCACGCTATTTCCCGTCTGCTCATCTACCTTTTCCTCGATGGCATTGAACAGGTTGTCAAAAGCCGTGTCCAGGGTTTCAAAATCCCCTTCTATCGGATATGGGTAATATTTGGAGACCATCTCCGGATCTCCCCAGTCCGAGCTTACCGGATTGGTCGCCAGGAAGTCATTCGATGTCCCTTTTTCGGACAACTTGCGCTCTATCCACACCGCAAAGGCTCTCGCCCCAAGTTCTGTCGGACGGCTCCAGTAGTCCGATTTCATAGACGCATACCGGCGGCTGCGCTCCCCATAGCCGCTCTTTTCTATCGCTCTTACCAGTTCTGCGAAGCTGCGGGTTACCTCCTCTCGCTCCTGCGGGCTGTATGCTCCTCCTCTCTCCCGATTGTATACATACCCTCCACGGGAGGTGTTGAAGTCATTCTTCCGGCCTCTTCTGCGGGAAAAATAGTTATCCAGTGCGTGCCACCATTCATGAGCCAGGGTTCCCGCTCCTTTGGTCTTGGTCAGGTTTATCACTACTTTCTCCGCTTCATAATGCGCCGAAGCCTTTCCGCCGCCTCTCGCACCGAAGGCCATCCCCAGTTCTCCGTTCAGCGACAGGGATCGAGGGCTCTTCCCGACAGCTTCCGCCAAGTCCATCAAGGCATCATAGGCTTTATTCAATGCAGCCTGCCGGTCTTGCTGGTTGGTCCAGTTCCCGAATTCCACTCCTCGGAATCCAAACGCATCCCGGAACTCATCCGCACTTATATCCCTGCCGGAACGCCAGTCGCGTCCTTTCCGCGGACGCTGTTCCCGGAATGCTATCTCCGTACGGTCTTTCATCCCCCGGTAGCTGGCTTCCAACTCATCATAGTGCTCCTTGACGTATTCCAAGGCGTCTTTTCCACGCTTGAATCCGTCTGCCACGATTATCGAAGGTTTTCCTTTTACAGTGATATAGGCACTACCGTCACTGCGCCGCTGATACACGGAGAACTGCGTCTTTTTCTCTCCCTTTTGTTCCAAGGTATTCTCTCCGGCAAAGGCTCGAAGAGCCTCCTCCGCTTTTTCCCGGGTGGGGTATATACCGCCGTGCTTCCCTGCGTTTGTTACATACCACTGCCCCTTTATCGACACCCATTTTCCTTCCTTGTCATAGTGTCCTGCACTGTCTCCCAGTTCTTCCAGTCCTGCCTTATCTATCTGATGTCCTCCGTCGTAGCCCCCCAAAGCCATGCGAGCAGCATGCATTCTCCTGATACCCCGTATTTCGAGTATTTTGTTCAGAAATTCTTTCTGCTCGCTCTCCGGCAAAGCTACGAGTCTCAGCGAGGCCTGATACAACTCAAATACTTCCGATACCCAGCGTTTAAGTTTGTAAGCCGTTCGAGGCTTGGAAGGGATTATATCACGGATCACCTGCAACAACGTGATTATTTCATTCGACACTCCTTCCTTGCGCAGTTTCCCGTAGTCGAAGTTGAATATTTTGCTCACAGGAAGGCTGCGCAGATCCTCCATTACCTCATTCGGGTTATTCTGCGCTTTCTCCTCACGTTCGGCATACTCACGCATCAGGTCTTTCCGTGCTCCGCCTATCTTCTCGCCTACATCCTCTATCTTTTCTGCGGCAGAGGCTTGATCCGCCGGTTTCTTTTCACTACCTTTGTCGATAGAAGATGAGCCGGACGGAAGAGCAGAAAGGGCTGCTGCCGCATCCTCGGATGTCAGTATGAGGAATTGCCCGCCCTCGCGT
>CECA01000002.1_pt1 | contig 53774 bp, 46 predicted proteins | sample 557351 | NCBI WGS metagenome assembly CECA01 (sample SAMEA3182051, study PRJEB8094) | gut metagenome | biome: human; feature: gut; material: Stool; isolation source: human stools | place: Canada | collected 2012-03-07 | reverse complement strand
CTTCGGAATCGTGAAATTCCGATGCTCTTCAGCGAGCCCCTCAAGCTTTCCGATGTTCACACTTATCGGTTCGTTGAATCTGATTTTTAAAGAACTGCGCTGCGTTTAAGCAACGAAGGATTGAAAGCATACAGAAGTCAGATCCTTTTGTCAAGAGCTCAGGAAGAAAATTTTTAAATTCACTTCAGAGCTGCTTGTTCTTTGCTGCCTCGTTTCCGAAGCAGGATGCGAATTATGAGGATGAAGAATCGTTTTGTCAAGAGTGTCCAAAAAATATTTTTCCATCCCTCGATGCAGCCTCAAGCTCCTCACGGGTATTGAGGTTGGCAAATGCTTCCTCATCCGGAAACGGGACGGCTTCAGCCTTGAGCGTTTTGTACCAATAGCGAAGCCTTCGCTCATCAGCCTCAATCGACGTTCTGGCAAGCCTGAGGCACTCCGTCCTCACGCATGCAACTGCGCTCTGATAGTGCCCGGAAGTTTCCGCCACAAATGCATTCGGGTCCCGTCCATCGCGAAGAGCCTGCTCCTGAGCCTGAGCGAAGCGCTCAAGGAGATCCTTCGGAAGCCAGGGCGCATCGCAGGGAGCGGTAAGCACCCACTCAGTATGGATGATCCCGGCCGCATATGCGGCATCGAGCGCTGCGAGAGGCCCGGGAAAGCTTTCCGTTCGATCCTCAACAACATCAGGCGAAAAGACCTTGAAATCCTCCAGATCACGGTTGGCGGAAATGACAAGGCAGGAGGTCTGTGAGCCAAGAGAGTCCGCTACCCAGGCGATCAGCGGACGACCATTCATCCGGAGGAGCGCCTTATTGGCGCCGCCCATCCGGGTGGCTTTTCCCCCCGCAAAGATGAGGCCGGTCACATTCTCCTTACGTATTGCACCCATTTCGATCCTTTTCGATGATTTCCTCAGCGCCGGTACACAGGCTATCCTTCGCAAAAGCCAAAAATTGCCTTTTGGATTGAGGAGGCAGCGAATGACCGATTTCATCAGCATCGAGAAAGTCTACGGCATCCTTGAGGATGCAATTGCACCGGAAGCCTTGATTGAAAGCTTCCCTCTGGAGAAGGCGTTAGGCCGCATTCTTGCCGAAACGCTTACGTCGCCGGGCGACGTTCCGCCCTTCAATAATTCCGCCATGGACGGATTCGCCTTTAAGAGCGACGAACTTCAAAAGGGCGCTACGGTGCGCCTCTTTGTAAAAGGCACCTCCTATGCAGGCACGCCGTGGAAAGGAAAGCTTGCATCAGGTGAAGCAATCCGCATCATGACGGGTGCAGCCACGCCGGAGGGTGCGGATACGGTCATTCCTTTCGAGCGCACGGAAACGGTCGATGAAAACGGGAGCACATTCGTTGTCTTTTCGGCCGAACGCGTGCGCCCCAATGAAAACGTCCGCATCCGCGGCGAAGAACTCCATGCGGGCGACGCCGTCATGGAACCCGGCATCGTGCTGACGCCTGCCTATCTTGGACTTGCCGCCTCATTAGGCCGCGCATCATTACGCTGCCGCAGGCTTCGCGTAGCCGTTTTCTCGACCGGCGACGAACTCGTGGAGCCGGGTACGACAGGCGCACTTCCTCCGGGGAAGATCTGGAATTCAAATTCGTCCGTGATCACTTCGCTCGTCCGTACCTGGGGCGCAGAAGCCGAAGACCTCGGCATCCTTCCCGATGACCCGAACATCATCCGCCAAGCGCTCACTGAAGCCGCCTCACGTTCGGACTTTCTGATTGCGAGCGGCGGCGTAGGCGAAGGCGAACACGACTACACCTCGCGGGTGCTCGCGGAAATGGGGAGCGGCATCACTCACTATCACGTCAGCATGCGCCCTGGGAAACCCTTCTCCTTCGGACGTGTGGCAGGCGAACACACCTGCTGGTTCATGGCGCTCCCCGGCAACCCGGTCGCTGCCGCCGTCTCCGCGCAGCTTTTCCTGAGGCGCGCGCTACTCCTCGCCGCCGGCTCCACGGAGCCGCTCGGACTTCCGGAATTTCCTGCGCTCGCCGCTAAAGCCATCAAGGGACGCATCGGCCGCACGGATCTCGTGAGAGGACATGTGGCATGTGTCGATGGGGAAATGCGCTTTACGCCCGCTCATTCCCAGAGCTCCGGCATGCTCACAACGCTTGCCGGCATGAATGCCATGGCCGTCCTCGATGTGAATACGGACCGCATTGCCGAAGGCGATACGGTCCGTTGTCTCAGGCTTCTTTCCTGATCGGTCAGCTTTTCTGACCTTTTTTCCGCTGGAGGTTCATGCGCTTCCAGCGCCCGCCCGGAGCCCGCGCGGCAACAGCCTCGCCGAGCTCCCGGTCGCGGCGGCGCTCGTGCCTTGCAGCTTCAGCGAGCGCAAGATTCCGACGCTCCGCCGCTTCGGCAATCCTGACCTCCTGCTCGTCCCGGGGATCCATCAGCGGCACCTGAAGCACTGCCCTTTCGTTCGGAAGAGACTCGTGCTCTTCCTTCACTTCCGCAGGACGGGAAGGCGCCTTCATCGCCGCTCCGTGACCTTCCGCCCAGCTGATTGCATTTTCGAGCGCCGCTGCCTCCCGGGGATCGAGCTGCGCGGGAACAATCACTTCTCCCGTGAGGCTCGTAATGCCGCGGTATCCCACACCCGTCATCAGGATGCCGTGATGGCGCCCGTACGCTCGATCTTCATGCTGGTGCCCGTGGAAAGCCCAGCGTACGCCGAGCGCTTCCGCAAGCCGGTCTATCGCGGCAAAGCCCTTTCGGTGGCAGGATGGGGCTTCGTGCGTCACCAGAATATCCGCGCTCTGACGCATCAGGTTCTGGTAGACGGACGGGAAGATTGTCGTTCTATGACGACGAGGCAGCCCCCCGCGCCACATATTTCCCAGTCCCACGCGCCGGATAAAGCTCGCCGGACAGAAATAATTGGGCGCATCCTCAGGCATCCATACCTGACCGCGGAACACGCCGCCGAGTCCGGCAATTCTCAACCCGGCCACATTCGCGACGCGCCCGTGAAGATTATGGGCGGCCAGCGTGCTGCGCCAGATGTTGTCGTAGATCGCATCCGTATCCGAATCATGATTGCCCGGTATCCACCAGACAGGCGCAACGCTTATGGCCCCTGCGAGGACGACCTCGAGGGGCTGAGGAGGCTGCATATCGCCCAGAATGACGATCGCGTCAGGCCTATGCTGAAGGGCAGCTTCGTTGATGTGCTCGAAGGAACCGTGCGGGTCGCCGCAAAAGAAAATCTTCGGCAGCGTTTTCGGGAGGCCGGCTCTGCGATGACGACGAGGACGACGCCTTTTTCTTCTGATTTCTTCTGTTGCCATTAATCCCGCGAGCCTGCTTTCATGCTCTCCTTATAGAGAGCTGCGATGCGTTCGGCCTCGCTGCTGACCTGATCGCGCAGTTCCTGAGGTTCAAGAACCTCAACGCGCGACCCCCAGCGAAGGATTTCTCCGACGATTTCCGTCGGATCAGAATAGGGGACCAAAAGCATCAGAGAACCGTCATCGAGCTGCTGCACGCGCTGCTTCGGATGCCAGGCTTCGCGGAGAACGTAATGCGCGGCTCTACCGTCAAAGTGAAGCCGGGCAGTCTTGATCTCCTTGCCGTGGAAAATACCGTAGCCCGCGTCGAGCTCCCTGGCGACGTCGTCAAGCACCATGCGCTTCACGCTCGTCGTCAGAATTTCGGCGCTTTCGATGTTTTCGATCTGGAAAGTTTTGAGCTGCTGCGTGAGATGGCAGAAGGCGTCCACATACCAGCGGTTGCGGTAGTGAACCAGCCTCATGGGCGAAATTTCACGCGTTGAATGTTCATCCGTACGCCACGAGTAATAAGAAATCCTCACGCGGCGCTTTTCGCAAAGCGCGCAGCCGATGGTTTCAAACGTGGCCGGCTCCTGAAAGACCACCCGGCGCTCAACCACGCGCACGCGGCGCATGAGTTCCCTCGGCGTTGTTCCGCCGAGCGTGAAAAGTCCGAGAACCCGGGACCTCAGCGGCGGAAGCTCCGTTGCGAGCGCAGAAGAGCGGTCCACCTCCAGGGCTCCGAGAAGATCGTAGGTCGAGGTAAGAACAAAAAGTTCCTCAGACGAATACCACTGCTTCTTCGAGAGACGCGAGGCAACAATATTGGGCCTCGTGGTGTCGTTGCCCTTGGCGGGCATGGCTTTTCCGCCCTTCCCGATGCGGAGCTTTCTCTCCTCTGCCGTCTGCAGAGCGCCCGAAGCGTAGTAGTAGCCGTTGTGGGCGCGCGAATAGCGGATCGGCGCATGGAGCTCCTCGCGCATGTACTGCAGTTCGCGCTTGATCGTGGGAGCACTTACCTTGAGCAGGAGCTCGAATTCCTCAAAGGCAACATATTCCTTCTCGGTCAGCAACTTGTCGATGATCAAGCGGCGCATATTGCTCTTCATGAACGTAAGCTCCCAGAAAGGCGTCAGATGAATGACAGGGAAAAATCCTGCATTTTGAGAGGCCCTTCCGGATCCGCCGCTTTCAAAGCGTCGCTCGGGAGGGTCTTCTCGCAAGGAATTTCTCAAAGCCGCAGAACCGGCCGAGAACATTCCGGTCGAAAACATGATGAAGCCGGACAAGTCCGGCCTCAGGTGCTGATCATTCTACCGTATGAGGACAAGGTTTCAAGAACTGATGGCTCCTCAAATGATCCCGAAGAATACCCCATCAGGCATCAGGGAGATTGAAGCACTTCCACCCCCTGAGGAACCTTGAATAGAAAACGGGCGGCATCAGGAAGCGCCTTTTCAAATCGGGTGAATACGATTGTCGTCGTCTGGCCGAAGCTGTCATGGAGCCGCAAAAGATCCGGCAGCCCGGAACTCGCGAATTTCACTTCCACGCGTTCGAATCCCCCCTGGGGTTCATCGGGCGTAAGCGTAATCAGGTCGCCGGCGCTCATTTCCCGCCAGCCGTCGGGAAGCTTTCCCGCCCCGAAGAGAAGCGCCGCAGGCGTTTGAGAAAGCGCATCCCCCGCCTGCCTGACGGTCACCTGCATCAAATCCTCGTCATAGACCCAGATGGTCTTCCCGTCGCTCACTATTCTCTGGCGCCAGGGCTTTTCATAAACCCAGTCGAAAGCCCCCGGGCGCAGGAAGGCAAACGTGCCTTCAGCAGCATTGGTGACTTTCCCCGTTCGATCCCGGGTTTCCTGGCGGAATGCGCCTTCGGCGCCGGAAACCTCACTCAGGAATTTGTCAAGGAGCGCCTTGCCGTCCAGCGCAAAGGCGGCCGACGGGAGAAGCGCTCCGAGCGCAGCAAGAAGAAGCGTGCGGCGCGGGAGAAAGACCTGGTTCATCATCAAGCGGCTCTCTAAAAAAATCAATTGCGGTCGGGCACGAGAATCGTGCGCTTGCCCATGGACGACGGCTTGCTCACAAGTCCCGCGGATTCCATGGCTTCAAGCAGATTAGCGGCTCTGTTGTAGCCGATTCCGAGGTGGCGCTGCACAAAGGAAATGGAAGCGCGCTTTTCTTCGAGGACGAGCGCCACCGCCTTGTCGTAAAGCGGATCGCTCTCACCCGAGCGGCGTCCGCCCGCATCACCCGCGTCAGAGCCTCCCGCATCCCCCTCCGTTTCCGTAACGCCTGCCACATAGGAGGGAGAACCCTGTTTTTTAAGTTCTTCGGCCACGCGGGAAACCTCTCCGTCCGCCACGAAGCACCCCTGGATGCGGGTAGCGCCGGGCGTGCCGGGGCGATGGAGCAGCATGTCGCCGTTTCCAAGAAGCTGCTCCGCCCCCGATTCGCCGAGAATCACGCGGCTGTCGGTAGCGGAAGCCACCTGGAAGGAAATGCGCGTCGGAACGTTTGCCTTAATGAGGGACGTAACCACATCGACCGACGGACGCTGCGTGGCGAGAATAAGGTGAATGCCTGCTGCGCGCGCCTTCTGCGTGAGGCGGGTGATTTCACCTTCAACCTCCTTGCGGTTCGTGAGCATCAGGTCGGCAAGCTCATCGACCACGCAGACGATGTAGGGCCAGGGTTCGAGATTTTCCGCGAGCGGATCATCCTTCGCCGCCATCGGATCGCGAATGGGTTCGCCGCGGCGGTTGGCTTCCGCAACCTTTTCGTTAAAGCTCGAAAACTGCCTCACGCCCACGCGGCTCATGACGGCGTAGCGCCGGTCCATCTCGCCCGTCAGCCACTTGAGCGCGGCGCTTGCCTTATTCATGTCGGTGACGACAGGCGTGAGGAGATGCGGAATGCCGTTATAGAGCGAGAATTCGAGCATCTTCGGATCGATCAGAACGAGACGCAGCTGCGTAGGATCGTTTCTGAAGAGCATCGAGAGAATCATCGCATTGATGCCGACAGACTTGCCCGAACCCGTGGTGCCCGCGACCAGAAGGTGCGGGGTCTTGGCGAGATCCATGACGAAGGGCTTGCCGGCAATGTCCTTGCCGATGGCAAGCGTAAGGGCCGAGCGGCTCTTTTCAAAGGCTTCGCTCTTGATGATTTCCTTGAGGCGAACCATTTCGCGCACGGGATTCGGCACCTCAAGCCCCACATAGCTTGTTCCCGGAACGGAGAGCACAATGCGCACGGCCTGCACGCCAAGCGCGCGGCGCAGATCGTCGCGCACATTTTCGATCTGAGAGCCCTTGACCCCTGCGCCGGGTTCAAGCCAATACTGGGTGATGACGGGCCCGGGCTGCGCGCCCATCACTTCCGAATCGATGCCGTAGCTCTTCAATTTCGCCACGATCAGACGGCTCGTCATCTGAATCGTTTCCTCATCGGTGCCGCGCCGCGCCGCGTCTGCGTCGTCAAGGAGCATAAGGCTCGGGCGTTCGGAGGATGAGGGTTCCTTGGGGCTCCTCGTCGTGAGAACTTCCTCGGGGAAGAGAGATGCGCCGGAATTGAGCGCCTCGGTCGAGGGCTTCACGATCTCAATTTCCTGAGAAAGCGCCGAGGGCTCATATACCGGAATATTGACGCGGGGGACTTCGGCCTCATCGGGTTCAGCCGGCAGACGGCTTTCTTCCTCGAGTTTTCTGCGGCTCAGACGGGAAAGAATCCGCTCATCAATAAAGCGACCGATTTTCTCCGCCGCATCCGTCCAGGAAAAATCCATCAGAAGCGAAATGCCGATGGCCGAAAGGAGAAGAAACACGACAAGCGCAACGCCGGCGCCGACATAGTGCATGACGGCATAGGAGAGCGTATTGCCCAGAATGCCGCCCGGATTTCCGGGAAGCGCAACGGGCGACTTTGCGATCCGCATTGCCTCAAACGCCGTTGAGCCGATCATAAGGGCGCAGAGACCGAAAAAGGCCGTGAATTTGGGGGGATTAATGCGCTCTGGATTCGTCTCCCCGCGTTCTGCTCTCAGTTTCGAGCGGAAGGCAAAGAAAGCGACCATGGCCAGGCCGAGTACGAACCACCAGGCTGAAAGTCCGAAGAGGCTCAAAAGGAAATCAGCGCACCAGGCTCCCCAGACGCCGCAGAAATTCGCGGGCGTTCTCGCCGTGGCGACGGAAAAAGCCGGATCATCGGGCGAATAGGTTCCAAGCGCGAGCGCGAGAAGGAGCGCCGCCGGAACGGAAAATGCCCAGCTCCGTTCCCAGAGGAAGCGCGCGAGTCCAATGAACGCTTCTGCAAAACGCTCGCGCATTTCACGTCGCGCCTGAGCCCTGCGGGCCTTTCTTTCCGCATCGGCTTCAGCGCGCTCAAGCGCCTCCACGGCCTTCGCGGAATCAAACTTTTCTTCCGCCGCCACGCCGGACTTCGCATTTTTCGTGCCCTTTGCGCGGGCGTTTTTCTTCGCCATCGGTGTCAAGATCCTTTCTCAATGCGATCTTTGATTGTACTTTGAGCAACCGCAATTTCCCGCAAAGCCTGCGATAATGGGTGTACAAACTTTCATTATTGCCGGACGGCCCGGAGAAAAGACCGTCCTCAGATCCCAAAAGGAAAAAACATGTCGAAAATCAATCACGCCCGCGTCGTCATCCTCGGCTCCGGTCCGGCAGGTTGGACAGCGGCCGTATACGCCGCCCGCGCCAATCTTGAACCGGTGCTCATCACCGGCATGGAAGCGGGCGGACAGCTTATGACGACGACCGAAGTCGACAACTGGCCGGGCGCAGCCGAAGGCATTGAAGGCCCTCAGCTCATGGAACGCATGCAGAAGCAGGCCGAACGCTTCGGCATGCGTGTGTTCTACGACCTTGTGAAGACGGCGGACCTTTCGCAGCGCCCCTTTACGCTCACGACCGATATGGGCGAAACGTGGACGGCGGACACGCTGATTCTCGCGACGGGCGCTTCAGCCATGTACCTCGGCCTCCCGAGCGAAGAGGCCTATAAGGGCAAAGGCGTCTCGGCCTGCGCCACCTGCGACGGCTTCTTCTACCGCGGCAGGCCCGTGGCGGTGGTGGGCGGGGGCAATGCCGCCGTCGAGGAAGCGCTCTATCTTGCCAACATTGCGAGCCACGTGACGCTCGTTCACCGCAGGAAGACCTTCCGCGCCGAACCGATTCTCGTCGATCAGTTGATGAAGATGGTCGACGAAGGGAAAATCACGCTTGAACTCGACCGCGAAGTAGCTGAAGTTCTCGGCAACGGCAAGGCCGTCACGGGACTTTCGCTCAAAAGCACGATCGGCGAAGCGACGAAGGAAATCGCCGTCGAAGGCGTCTTCATCGCGATCGGCCACCGCCCCAATACGGCAGTCTTCGAGGGGCAGCTCAAGCTCATGAACGGCTACATCGCTACAGCGGGCACCGGCAGCTCCGCCGCGACGTCGACGAGCGTTCCCGGCGTCTTCGCCGCGGGCGACGTTCAGGATCCTTTCTACCGCCAGGCAGTAACCTCCGCCGCTGCGGGCTGCATGGCGGCGCTTGACGTTCAGCGTTTTCTTGAAGCCGAAGAAGCGATGAAGCGCTGATCAATTCCTTTTCAGATCCATACAAAATGGCTCAGTATCACGATCTCTCTGATCTCAAGAAGCTCTCCCGCGACCTCAAGGCTCAGGCCAAAGCCGCTGAAGAGGCCAAAAAGAAGGCGCTTGCGGAATCAAGGAAGCTCAACGAAGCGGGCGACGCCTTCCGTGCCGCGATGAAGGAACTCGGGGTAAGCCCGAAGGACGTTACGCGCGGCCGCGTGGTGAAGCCCGTCCTCAAGCCTCGTCCCGTTGCCCGTCAGCACGAAGCCGAAAAGCAGGAAGTGCTTGCCGCCTCGCTCTCGGACGAATGCGATCCGGTGGTATTTCTTGAGAGCGAGGACGGCCTCATGTTCCGCCGTCCCGACGTGCCGCCTGAAATCCCGAGGAAGCTCTACCGCGGCGAATGGACGGTGCAGGCGCACATTGACCTCCACGGGCTCTTTGTCGACGAAGCGCGCGAAGCGGTCCTCAAGTTCCTCCGGAACGCCCAGATTCGCGGCGACCGGTGTCTGAGAATCGTCCACGGCAAGGGCTACAACTCCGAGGGCGGCCACAGCGTCCTGAAGGAAATGGTCCGCCGGTGGCTCAAGCAGCGCTCTGAAGTCATGGCTTTCGTCCAGGCTCCCCCGCACGACGGCGATGCGGGCGCGGTCATCGTGCTGCTTGACCAGAAGCGGCGCTTCACGCCCTGATCCCACAACCCGAAAGGAGTCCCGCATGATTGGAGAACCCGTCTTCGCCGCGCTCGCGCAGAACACGACGCTTGTCGATGCGATCGGCATGCTCGGGTTCGCCCTTGCGGGCATCCTCGCCGCCCAGGGCCGGGGCGTGGACCCTGTGGGCGTCTTCATTCTCGCCTTCACCAGCGCCTTCGGCGGCCTCACCATCCGGGACCTCCTTCTGGATCTGAGACCCTTCTACTGGGTCTCGCATGAAGCGATCACGTGGCTCATTCTCGTCTTCACGATCTTTGCGCCGGCAATCGTGAAGCGCTTTTCGCGCTCCTTTGCCCACGAACTCTTTCTCTGGGCGGACGCTGTCGGGCTCGGCGTTTTCTGCGCATCCGGCACGCTTCTGGCCTGGGAAAAAGGCATTCCGCCTTTATCCTGCACGCTCGTGGGCGTCGGCACCGGCATTCTCGGCGGCGTCATGAGAGACGTTCTGCTCAACCGCATGCCGGCAGCGCTTTCGGATAGAAAGCCCTACGGGCTCGCGGGCTTTGTCGGCTGCTGGCTCTGCGTGATTCTCCTTTCCGACGGCGTGCGGCCTGAAGCGACGGTCTATGTGACCGCCGCCACGATCGTGCTCTTCAGAATGTTCACGCTCAAGGTGAACTGGGAAATCCGCTACCGCTCGGAACTCGCCAAAAAGATCTTCCCCGGCAACGGCCCGGTATCGCTCGCGAGAATGCTGAAGAGGCGCAGAAGCGCGGGAGAGAACGGTAATCCCGCCGCGCCCCGCCCGAAGGAACTCCGTCGGGAGAAGGTCATCCGGCGCGAGGACTCCGCACGCGAAGCGCCTCCCCGGTATTCCGCCAATGTGCTCCCGCAGCGGCGCGACTACCCAAAAGAAAAGCCCGCCAACAAACCGTCGGCAGGCTCTTCTGAAAAGCCCCGCAAATAGCGCAGGAAATCGCCCGGACTTCCCGGGCGCCTTTGGGATCAGACCGCGGCTTCGCCGGTTTCGCCCGTGCGGATGCGGATTACCTGTTCCACGTCGAAGACGAAGATCTTGCCGTCGCCGATCTTGCCGGTATGCGCGGCGCGGCGAATGGCTTCAACCGCCGTTTCCGCGATATCGTCCGCCACCACCGTCTCAACCTTGAGCTTCGGCAGGAAGTCGACGATGTACTCCGCACCGCGATAAAGCTCGGTATGACCTTTCTGGCGGCCGAAGCCCTTGACTTCTGTGACCGTGAGGCCATGCACGCCGGCCTCGCCGAGCGCTTCCCGGACATCGTCAAGCTTGAAGGGCTTGATGACGGCGACGATCTGCTTCATTTCTGATTTCTCCTTTCGTGAAACAAGCAAAGGCCGGTCTTTTTCGATAAGCGAAAAAGATTCCGGCCTTTCCTGGTCCAGTGAGCGCCTTTTAAAGACGGGTGCTCGCCATGGGACGATTACTTGTCAGCCTTCTTAGCGGCCGCTTTCTTCGTCGTGGTCTCGCCCTTGGCAGCCTTGGGAGCCTCAGCAGCAGCCTGCGGCTTCACTTCAGCGGGACGACCGACGCGGTACTCGTAGAGCGACACATCCTTCACGCGCACGCCGAACTTCGGATCGTTGTTCGGGGAGTGCCACACGTCGCGCTTCTGGCGCCACGCATTGATGAAGGCGATGACGTTCTGCGGCATCTTGGGCGAGTCCGAGAGTTCATTGATCGTGAACTGCTGACCGCCAACAAGGAAAAGCTGCAGCTGATGGATGAACGGTCCTTTTTCTTCAACCTTTGCGGGTTCCTAATTCTCTGCCATTTGTCTGGATTCCTAACTCGGTCGTGCGATGGGTCAGGGAAATTTAGCCCGAACCAGAGGTCCGGCATGCGGACCGGCGCACGTGTGGGTGTGAACTTTATCACGCCTGATGCCCGCGCAAAATCACGCGCGGGCTAGAAACATAGAACTTTACAACGAAAGTGCCTCTGCTGTCTCGTTGGCAAGCCGTTCGGCTAACTTTCTGTCGGAAGCTTCCACCATGATGCGAAGGAGGGGCTCCGTTCCTGAGGGTCGGATCAGAACGCGTCCGCGGCCTTCAACGGCTTTCTGCGCACGGTCAACCGCCGCCATGAAATTGTGATTCGACTTCCAGTCGTAGCCCTTCTCAATTCTCTTGTTGACAAGGCACTGCGGCATGAGTTCGAGATCTTCGGTGAGTTCTCTGAGCGTTTTTCCCGTCCTTCGCATGGCGGCAAGAATCTGGAGCGCACTCACAATGCCGTCCCCCGTAGTCTGCCTGTCGAGCGCGAGGATGTGGCCCGATGTTTCGCCGCCGAAGCGCCAGCCGCGCTTCAGGAGCTCCTCGAGCACGTAGCGGTCGCCCACCTTGGCGCGGACGAATTCAAGGCCGAGTTCCTTCACGCGCTTTTCAAGACCAAAATTCGACATGAGCGTACCCACGACTCCGAAGACTTTTCCCCGGGTCATGCGGTCTCTCACGAGAACGTAAAGTAATTGATCGCCATTGTAAACATTGCCGTCCTGATCCGCCATGATGAGGCGGTCGGCGTCGCCGTCAAGACTTACCGCAATCTGGCAGGAAGCTTCCTTACACCTAAGAGATAAGTCGTCAGTATGTGTTGCGCCAACGCCACGATTAATATTGAAACCGTCGGGGGAAGCGCCGGCAGCCACCACATCCGCTCCGAGTTCGTGGAAAACATCGGGCGCCACGTGGTATGCCGCACCGTTGGCGCAGTCGACATAAATGCGCATTCCCTTCAGATCGATTTCCTCGCCGATCGTCGACTTGCAGAATTCAATGTAGCGTCCTGAAGCGTCGTCAAGACGCCGGGCCTTTCCAAGGTCCTTTGATTCAACGCAGGAGAAGCCTTCGTCAATCTCCTTCTCAATCTCAAGCTCCCACTCATCGGGAAGCTTCTGACCGGCGCCCGAAAAGAACTTGATGCCGTTGTCGTCGTAGGGGTTGTGGCTCGCGGAAATGACGACGCCCGCTTCAAGCCGAAGGGCGCGGGTGAGGTAGGCCACTGCCGGCGTCGGAATCGGACCGCAGAGGACAACGTCGGTCCCGGCTGCGGAAAAGCCCGCCTGAAGCGCGGCTTCGAGCATGTAGCCCGAAACCCGCGTGTCTTTTCCAATGAGAACGGTGGCGCGGCCCGTCGGGCTATGGCGCTTCAACACCCGGCCCGCAGCCTGGCCGAGCTTCATCACGAAGTCGGGCGTGATGGGGAGCTTCCCAACCTTGCCTCGAACACCATCCGTACCAAAATAACGCCGATTCATACTGAATCCTTTATTGACTGAAAAATTTCAGAAAGACTGAGCCTGAAGTTGGTGAGAAGTCTCTCAGTAGCGGCCCCGCGCGTCAATGCGGATATCCGCGTGTCTGAAGGCTTTGAGAACGGCAAGCGCATCCGCGGTCTCGCGCACGTCGTGCACGCGCAGGATATGCGCGCCGCGCTCTGCTGCCATGAGTGCTCCGGCAACGCTCGCGGCAGCACGCTCATGCGGATTTTTTCTTCCTGTAATGCGCCCGAGACTCCCCTTTCGCGAGAGCGCTGCCATGAGGGGGCGGCCGGAAGACAGGAATCGCCTCGTCGCAGCGAGCACCTCGAAATTCTGTTCGAGCGTCTTGCCGAATCCAAAGCCCGGATCCCAGGCGATGCGTTCGGGATCAACCCCGGCGGCAATAAGCGCTTCCTCCCGACGGTTGAGATAGTCGAATGCATGCTCTACCGCATCCGCTTCAGCATCAAAGGACCCCTGATGCATGATGACGAGCCCGAGGCGGGTGGAGGCCGCTGCATCCAGAGCCCCCGGCATTTCAAACGCGCGCACGTCGTTGAGAATGGCGGCGCCCGCTTCTGCCGCCTCGAGCATGATTTCAGGTCTGGAGGTATCCACCGATACGCAGAAGCCCTCGCCCGCGAGCGCCTTTACGACGGGCATCACACGGGCGCGCTCTTCTTCGAGCGGCACCTCTGATGCCCCCGGACGGGTGGATTCGCCGCCGACATCTATGATGCCCGCGCCATCGCCGCGCAGCTTTCTCGCCCAGGAAACTGCGGCGGAAAGCGTATTGTGTTCGCCGCCATCGGAAAAGGAATCCGGGGTGACATTGAGAATCCCCATGATGACCGGGTCGCCCGTCAGGTCAAAATCAAAGGTCCCGCAGCGCCAGAGTTGTGCCGTCATTGCCGTTCGCCTGAAAAAGAATAGAAATGAAAAAGACCGCGTCCGCCCCGAAATGATTTCGGTTCAGATGCGGTCTTGCTCAAGGCTTCATGCGCTCAAGGAAATCAGCCGGCCTTGCCGGAGTCGTCCTTCCCGGCTTCTTCGGGCCTTGAAGCTTCGTCCGTCTTTCCGGAAGCGTCGGATTGCGGCGCCTCCGTCCCGGGGGCTTCAGGAGCAGCCTTCGCATCGGAAGCTCCATTCGCTTCAGGCGCACCAGCGGCTTCTTCCTTGGAATCCGTCTTGAAGGGAGGAAGCTCCACGCCCGAAGAGTCCTTCGGCGGCGTCGGAAGCTTTCCTTCCATGATCTCGTCGATCTGCTCCTTATTGATCGTTTCCCACTGCAGAAGCGCCTGCGCCATGACTTCCATCTTGTCGCGGTTTTCTTCAATGAGACGACGGGCAACGGCATACTGCTCGTCGATGATGCGGCGGACCTCTTCGTCAACAGCCTGCATGGTGCGTTCAGAGACATGCGTTGTCTTCGTCACCGAGCGGCCGAGGAACACTTCGCCCTCGTTTTCCGCATAGACCATCGGGCCCATGCGCTCGCTCATGCCGTAGCGCGTCACCATGTCGCGCGCGAGCTGCGTGGCGCGCTCAAAGTCGTTCGAAGCGCCCGTCGTCATCTGATGCATGAAGATTTCCTCGGCGATGCGGCCGCCGAAAAGAATCGCAATGCGCGTGAGAAGGTACTGACGGTTGTAGGCGTAGCGGTCCTGCTCAGGAAGCTGCATGGTGAGGCCGAGCGCGCGTCCGCGCGGAACGATCGTCACCTTGTGCACCGGATCGGATTCAGGCAGGAGCCTTGCAACCACAGCGTGACCCGATTCGTGATAAGCCGTGTTCCGCTTTTCGTCCTCGGTCATCACCATGGCGCGGCGCTCCGCGCCCATCATGATCTTGTCCTTGGCGTTCTCGAAGTCCTGCATGGAAACGACGAGCCCGTTCCTGCGGGCGGCAAAAAGCGCCGCCTCGTTGACGAGGTTGCCGAGATCCGCGCCGGAGAAGCCCGGCGTGCCGCGCGCGATGACCGCAACATCGACATCCTTGCCGACAGGGATCTTCTTCATGTGCACGTTGAGAATCTGCTCGCGGCCGCGGATGTCAGGCATCGGAACCACAACCTGACGGTCGAAGCGCCCCGGGCGCAGAAGCGCCGGATCGAGCACGTCAGGACGATTGGTTGCCGCAATCACAATGACGTTCGCACCCGTGTCAAAGCCGTCCATTTCAACGAGCATCTGGTTGAGGGTCTGCTCGCGTTCGTCGTTGCCGCCGCCCAGGCCTGCGCCGCGCTGGCGGCCGACCGCGTCGATTTCGTCGATGAAGATGATGCAGGGCGCGTTCTTCTTTGCCGTTTCGAACATGTCGCGAACGCGCGCAGCGCCCACGCCCACGAACATCTCAACGAAGTCGGAACCCGAAATCGTGAAGAAGGGCACGCCCGCTTCGCCGGCAATGGCCTTCGCAAGGAGCGTCTTGCCGGTACCGGGAGAACCCACGAGCAGGACGCCGCGCGGAATGCGGCCGCCCAGGCGCTGATACTTCTCCGGATCCTTGAGGAAGTCGACGATTTCCTGAACGTCTTCCTTCGCTTCGTCGCAGCCCGCCACGTCGCGGAATCGGACGTGGTTTTCCTGTTCGGTGATCATGCGCGCCTTGGACTTGCCGAAGCTGAAGGCGCCGCCGCCCCCGGCTCCGCCCTGCATGCGGCGCATGAAGAAAATCCAGACACCGATCAGAAGGAGCATCGGGAACCAGGAGACGAAAATGGTCGTGAGGAACGAGGGTTCCTCTTCGGCCTTGCCGTAGACCTGCACGCCCGACTTTCTCAGGTCGTCGACCATCCAGAGGTCGCCCGGGCTCGTGAGCGTGTACTCAGCGCCCTGCTGCGGCGTAACGATGATGCGGCGGCCCTGAATGTCCACACGGCGGATCTTGCCGGCCTTGGCATCATCCATGAACTGGGTGTAGCTCGTCGTGTCGAGCGACTGCGTCGAATTCGTCTCGAACTGGCGGAAGACCGTAAAGAGCACCACCGCGACGAGAATCCATACGGCAATGCGGGCAAAAGACTTGTTGTCCAACTTTGAACTCCGGTCGCAATTGAATGCGAAGGAACGGAGATGTCCCTTCGGCTGAGGTCCGGCGCGCGCCTCCGCAAAGGAAGCCCGCCCGCTCTCAGAAAAAATTGCGCTTGTTTCTTATCTTTGTTTCCATGGGCTCCTGCCGGACTTTTGAGGCAACGCATGGAGCATTGCCGTCCGAAGGAGCAGAAAGGCTCAGCAATTGTAGCCGCGGGGCTATTTCTCTACCCGTGATTTCCCCGATTTTCGGGGAAGAGGAGCCCTCGAAAAGGAAAGCAGTTATTGCGAAAGCCCGGGATTCTTCAATTCCCGCGACACGAGATAAACCTCGGCTGAAGTGTCCCGCGAAGCTGCCGGCTTCTTGGCGGCGACCTTTCTGAAGACCTTCTTGAGCGCTTCAACGTACTGCGAATAGCCCGAACCCTGGAAGGCCTTCGTTACGAAGACGCCGTGGGGTGCAAGATGGTCCACGCAGAATTCAAGCGCGAGTTCATTCAAAAGAAGCGACCTCGCTGCATCCGCTGCGGCAATGCCAGAAAGATTCGGCGCCATGTCGGAAAGGACCACGTCGACCTTGTCTCCGTTTAGAATCGCGGCTAGCTGATCGGCCACCGACTGTTCGCGGAAATCGCCCTGCAGAAAATAGACATCCTCAATGGGATCCATCGGCAGGATGTCCATGGCGATGATGCGCCCGCGGACCTGACCGTTCTTGTCGATGAGCTTTTCGCGCACCACCTGCGTCCAGCTTCCCGGAGCCGACCCGAGGTCGACGACCGTGAGGCCCGGCTTGAGGAGATGCTCCTTTTCGTTGAGCTCGAGGAGCTTATAAACGGAGCGCGCGCGATAGCCTTCCGCTTTGGAGCGCTTCACGTACGGATCATTGATGTGCCGTTCGATCCATGCGCGGTTGGATCTGAGTTTTTTGTTCGAAACGGGCAATTCTTGCCCTCCCCAAAGAAGTTTTCTTTTTTCGGATGCTGCCTGACTTCGCGGCATCCGGCATTTGTGCTGAAATTTTATGAGTGAAATTACCCTTTCGCGCGACGCGCGCCTCACGCTGCGCTCGCAGGCGCATCACCTTGATCCCGTCGTTCTTCTCGGCGCCAACGGCCTTACCGAAGCCGTCATGAAGGAAATCGACCGTGCGCTTAAAGCCCACGAACTCATCAAGGTCAAAGTTCCGACCGACGACCGCGAGGAACGCGAGGCGATTTTTGCGAAGGTCGCCGATGAACTCGGCGCCGCCCGCGTGCAGATGATCGGCAAGCTCCTCATCCTCTGGCGTCCTGCCGAAGATGAAGAGGATGCGCCCACGGCCGAGGAATGGATCGCGCGTGCAGCCGCCGCTGCCCGCGGAGAGGACGCTCCGGCGCCGAAGGCGAAGAAGGTTGCTTCGAAGAAGCCCGGCGAAAAGAAGAAGAAGGCCGAACCTCAGCCCCGCCGCCGCGCTCGCCCGAAGACGAAGCGCACAACGAAGAAGGCTGCGCTTTCGAATTAATGCCCCGGGACTGAAGTCCTGACCCCAGAGTCCTTTGGGGACCTGAGGCCGAAACGGGAGATTCCCTTTGAAAGGAATCTCCCGTTTTTTGTTCGCGAGGCGCTTTTCCCGGAGCGCTTCAGGCCGAAGCCCGCCGGGAAGCGCCATGCATCACTTGTACTCGACCTCTTCGACCTCGAAGGTTACCTGGCCCTTCGGCGCCATGAACTTCACCGTGTCGCCTTCGCTCTTGCCGATCAGCGCGCGGGCGATCGGGGAGGAAACGGAAATGAGGTTCTGCTTGATGTCGGCTTCGTCGTCGCCCACGATCTGGTAGGTAACGCTCGAATCGTCATCTTCGTTGTAGAGCGTCACTGTGGCGCCGAAAACGATGCGGTCGCTCGCAACGGTCTTCGGATCGATCACCTGAAGCGCAGGGATCTTGCCCTCGAGTTCGGCAATGCGGCCCTCGATATGCCCCTGCTCCTCGCGGGCGGCATCGTATTCCGCATTTTCCGAAAGGTCCCCCTTTTCGCGGGCTTCGGCAATGGCGGCAACGACGTTCGGACGTGCGGTCTTCTTCAGATATTCGAGTTCGGCCTTGAGCTTTTCAGCGCCCTTGGCGGTGATGGGGATACGGTTGAGCATGGTTCTTCCAGGTTCAAAAAAGCTTTTCGGGAGCTGCACCGGAGCTCTGCTTCCTCGCGAAGAAGGCGTAATGGAAAGAGACGCTTCGTGCAGACAAAAGTGAAGGGCGGCACCGCAAAGAAGCACCGCCCTTGGAATTGAATTCGTTCGAGGGAGGATTTTAGCAAATGGAGCCTCATCCGGCTCGAGTGGAGGATGTTTCTCCAGAGGCGCCTGCCGAGAGCAGGGCCTCATTCGTCCTTGTAGTTTTCAGGATCGAGCCGGCGTTCCACAAGCTCAATAAAGATGTGGATGCACTTGATGTGGAGCTCCTGCACGCGATCCGCGTAGCGTCCGCCCGGCGTGACGATCGCCACGTCGGAAAGCGCTGCCATCGGGTTCCCGGGCTTTCCGGTGAGCGAAATCACCTTCATGCCCTTCGCGCGCGCGGCCTCTGCAGCTCGGATCACATTGCGGCTGGTGCCCGATGTGGTGATTCCGAGAAGCACGTCGCCCGGCTGCCCCACGCCTTCGACGTAGCGCGAGAAAACTTCTTCGTAGCCGAAGTCGTTCGCCACGCACGCCAGATGCGAGGCATCTGCAATGGCCGTTGCCGCATAGGGACGACGGTTTTTGCGGTAGCGCCCCGTCATCTCCTCGGCAAAATGCATGGCGTCGCAGAGGCTCCCGCCGTTGCCGCAGGAATAAATCCGGCGGCCCGAGCGGATCGCCTCGGCCATGATTTCCCCGGCGCGGTCGATTTCCGCAAGCATTGCCTCATCGGCAAGCAGATTGTCGAGCGCTTCGCGCGCTTCCGTAAGCGCAGCCTTCACGTGCACGGAACTCATGCAGATAACCTATCAAAAGAGTTGCAGACCTAGGACGGTCCGGAAAGAAATTCAAAGCCGGCGCCTGTCCTCCACGGCGCCCGCGATCGAGGCGAGATCGGTGTATTCGATCTCCAGCCCGGAAGGAAGTCCCCGGGAGAGCCTGGTGATTCTCAGGTCCGGCCAGCGCTTCTTCACGGCGCCCATCAGATAGTACGCTGTCGCGTCGCCTTCGGGCGTATAGGAAGTTGCCACCACCACCTCGCGCAGACCGTCCTCGCAGAGACCGAGCTCAATGCGCTCGAGGAGCTGCGGGAGTCCGATCTCCGCAGGTCCGGCGTTGTCCAGGGGCGAAAGGCGTCCGGAGAGCACGAAATAGAGCCCGGGCCAGGAAAGCGACGCATCAAGCGCCATCTGATCCTGCACGCTCTCGACCACGCAGATGAGCGAGCGGTCGCGTTTTTCGTCCGCGCAGACGGGGCAAAGCTCCGCCTCGCACCAGGTGCGGCAGAGCCGGCAGCGGCGTATGGCCGCCGTGCCTTCAAGCGCCTTTTTGAGGGCTTCGAGCTTTTCCCTTCGCTCCGGCGCAAGAAGAAAGAAAGCCGCGCGCTGCGCGCTCCTCGGGCCGTACCCGGGAAGTTCCTCGAGCGCCTTGATGAGCGCGGAGATCGCGGGAGAGGTTTCGATCGCCATCCTTTTATTCCTTCTGGATCAAGGCGGATCAGAGCCGCTCAAAGCGCATCTTCACGTCCTGCGGAGCGCCCCAGTAGGGAGCGCTCGTCACGAGAATATCCGCCCCCGCTTCGGCATAGAGCGCTGCGTTCCCAGCGTGGACGCCTCCGGCCGCTGAGAGCACCACGCGCGGGGATTCCGCACGCGCGGCGTCGGCAAAGGAAGCAAAGTCTTCGGGCGAAAAGCGTTCGCACTGAATAATGTCGGCGCCGAGCCTCACAAAATGCATTGCTTCCTGCGGACTCCCTGCCTCAACGGCGACTTTTCTTTCCGGGCTTCTCGCCTGAAGCGTTTTAAATGCGGCTTCAAAGTCGCCGCAGAAGACGCGGTGCTGATCAAAGACGAGGATTGAATCCGAAAGTCCGAAGCGATGAACGATTCCTCCCCCTGCGAGGAGACCGGCGAGCGCAATGCGCTTACCGCCGGGCCAGTGCTTTCTCGTGCCTGCAACCTGGATCTTCGGATTCACGGCGCGGGCGGCATCCACCATTGCGCGCGTGCGCGACGCGATTCCTGAGGCGTATTCCATCACGCACTGAGCCATTTTGTAGCCCGCATGAAGGCTCTCTGCCGGCCCCTCGGCCGAAAGAATCGCCTCGCCCGCCTGAAGCATGTCGTCATCCCGGGCGCGCAGGCAGACAGAAGCCCCTGCGCGCGAAAGTACCGCTGCCGCAATCTCGGCGCCCGCCACAATGCCGGGGGTTTTGAATGCGGCAGTGATGCGCCCCGGAACGCTTCCGATGCCGAGTCCGACGGTCGTGAGGTCTTCGTGCGGACAATCATCAAAAAGAATGGCGTCAGCAAAATCCTGAGGAAAAAGCGTCATGGGAACTCCGGGAGAGGAAAAACAAAAGAAAAAAGTAAAGCCCCGCAGAAGCTTAGGGAATCCGACGGGGCTTTTACTTTCATCCTGAATCAATTCTCCCCGATCAGAAGGGGAGCTTCATGCCGGGAGGAAGCGGCACAGCCTGGCGCATGGCCGCCTCGCTCTTTTCGCGGCAGACGGCTTCGGCATTGTTGATGGCGAGAACAATCAGGTCCTCGAGCATTTCGATGTCTTCGGGATCGACCACCTTGGGATCGATCTCAATTCTGCGGCACTCATGCCCGCCCGTAATGGTGGCCTTCACGGCGCCGCTCGCGGCTTCGCCCGTGAATTCCATCGCCTTCAGTTCTTCCTGAACCTTGGCGAGCTTCTGCTGCATCTTCTGGGCCTGGGCCATCAGACCGCCCATTCCGCCCATGCCACCCATGTTGCGCATTGTGTTTTCTCCGAGAGTAGAAAAGTTGGAGTCGGAAAAGTTCTGCAGCGTTCCTGCGCTTCAGTTCTTTTCCGCCATCTCCTCCGGCGTGAGCGGCCGGATGGAATCTTCATCAATTTTGCCGTTGAAGAGCCGGACGATTTCCTTGACGACCGGATCGCTCTTGAATTTTTCAATCAGCTCCCTTCGCTCGGCTTCCTTTTTCCGGCGCTCGGCATCTGCCACAGTTGAGCCGGCCTCCACCGTTCCGGCGAGGAATTCCACCCGGAAGGCACGGCCGAGCCACACGCTGATTCTCTCCTCAAGGAGCTTTTTATTCTGCTCGGTGAGAAGAGACTGCACGCCGAGGCGCAATTGTACGCGAGCGTCCGTGAGCGAAATAACCTGCGACTGCGAAGCAAGCGACTTTAAGGGCCCTGTAAGACCCGCTCCCTCGATGATGTCCCGCCAGCTGAGAGAGGCAGAAGGCTGCCTCCCGGGGAGCCGCTCAGCTGGCGCCGGGCTCTCCCCGTGCGCTCTCCGGCCCTTCCATCCAGGGAGGGAGGTTCTCCGGAACCGGACCCGCGGCGGATTTCGGGGGCGGTGTCGGTTCGGGGACGGGCTGAGGCAAGGGAGCCGGAGCGGGCGCAGCGGGAGCCGGCGTGCTCTTAGGAGTCTGAGAAGCGCCTTGCGGAATCATGGAGGCTTTAGCGCCGCCGTCCCTCGCTGCGGGCTTCATCCGCGCCCCTGCGGGCCGGAAGGCCAGCATGCGCAGAAGCGTCATCGTGAAGCCCGCATATTCATCGGGCGCAAGCGCAAGATCGTTTCTGCCGTGAAGCGCAATCTGGTAGCAGAGCTGAATTTCCTCGGGCGTGAGGAGACCCGCAATCTCCGCCATTTCGGCGTAGCCCGGGTCGTCGGAGGCAACCGCGCTCGGCACGCGCTGCAGGAGCGCAATTTTATGGAGCATTCCGGCGAGTCCGCGAAGCGCTTCGCCGAAGGAAACGCTTTCGCGCTGCATCTCGTCGGCGTAGCCCATCATCTTCGGGGCGTCTCCCGCCGCCAGCGCCTTAAGGATGCCCGCGAGCGCATTTTCCGACGTCATTCCGAGCATCGATCTCACGGACTCCGCCGTGACGGAGCCGCCCGAAAAGGCGATTGCCTGGTCAAGCAGCGAGAGTGCGTCCCGCATGGAGCCCCGCGCGCCCTCGGCGATGATGCGAAGCCCCGGGCGCTCCGACTGAATGCCTTCTTCCTTCAGGATGTATTCGAGATGCTCAACGATTCCCGATGGGGTCATGTTGCGCAGACTGAACTGGAGGCAGCGCGAGAGCACCGTCACCGGAACCTTCTGAGGGTCCGTCGTCGCAAGAATGAACTTCACATACTCGGGCGGCTCCTCAAGGGTCTTCAGCATCGCGTTGAAGGCCGTATTGGAGAGCATGTGCACTTCGTCGATCATGTAGACCTTGTAGCGGCCTTCGGTCGGCGCATACATGGCGCGCTCAAGAAGCTGCGTCATATCCTCGACGGAGCGGTTCGAGGCCGCATCCATCTCGATATAGTCAACGAAGCGTCCTTCATCGATCGCGCGGCAGGCCTCGCAGACGCCGCAGGGGTGCGCGGTGACGCCGCCCTTGCCGTCGGCGCCGCGGCAGTTGAGCGCCTTGGCGAAAATGCGCGAAATCGTGGTTTTGCCGACGCCGCGGGTGCCGGTAAAGAGGTAGGCGTGATGCAGACGCCCTTCGGTGAGGGCGCGCGTCAGCGCCGTGACCACGTGGTCCTGGCCGACGATCGACTCAAAGTCATGGGGGCGCCACTTGCGCGCAAGTACCTGGTAGCTGCTCATGGGATGAGGCTCATTCTTTTTGCTTCTCAGGCGCACATTCTAGCGAATGGGCCTCCGGGGGCCGCGAGGGCGCTCAAGCGGATTTTCCAGATACGAAAATGGCGAGCCTTATCCTCGGCACTGCACGCACACCAGTATGGCTGCTTCGTTCCCGACCTGACCAGGTTTCCGGGGCGCGCATGCGAGGGGACCCGCCAAGCGGCGAGTATAGGGAAGAAGCGCGAGATTTGCAAAAAATTACTTCTGAAGGCCCATGAAAACGTTCTCCCTGCACGGACGCTCCTTCCCGAGGTGCTAGTATTGCCGGCATCACATCAATGGGCCAGCCGGCGCTATTCCGAAGGCGTTTTCCGCCGAGAGTTCTCCCTCTCCAGACGCTGATATTTTCTGCGGCCGGCTTTGAATGGCCTCTCTCTTCTCTGCTTTGAAAGAGCCTTCCCGGAAAGGGAATCTTTCCTGATTCCCCCGAAACTGCGGCTCTAGAGGCAAAAAGTCATTCACTCGATTTTCTTCCTTAACTTTCTTCCTTTTGAAGAAGAAAGATCTCGTTGATTGAGACGGAAGAAAAGCAAATTTATTTTCTTTCCTGGAGACATCCATGAGCGAAATTCTTCACATCACCGACGCCGACTTCGATAAGACCGTCAACAGCGACACCACTGTTTTCGTCGACTTCTGGGCCACCTGGTGCGGTCCCTGCCGCATGCTCGCTCCGCGCCTTGAGCAGGCTGCCCAGACCTTCGACGGCCGCGCCATCATCGCCAAGTACGACTGCGACCAGTCTTCCGGCAAAGCCACCGAGTACGGCGTTCGCGGCATCCCGACCATCATCGCCTTCAAAAACGGCGAAGTCATCGACCAGCGCACCGGTGCCTGCGACCAAGCGACGCTCGACGCCTTCATCGAAAAGAATCTCTAAGATTCGATTCCCTGCACGGTTTGCGAGAGGGCGCCTCTGATGTCGGCGCCCTCAGCGAACCTCCTTCCCCCGGATTCTCTCGTGGGGAAGCCTTCACGCCGCAAAGTTCCCGGCATGCCCGGGGAAGCAAAAATAATCTTCGGCGCTTCGAATCGATATTCCCATTACCCCAATACTCATCCGTCCAGGCTTTCCGAATCCTGCGCTTTGCCGGAGTGTTTTTCTGCTCCGCTCAATGCGCGCATGAATTCAGAAGCGGCGGAGCAACCACCAATCCATGCATCTTTCCGACCTCAAAGCGCTTCACGTTACGCAGCTTCTTGACATGGCTGCCGCCCTCGAAGTCGACAATGCCCAGCGCATGCGCAAGCAGGAGCTGATGTACGCCATTCTGAAGAAGAAGGCAAAGCTCGGCGAAACCATCTATGGCGACGGCACGCTCGAAATCCTCCCCGACGGGTACGGGTTCCTGCGCTGCCCCGACACGAGCTATCTCGCGAGCGCGGACGACATCTACATCTCTCCCTCGCAGATCCGCCGCTTCAACCTCCATACGGGCGACTCGATTGAAGGCGAAGTCCGCATTCCGAAGGAAGGAGAACGCTACTTTGCGCTCGTACGCGTCGAAACGGTGAATGATCTTCCGCCCGAAGCGCTCAAGCACCGCATGCTCTTTGAGAACCTGACGCCGATCTTCCCGAATGAGCCCCTCATTCTCGAGCGCGACATGCGGGGCGACGAGAATCTCACGGGCCGCATCATCGACATGATCGCGCCCATCGGCAAGGGCCAGCGCTCCCTTATCGTCGCGCCGCCGAAGTCGGGCAAAACGGTGCTCCTGCAGCACATCGCCCACGCGATTGCCGCCAACTACCCCGATGTCGTCCTCATGGTGCTTCTCGTCAACGAACGCCCTGAGGAAGTGACGGAAATGCAGCGCACGATCCGCGGCGAAGTCGTTGCCGCCACCTTCGACGAACCGGCTGTGCGCCACGTTCAGGTCGCGGAAATGGTGATCGAAAAGGCGAAGCGCCTTGCGGAATCGAAGCGCGACGTCGTGGTGCTTCTCGACTCCATCACGCGACTTGCGCGCGCCTACAACCAGGTGATCCCGTCCTCGGGCAAGGTTCTCACGGGCGGCGTCGACGCCAATGCCCTCGAACGTCCGAAGCGCATCTTCGGCGCCGCACGCAAGATCGAGGAAGGCGGCTCCCTCACGATCATCGGCACGGCCCTCATTGATACGGGTTCGCGCATGGACGACGTGATCTACGAGGAATTCAAGGGAACGGGCAACAACGAAATCCACCTTGAGCGCCGCATGGCTGAAAAGCGCGTCTACCCGGCCATCAACCTCAACCGTTCGGGTACGCGCCGCGAAGAGCTGCTCTTGAAGCCCGACGTTCTCCAGAAGGTCTGGGTCCTGAGAAAGTTCCTCTACGACATGGACGAACTCGAGGCGATGGAGTTCCTCCTCGACAAGCTGAAGGCCACGAAGACCAACGCCGAATTCTTCGACGCCATGAAGAAGTAAGCCTGGGGAGCCTCGGGCGAAGCTTCTGCCTCGTTCCCAGAGGCCCCCAAACAAAAACGCCGCTTTCATTCCGATCTTCCGGGAAAGCGGCGTTTTTGCGCTGAAGCTCGAAGCGGAGCACTCAATGCGCGAGGTGCTTGAGGATGTGAGTCTTCACGGTTTCATCATCGGTCGAGGTAAGTTCGATCTGAGAGAAGCCCGCCTCTCTCAGGCGCTTTTCGATTCTCGGATGAATCGCCACCGCCACGCCCGACGTGACCCAGTCGCGCGCACCGGCGACAGGACGCACGGCATGCATGAGGACATCGACCGCATCGGTGCTCGTGATGTAGACCACGGGCGAAGGACCCGCCACCGCAAGCTGCAGACGGCGGAATTCCTGCGCATCAAGCTCGAGCGGCATGCGCACATAAGCGCAGAGCACGACAACGTCGCTCCCGATGCTTCTGAATTGCTCGGGGAGCCACTCGCGCCCCGTCTGGCCGCGAAGGAAGAGCACGCGCGAGGGCGCACCGTGCGCCTGCACAATGGGCCAGAGCGCTTCGGAACCTGAATGCTCCGCATCGCCCTCTGGATAGATGAGCTTCACCTTGTCGCCCCAGGCGGCGCGAATGACGCGGGCGGTTCCCTCACCCACCGTGGCGAGCGTGATGTGCTCGGGCCACTCCCGCACCCAGTGCGCAACCGCCGTCACGGCTGCCGGACTCGGGAGGACCACCATCTCAACGTCGTCAAGGTTCGAAAGCCGCTCCGTGATGAGATCGGTTTCCTGCGGGAGTTCAATCCGGAAAGCCGGCCAGCGCCAGACATTGGCCGACAGGGCTTCCAGCTGTTCGGCAAGGCGATTGTTGGCTTCGCCCGGCCGCATCAGGATGACGGGACGGCTCTGGGCCGCATCATGCGCATTCGAAAGGATCATTGGAGGCAGGCCTTGAGATATTCTTCGGCGCCCTGACGGCGAAGGTCGGCAACGACCTTGGCGGCGAGCGCTTCCGGATCAGAAAGAGGACCGCGGGCTTCGGAAAAGACCGCTTCGCCGATGTGATGGTTGCCGACAAGGGCGCGCAGCCAGAGCTCGCCATTTTCAACGATGGCGTAAGCGGCGAGCGGCACCTGGCAGGAGCCGCCGAGCGCGCGCGACACGGCGCGTTCGGCAAAGCAGCAGGCGCGCGTTTCAGGGCTGTTGATGAAAGCGAGAGCTTCCTCCATCTTCTTGTCGCCGGCACGGATTTCAAGCCCGAGCGCGCCCTGACCGGGCGAGGGAAGGCTCACCTCTGCCGGGATGATCTCGCGGATGCGCTCGGCGAGCCCGAGGCGCTTCAAACCGGCGCTCGCCATCACGAGCGCGTCGTATTCGCCTTCGTCGAGCTTGCGAAGGCGCGTTCCCACGTTGCCGCGCACCGGGAGCACCTTGAGGTGCGGATAGCGCATGCGCAGCATCAGTTCACGACGCAGGCTCGCCGTACCGACGCGCGCGCCCTCAGGCATTTCGTCGAGCGAAGCGTATTTGGGGGAGACGAAGGCGTCCCTCGGATCCTCGCGTTCGGAGACGGCAACGAGCTCAAAGCCTTCGGGAAGCTCCATCGGCACATCCTTCAGCGAATGCACCGCAAGGTCGGCTTCGCCATTCTGCATGGCAACCTCAAGCTCCTTCACGAAGAGGCCCTTGCCGCCCACCTTGGAGAGCGTGCGGTCAAGAATCTGGTCGCCGCGGGTCGTCATGCCGAGAAGCTCCACCGATGCGCCCGGATAGCGGTCGCGCAGAAGCGCCTGAACATGAAGAGCCTGCCACATGGCAAGGGGACTTTCGCGGGTGGCGATGACGCAGCGGTCAAACTGGGACATGATGCTTTGGAGAACTGTAAAAGAAGTGAGCAAGAGGAGCGTTTCCCTCCGGGAAGCCGTGATCGTTGATCATCCTGACGGGAAAGCGCTGCGAAAACGATTCAAATGATGTTCCATTCTAGTTTGCGCCCTTTTTTTCGGCCTTAAGGAAATCCAGGCGCCCGGACCTTAAGAAGACATCCCTTTCATTCTTGAAAAGAATCCTGCACTTCTTCGCTTGCACTCTTCAGGCGCTTTAGGGATAATTGCCGGTCTTCCCAGTTGGCACGTGGGCCGGCATGCCCGTTGTAAGACCTCCCCAGGATTGGAGGCGGACGCGCAAGGCCGCCAGGGCGACCGACAACAAAAAACTAGGAAAATTTCTTCAAATGAAGCCGAATATTCATCCCGAGTACCGTCCCGTCGCTTTCATCGACCTCTCGATCAACAAGACGTTCATCATCCCGTCGTCCGTTCAGACGCGTGAAACCACGGTGATTGACGGCGTGACCTACCCGCTCTTCAAGCTCGATACGTCGTCCGCCTCGCACCCCTTCTACACGGGCGCCCAGACCCGCATCGTCGAAGCGGGCCGCGTCGAGAAGTTCCGCGCGAAGTTCGCCGCCAAGAAGCAGGCGCTCAACACCGCTGCCGAAGCCGCCAAGTCCGCCAAGTAATCCGGCTGACGACCCCTGGCAGGAGCCGCCTTCAGAAAGGCTCCGCCACGGCGCTTCCCGCAGGGCAGATCCGCAGAAGGGCTTTTTTCGGAAAGCCTCTGCGGACGCAGAGAAAAGGAGAGATCCACATTGTTGGGCTCTCCTTTTCTTTGCGTTACCAAAAGCCTGCAGCCAGCTTCCGTTCGGCTTCCCGGCCGAACGTCCGCCTTCGAAGGCCTTGAGAAGAAAACCCGCTTCTTCCGTCCCGGGCCTTTTGAGAAAGGAATTTTCCGCATGCTCACTCAGCGTCCTACTCCCGCCTTCCTCTCGCAGGAGGCCGCCCGCAGACTGCCGCGCTTTGCGCTCTTTCTGCTTCTCGGCGCCTTCATTCTTTCAGGCCTCTGGTCTCAGGATCTCTGGACGCTGCGTGATGCGGAAACGTTCGGCATCTCCCGGTCGATGGTTTCGGAGGGGCTGATCGCCTGGCTTCTCCCTGAAGTTTCCGGGATGCCGGTATCTGCAGGCCCTGTGAGCGGCTGGGTGGCGGCCGTTTTTGCTTCACTCTTTTCGGGCCTCGCGGGCGAAGTCGGCGCCTATCGGCTTGCGAGCCTCTTCTGGTTTGCGCTCACGACAGCCTCTCTCTGGTACGGCGCCTACCAGCTAGCCCGTCGCAATGAAGCGCAGCCCGTCGCCTTCGCATTCGGCGGTCAGGCGGAACCGCGTCATTACGGCCGGGCGGTCGCGGACTGCGCCGTACTTCTTTTTGTGGCGACTTTCGGCATTGTTGCGCGCCAGCATGAACCCATTGCCGGAACAGCGCTTCTTTCCTTTGCTGCGCTCAACTTCTTCGGCATTGCAAGGACGCTGAAGCGCCCCTTCGCCGGCGCCTTCCTTTCCGGTCTCGCCTGCGGCTTTGCCGCCATTACTTCCGCCGTGACGGCAGGGTTGTGGCTTCTCTGCGCGACCATCATCGTTCATGCCTTTGCCCGCACTTTTCCGGGAAGCCGCGACCGGCGCATTCTCTCTGCGCTGGCAGGAACTGCGCTCCCCGTCGTGCTCTGGGCCGGCGCTGCGTTTGCCCTATACCCGGAGACTGCTGCGGTCTGGTTTGAAAAATGGGCGAACCATCAGGCGGAATTCTTCGACCTCGCCTCTTCGCACACCGTGCTCTGGCTCCTGCGCACGAGCGTCTGGTTCCTCTGCCCGGCCTGGCCTCTTGCACTCTGGGCGCTCTACAGCTGGCGCCGGCAGCTCGACCGCTCGCAGATTCTGATTCCTGCCGCACTCGTTCTCACTGCAGCCGGTGCCGGGCTCTTTACCGAAGAAGGCGCGGCAGAACTACTCCTTCTGATTTCCGTGCCGGGCCTCATGACGCTCGCGGCTTTCGGGCTTATTACGCTCCGTCAGTCGAGAGAAAACCTCCTTGACTGGTTTGCCATCTCAGTCTTCTCGGTTACGCTCATTGCGCTCTGGCTCTATTGGTTCGCGTCGATGCTCGGCTTCCCGCCCAAGATGGCGCATTCAATCGCGATGCTCTCTCCCGGCTTTGAACCGGCCTTCGGCTGGGGGGCGCTCACGGGCTTTGCCGCCTGCGTCGTCTGGGTTGTTTTCGTCGCATGGCGCCTCACGCACCGTCCGATCGTCGTCTGGCGCGGCCCCTGGCTCTCCGCTGCCGGCATGACCGCTACGGCCATCACCTTCCTCGGACTCTGGCACCCGGCAATCGACATTGCCCGCTCCTATAAGGCGCCCGCACAGGAGGTTCTCTCTGAAGCGAAACGCCTCACGGGCGAAAATTCACCCCTGATCGAGGGCGACATGCTCTCTCCGGGCATCCGAACGGTCTTCACGCTCCATAGCGGCATCCGCTTTGTACCGGCGGGCGATGGCGCCCGCTTAAGGCTCGTTCGCTATCGCGGCAGCGATGCACCTGCCGAAGCGCTCACGCCCGGGATATCACGACCCCATACGGATGAAGCCTTTACCCTCGTCACCGGACGCAACCGCTAATTTCCCTTTTCAAAAAGCGTCATGCCGCAGAATCTCCTTCCTCCCGACATTTCGTTCAAAGCGCTCCTTCGTCTCGCCGGACCGATCTTTGTTGCCAACGTTGCCATCATCGGCAGCGGCACGATCGACACGATCATGGGCGGACAGCTGGGCGCAGAACATCTGGCCGCCATTGCACTCGGCATTGCGGCGACGATCTCCGTTCTCATGGGACTTGTCGGCATTCTTCAGGGGCTTTCGCCCGTCGCCGGCCACCATTACGGCGCCCGCAAGATGACCGAAATCGGCATCGACCTCGGTCAGGCCATGTGGCTCGTGCTCGGCTTCTCCCTCGTGGGCGTCCCCATTCTGATGGCAACCGACTTCTGGATGGAGCTCGGCGGCGCCAAGGGTGAAGTCGCCCGGATGGCCACTCAGTACATGTTCTGGACGGCGCTGGCGCTCCCGGGCTCCATGGCGGCGCGCACCTTCATTGCGGTCAATGCCGCCGTCTCGCGCCCGCGCGTCACGATGTGGGTGTCGCTTGCCATGCTCGCCCTCAAGGCGCCCCTCAACGCGGTCTTCATGTACGGGCTTTTTGGCCTCCCCGCTCTCGGAGGCGGCGGCGCCGGCATCTCTTTCTTCATCCTCACCTATCTCTCCCTCATCGCCTACTGGGTGATCTGGAACAAGGACAAGTTTTATAAGAAGATGCACGCGCCGGGCTTCGTCCGCCCCGAATGGAAGCGCCTCTGGAACCTCCTCAAGATCGGCGTCCCGATGGGACTCTGCACCTTCTTTGAGGTTTCGAGCTTTACCCTGATGGCGATCTTCGTCTCCCGCCTGGGGCCGGACATCATGTCCGCGCACCAGATCGTCGCGAACCTCACCTCCATGTGCTACATGGTGCCGCTCTCGCTCGGCATCGCCACTTCAGTCCTCATTGCGCAGTCTCTTGGCGCCCGCTGGCCCTCCGTTGCCTATGAGTGCTTGAAGCGCACGCTGAAGCTCATGGTGACGATTGCCGTCGTGATGTCCGTGCTGCTCTTTCTTTTCCGCAGCGTCATTCTCTGGCTCTATACGAGTGAAGTGGAGGTGCATGAGCTCGCGATGTCGCTCATTCTTTTCGGGTGCTTCTACTACGTCTTCGACGCAATGCAGTCGGTTTCCGCTTTTGCCCTTCGCGGCTACCGCGTCACGATGGCGCCGATGATCATCTACGGCGTCATGCTCTGGGGCGTCGGGCTGGGTCTGGGCTACCAGTTTGCCTTCCATGGCGAATGGGCGGGTGGTCCTTACGGGGTCTTCGGATTCTGGGGCGCTACGGCGACCGGGCTCTTCCTCACCGGCATCAGCCTGACCCTCATGGCGCTCTGGGTAGGACGGCAGTTCGCGAAGGATGATTCGCACAGCCCCGATGAGGTGAAGGCCGCCATTCAAAGAGCGGAATCCCACAAGCCCCTCTCCTGACGGGGCACGGCAAAAACAGCTGAATTCATTTGTAAACGGGTCTTTCTTCTTCCGGAAAGATCCGTTTTCTTTTGTCTCAGGATGAAGCGGCCGTGAGCCGGAAAGACTCTCGTGTGTTATGTTCGGGGAATCTCTTTTTGACAGCAAAGCTGCCTGACATTTCAGGGCATCCTATGTCCACGATTCTTTTCCCCAGTCCCATTTTCGGCCCCGTTCATTCCCGGCGGCTCGGCATTTCGCTCGGCATCAACCTTCTTCCCGCGGACGGCAAGATCTGCTCCTTTGACTGTATCTACTGCGAATGCGGTCTCAACGGCTCCCACCGTCCTCACCTGAAGATGCCCTCGCGCGCACTGGTGCGCTCCGAGCTTGAGGCTAAGCTTGCCGAAATGGCTGCAGCCGGCCAAAAGCCTGATGCAATTACCTTTGCCGGGAACGGGGAGCCTACGGGGCACCCGGAATTTGCACAGATCGTGGATGACGTGATTCAGCTTCGCGACCGCTTTGCGCCCAAAGCCAAAATCAGCGTCCTCACGAACGCCTTTCACATTCTCAAGCCCGAAGTCTTCGCCGCGCTCCAGCGCGTCGACAATCCGCTGCTGAAGCTCGACACCGTAAACCTCGAATACATCGAGTTCGTCAACCGCCCTCAGGGCCGCTACGACCTTGAGCGCCTGGTCGAAAAAATGGAGGCATTTAAGGGCGACTGCATGATCCAGACGATGTTCATGAAAGGTACCTGGGAAGGGAAATCGGTCGACAACACGTCCGAACGCTTCGTGGGACCCTGGCTCGCCGCCGTGAAGGCTATTCGCCCGAAGCTCGTCACCATCTATACGATCGACCGCGAAACGCCGGACAAGAGCCTTGAGAAGGCCACTCACGAAGAGCTCGACCGCATTGCCGCACGGCTTCGTGAAGCGGGTCTCGAATGCACGGTGAGTTATTAACCTCACTCATTCCCCAACTGCTTTAAAAGCGCCAGACGCAAAAAAGGCTTCCCCGGAAACTTGGATTCCATGGGAAGCCTTTTTGTTTTCCCTTCCGCCTCATTGAAGCGTCAGGAACACATGAAGATTACTGCGCGTTCGTATAGCGGTGCTCGCGAAGGGCGGCCACGCGGTCTTCGATCGAGGGGTGGCTCGCGAAGAGCGAACCAATGCCGCCCGAAATGCCGAAGCCCTTGACGTTGCCCGGAAGCTCGTTGGGAGCAATGCCGCCCAGGCGCTGCAGAGCGTTGATCATCGGCGTGGTGGAGCCCATGATGTCCGCAGCACCCGCGTCCGCGTGGAATTCGCGGTAGCGGCTGAAGGCGGCGACAACCATAGAGGCGAGGAACCCGAGGCAGATGTCGAGCACAAGCGAGGTGACGTAGTAGCCCACGCCCGGCGCATCGTCCTCATTGCGCAGAATCTGGCGGTCGACAACCCAGCCGATGATGCGCGAAAGGAAGACGACGAAGGTATTCATCACGCCCTGAAGGAGCGTCATCGTGACCATGTCGCCGTTCTTCACGTGCGAGAGTTCATGCGCGAGCACGGCTTCAACCTCTTCGCGGTTCATGAGGTTGAGAAGCCCCGTCGACACGGCGACGAGCGAGCTCGAGCGCGAGGCGCCCGTTGCAAAGGCATTGGGTTCGCCGTCGTAAATCCCTACTTCAGGCATCGGGAGACCTGCCTTCTGGGCTTCGCTGCGGACAACGTCGACGAGATAGCGCTCAACCGGGGTCTGAGGATTATTCACGTCGATCATCTGCAGACCCATCGACATCTTCGCCATCGTCTTAGACATCAGGAGCGAGATGATCGAGCCCGAGAAGCCCACCACCATCGCAAAGACGAAGAGCGTTCCGAGATTGAGCGACTTCCCGCTCATCGTCCCGAAGTTGATGCCGAACACCATCTGGATCACCGTGAGAATCACGGAGAGCATGATGAAGATGGCGAAATTAGCGAGTATTAAAAGGCCGATGCGTTTGAACATGGCTTTCTATTCCTTTCCTTAGCGTCCTCTGGAGACACAAATGCTTTTGTGAGAGATGACGAGCGCCGCTTCTTAGCATTCTTGGGGTTGCGGCGCCGCAGGCATCCAGTATTCAGGCGTGCGGATGCGTTAGTTGTGATTTTACGGATGAGGAGAAAAAATTCCCTTAACCGGCTTTCTCCCCTTTTGTAACAAATGCGCGGGAGATTCTTCGATTTTTTAGACCGCGCGCTTTTTGTCTTCAATGCGCCGCGGCGAGAAGCTGTCCCAGGCGCCGCAGCCCAGGCAATGCCACGAGAAGCTCGATGCGAGGAACCCGCACTTTCTGCACTGGTAGCGCGACCAGCGGCGGGCGTTCTGCTCGAGCAGCCCCGCAATCATCTTGGTCATCTCGTCGTCGGGGTTTCCCTTCAGCTTCATCTGCATCATGGCGTTGAAGGCCGAAAGGCTCGGGTGTTCTTCAAGGAAGCGCCTTGCGATCTTTTCGGCCGATGACACGCCCTGCCAGGCGGCAATGCGGGTAAGGGTCGCTTCCATAACGTCGGCAGTGCCCAACTTTTCCGTAACATCAAGGAGGAGCGCGAGGGCGCCTGCCTGGTCGCCCTCCGCCGAAAGGGCGTCCGCGAGGTGACCGATGACGAGAGGCGCATAGTCAGGGTACTTCTCAACCACATCCTTCCAGTAGCGGATGGCTTCCGAGGCTGAACCCTCCGCCATGGCGACCTTCGCGACCGTAATGTCGACGCGGGGCGTGGCATCCTGGTAGCGCAGAAGCGGCGTCACAAGGAGACGAGCTTCCTCAAGGTTCTTGTGCTTCAACGCAAGGTCGATGCGTTCGCAATAGAAGTGTGCGATCTCTTCGGCATGGTTTTCACCGGCCTGCGTTTCAAGGAGACGCGCCGTTTCCGTAGCCGCCGCCCATTCGTGTTCGGTGACGTAGATCTTCAGGAGTTCGCGAAGCGCATGGAGGTGCTCCGAGGGGACGCTTGCGAGCTTCCTGTATGCCGCTTCAGCGCGATCAAAGAACCCGGCGCAGAGGAAGTCACGGGCAAGTTCCTTCAAAGCGAGCGCACGCTCTTCATCCGGAAGATCCGCGCGATTGTAGAGATGTCGGTGAAGTCTCACCGCACGTTCGAATTCGCCGCGGCTTCTGAGGAGGTTGCCGAGCACGCGCTCGAGCTCAGTCAATTCAGGGTCGACGCGCACGACTTCAATGAAAGCGTCAATGGCTTTGTCGGGAGCCCCATCCAATAGAAGCGCGAGGCCCCGGGAACAGACTTCCGGGACTTTTGCGGCTTCACCGCGCTGCCGCTGATCCCAGCCGCGGCACCACCAGCCGGCAAAGAAGAGAACCGGAACAAAGATCAGATACCAGTAGTCGAATTCCATCGCGCGGTGCTTCCCAGAAATAAATCAGCGTACGGCATCGGATATCGCCGCACGAAGTCAAAGAGAGAAATTTTACTGCGCTCTTGAGTTCCCGGACTTTTTGAGAATCGTTCTTCTCTGCGTGAAGCACATTTTTCAAACGCAGCATATGAAAACGGCGCACCTCCCTTCTAGGAAATGCGCCGTTGGCGTTCTTTTGATCCTAACCTCGGAAACCGGGCTTCGGATCAGATCAATCTCAGAGAAGTGAGATTAGAACGTGTGAGCGAGGCCGACGTAGACGTTGGCGGTCTTTTCTTCGTAGTCGCTCTTCTGGGTTTCCAGATACTTGTCGAACGAAGCTTCAGCATAGCCGCCGCCGACATAGAGCTTGGTACGTTCGCTCAGCTGATAGCCGTAACGGGCAGCAAGGCCATAGTACTGAGCATCGCCATCCTTCTTGACGCTGTCGCCGATGAAGCCATCTTCAAGCGTAGCATCGACATAGTAGAGACCAACGCAGAGCTCACCGTTGGCGCCAACCGGGGCAACCGTGCCCAGGTGGAGGCCATAACCCTTGTAGCCCTTTTCAGAGTCGACATTTTCAAGAACGGTATCGTCACCACCAATCGTGAACGCATCAGAGCCAAAGACGCCACGGGCGCCAGAGAAATACTGAGCTTCAGCGAAAAGCTTCGCAACGCCGAAATCGTAATTGCCGCCGACGAAGACGAGATTCTGGTCGTCGCGTTCATAATCCACATCACGAGAAGTTGTGGAATACTTCGTCAGTTCATAGCCAAGAGCAAACTGAGCAGGGCCATATTCACCAGTCAAGCCAGCGGAGAGATAACGATCAGCGGTGGACTCGCCTTCAACATGAGTCTTGTCCTCGTTCACGTTATCCATCTTGAAGGAGTACTGAACGATACCCTGGAGACCAGCAACACGCGGGGTGGCATAGGTGATCATGTTGTCGTAACGATCGCTGGCAGTGAAACCCCAGACAGCGTTGTCGCCACCATCAAAGGACTCAACGTAGCTGAGCAGATCATACGTGCCAGCCGACGAGGCGATGCCGCCCATGCGACCGAAAGCAAGTTCACCGAACGGACCGTAAACCGTCAGAGCAGCCTCACGACCGAAGAGACGGCCATCGTTGCCGAGTTCGCCGCTGTCAGTATCGACACCATTTTCGAGCTTGAAGCCAACCTTGTAGCCATTACCGAGGTCTTCAACGCCCATAAGGCCAAATTTGCTGGCCGTATCAATGCCCGAGGTCATTTCAAGCTTATTGTCGCCATCAACGACTTTCGATCCATCGAAACCCTTAACATCGCTGTAGGTATAGGAGAGGCCCTGGTCGATGGCGCCGTAAAGCGTCACATCAGCAGCCATGGCGGAGCCGGCAAACGCGCCGAGGACGGCGAGCGCAGCAAGAGTCTTTTTCATTTTCAGAAATCCCATTTAAAAGCCCGCCGGCATAGTGCTCTGATGGCGAAATGCGTCGGCGGACGTGAAACGAATGCCCTCAGGCATTCGCAGCACTGGCGTAGCGGACTCCTTGCACAAGACCGGAACGCCGATTGAACCGAGGTTCATCATAGGTAGAACGGAAGATCTATTCGAGCGTTGATTTTCGTAAATGAGAATTTTTCTCGATTTTTCAATTACCTCCTAATTGTGATTTTTGTCGGATAGAAGCAACAGCCGTCACAATCCGTCGTCCCCTGGACACATATAAGAAAAGCCGCACTCCCTCAAAAAGGAATGCGGCTTTCAGAATGATTTTGCTGAGAGATCCTCATTCAGTGAATCAGGATCTCCCGAAAATCATCTTTGGTCAGACATCAGATTCGCGGCTCGCATCCACGCGCTCCCTCAGGCCTTTGCCGGCCTTGAAGAAGACGGTGTAGCGGGCGCGCACAGCAACTGCCGAACCATCCTGAGGATTGCGGCCGACGCGCTCCGGACGATATTTCAGTCCGAAGGAGCCGAAACCGCGGATCTCAATGCGGCTGCCTTCAACCAGCGTGTCGGCCATCGTATTGATGATCACGGCAGCGGAATCCATGCAGTCGCGCTCGCGAAACGTCGGAAGACGCCCGTAGAGCTCAGCAAGAAGTTCGGATTTGGTCATGGAATTACCCATGGTTGCCTCCTCTGACTCTGATTACTTCTGCTCGAGCTTGGCCTTGAGCAGAGCGCCAAGGTTCGTCGTGCCCGTGGCGGAGCCGGCGTCAGCGTTGACGCGGTCGAGCGCAACGCGGGCTTCAGCAGCGTCCTTCGCCTTGATGGAGAGCTGGATGCTGCGGTTCTTGCGATCAAGGCTGATCACGGCAGCTTCAACTTCCTGGCCGACGGAGAGGACGGTCGTGGCGTCTTCAACGCGATCCGTGGAGATCTCGGAAGCGCGGAGGTAGCCTTCGACGTCGTTGCCGAGGTCGATCACGGCACCCTTGGCGTCAACCGACTTGACGGTGCCCTTGACGACAGCGCCCTTCTCGTGCGTGGAAGCGAACGTGCCGAACGGATCGCCGCCGAGCTGCTTGATGCCGAGGCTGATGCGTTCACGGTCGGTGTCGATGGCGAGAACCATGGCTTCGACTTCGTCGCCCTTCTTGTACTGACGGACAGCTTCTTCACCGGACTCGTTCCAGGAGAGGTCGGAGAGGTGAACGAGGCCGTCGATGCCGCCCGGAAGGCCGATGAAGACGCCGAAGTCCGTGATCGACTTGATCTGGCCCTTGACGCGATCGCCCTTCTTGTGGGACTGAGCGAACTCATCCCAGGGATTCGGCTTGCACTGCTTCATGCCGAGGCTGATGCGGCGGCGGTCTTCGTCGATGTCGAGAACCATGACTTCGACTTCATCGCCGAGCTGAACAACCTTGCGCGGATCGACGTTCTTGTTCGTCCAATCCATTTCGGAAACGTGCACGAGGCCTTCGATGCCGGCTTCGACTTCAACGAACGCACCGTAGTCGGTGATGTTCGTGACCTTGCCGAAGAGACGGGTGCCCTTCGGATAGCGGCGGCTGATGCCGATCCACGGATCTTCGCCGAGCTGCTTGAGGCCGAGGGAGACGCGGCTCTTTTCCTTGTCGAACTTGAGAACCTTGGCGGTGATTTCCTGACCAACCTGAACGACTTCGCTCGGGTGGCGGACGCGGCGCCAGGCGAGGTCGGTGATGTGGAGGAGGCCGTCGATGCCGCCGAGATCAACAAACGCACCGTAGTCGGTGATGTTCTTGACGATGCCCTTGACGATGGCGCCTTCCTGGAGCGTCTCGAGGAGCTTGGCGCGTTCTTCGCCCATGTTGGCTTCGACGACGGCGCGGCGGGAGACGACAACGTTGTTGCGCTTGCGGTCAAGCTTGATGACCTTGAATTCGAAGGTCTTGCCTTCGTACGGCGTCGTGTCCTTGACCGGACGGGTGTCGACGAGCGAACCCGGGAGGAAGGCGCGGATGCCGTTGGTCATGACGGTGAGGCCGCCCTTGACCTTGCCCGTGACCGTACCGGTGACGAGTTCGCCGGATTCGAGCGCCTGCTCGAGGTTCATCCAGGCGGCGAGGCGCTTGGCCTTGTCGCGCGAGAGGATCGTATCGCCGTAGCCGTTTTCGACGGACTCAATGGCGACGGAGACGAAGTCGCCCGGCTTGACGGTCACTTCGCCATGGTCATCCTTGAACTCATCGATAGGCACGTAGGCTTCGCTCTTCAGGCCGGCGTTGACGACGACGAAGTTGTAGTCGACGCGGACGACTTCAGCGGTGATGACTTCACCCTGACGCATTTCCTGGCTGGCAAGGCTCTGCTCAAAGAGCTCAGCGAAGGATTCGGGCTTGTTGGTTTCGTTGGACATTGTGGAAAAAATAATGTTTTGAAGCACGCCGCATTCTCAGGTCGCTAAGACCCGGAACGGGCGGAGTTGATGGAAAAATTCGGGCGGCCGTCCGTTGATCAGGACACCACCCGAAGGAAACGTTTATGTTACAGCAACTTAGCGCGCAAGTTGCCACCAGTCGAGCACTTTTTTAACGACCTCTTCAATCGTCATGTCGGATGTGTCAAGAAGCTTTGCATCCTCTGCGGGCTTCAGGGGCGCTGCCGCCCGCTCGCGGTCGCGCCGGTCGCGCTCCTCAAGGTCGCGCGTCAATGCCTCGCGGTCGGCTTTGAGCCCTCTCGCCTCAAGCTGCTTCGCGCGCCGCTCGGCCCGCACCGCAGCAGACGCCGTCATGAAGATCTTTAACGGCGACTCAGGAAACACCACCGTCCCCATATCGCGACCGTCCGCAACCAGTCCGGGCTCCTGAGCCGCATTTCTCTGGAGGTCGAAAAGCGCTTTTCTGACGCCCGGGATGGCTGCCACCTGAGAAGCGGCAACCCCCACTTTTTCCGTGCGGATGGCTTCCGTCACATCGCGGCCCTCGAGCCAGATGCGCGAATCACGGAAAACGGGCTTCAGATTCCGAGCGACCGCTTCCGCTGCAGGTCCGTCCGAGAGATCAATTCCGGCCTCAAGGGACGCGAGTGCGGCAAGCCGATAGAGCGCGCCGCTGTCGAGATAATGAAAGCCGAGCGCTTGTGCTACGCGTTCGGCAATCGTGCCCTTGCCGCTCGCGGCCGGTCCGTCAATGGTGATCACTGGTACGGTCATTGTTTCTCTCTCGCTTATAAATCACTTGTCTTCCGGTCTTTATGCCGGAACGACGATCTTCGTTTTAGCCGGATGGCGGACGGCAAAGTCCCTCATGAAGTCGGCAAGCTTCACTGCCCCTTCAATCGGCATCGCGTTGTACATGGATGCCCGGATGCCGCCCACGGACCGGTGGCCGGCCAGATTAATGAAGCCCGCTGCCGCGGCTTCCTTCACGAATACGCTCGTGAGGGCTTCATCACGAAGCCGGAAGACCACGTTGACGCGGCTTCTCGAGCCTTCGGCGACATGCGAGACATACGTATCGGGAAGTTCTGCGATGACGGTGTAGAGCTGCGACGCGCGAACGAGCGCCCGGGCATTGAGCTTCTCGAGCCCGCCCTCATTTTCGATCCACTCGGCCATGAGGTTCGCCACATAGAGCTGAAAGACGGGCGGCGTATTGGGAACGCTCTCGGTGCGGCTGTAGACCCCGTAATTGAGGAGTGTGGGCACTTCCGCCGTCGCGAGACCGAGGAGATCCCGCCGAAGAATCACGACCGACAGGCCGGCAATGCCGAAATTCTTCTGCGCGGCAGCCCAGATGAGGCCGAAGCGGCTCACATCCACGGGTCTTGTCATGAAGTTGCTCGACATGTCCGCAACAAGCGGCACATCGGGCGCATCCGTCAGCATCGGCGTCGCAGGGAATTCCACGCCGTGAATGGTTTCATTGTCGCAATAGGCGCAGTAGCTCGATTCAGGGAGGACTTCGAGCTCTTCATTGGCGGGCGCCCGCGTGCCCGACCCGGAATAAGCCGTCTGAACGCGCCCGAACCGGAGTGCTTCCTTTGCGGCCGCCTTGCTCCACGCTCCCGTGATGATGTAGGTGGAGAGCGTCCCCGCGCCGAGGAGATTCATGGGCACCATGGAGAACTGCATGCGCCCGCCCCCCTGGCAGAAGAGGATGTCGTAATTGTCGGGCACCTTGAGGAGCGAACGGATCCGGGCCTTCAGGCTCCGCATGATCTCCGCGACCTGCGGTCCGCGGTGGCCGGCTTCGAGAATTGAAAAACCGAGCCCCTGGTAGTCAAGGAGCTCCGACTGGATTCGCGTGAGCACCGGTTCAGGCAGCATCGCCGGACCGGGAGCGAAATTGAAAGGCCGTTTCATTGGGATCTCCCATCAGACTCAAGCCCGGCGTGCGGACCGGGCTTGAGCATTGAGCGCATGTTGGATCAGGGCTTCAGTTTGCCGGCTTCGTCGCCGGCATCGGACTTCTCGTTCTCGTCTGAGTCTTCAGCCTCATCGTTGTCGAGCTCCTCAGACTCTTCTTCTTCCGAAGCATCGTCATCAGGGACATTCTCAATCTCGAGATGCGTCACCTCGTCCTCATCCTCTTCGCCCGTGCGGTCGATGCGCTCGATCGTTGCAAGCGTATCTTCGCCCATGCGGATCAGAATCACGCCCTTCGTTCTGCGTCCTCTCACCGGGATTTCGCCCGCCCGGGTACGGACCACCTTGCCGCCCGTCGAAAGGAGCATGATGTCGTCCTCCGGCGTCACGATGAGCGCCGCGACGAGAGAGCCATTCTCCTCTGAGGTGCGGATGGCAATCCGCCCCTTGCCGCCGCGTCTGTTCGCGGGGAAATCCGGAATAGCCGTCAGCTTTCCGAAGCCCTTCGAAGTGGCGGTCAGCACGAATTTCTCCGTATCCGCACACGTCGCCAGCGCGACCACGCTCTGCCCTTCGGCTAGGCGGATGCCGCGCACGCCGTGCGCAGCGCGTCCCATAACGCGGGCGTCGGTTTCCTTGAACCTCGCGCAGAAGCCGTCCGTATTGAAGAGGAAGACGTCGTCTTCGCCCGATGTGAGCGAAACGCCGATCAGATGCTCGCCGTCATCAAAGTTCATGGCGCGCACGCCCTGCTGCAGACGAACGGCGCCCGCAAATTCAGAAAGTCTCGAGCGCTTCACGATGCCCTTATTGGTCGCGAAGAGCACGAACTTCTCATCGTCAAAGCCCTGGATAGGCAGGATGAAGCTGATTTTCTCGCCTTCGTCGAGCGGAAGGAGATTCACGATCGGACGGCCCCTCGAGCTTGCCTTCCCTTCGGGGAGATCAAAGACGTCGATGCCGTAAACCTGACCCAGGGTCGAGAAGCAGAGAATGATGTCGTGGGTATTGGCGATGAAGAGCTTTTCAATCGCATCGTCAGCCACGGTCGCCTGAACGTTTCTGCCGCTGCCGCCTCGCTTCTGGGCGTTGTAGTCGGAGAGCTCCTGACTCTTCACGTAGCCGCCGCGGGTGATCGACACCACCATGTCGCGGCGCGGAATCAGATCGCGCTTATTGAAGTTGGGGTCGCCCTCGAGATCCACGGTCGAACGGCGTTCGTCGCCATAGGCTTCGCGAATCGCAAGAAGCTCCTCGCGGATGATCGCAGTCACGCGTTCGGGCTTTCTCAGAATGTCAATGAGATCAAAGATGCGCTCCATCATGGCCGAATAGTCGGCAATGATCTTTTCGCGCTCAAGACCCGTGAGGCGGCGCAAGTTCATCGACAGAATATTGTCGACCTGCGTCTTCGTGAGATAGTAGAGCCCGTCGGGCTGCAGCCCCCGCGAAGGTTCGAGTCCCTCGGGATCGGCATCGCGCCCGTAGCTCAAGGCCCGCTCCGTAATGTCCTTCGCAAATCCGAGCGGCCAGCCGCGGTTCATGAGCGAAGTCTGCGCTTCCTCAACGGTCTTCGCGGCACGAATGAGGCGAATAAATTCGTCGATATTGGCGAGTGCAATCGCCTGACCGGCAAGAATATGGCCGGCTTCCCGGCTCTTTCTCAGACGGAAGACCGTACGGCGCGTGACCACCTCGCGGCGATGCGCGAGGAAATAGGTGATCATCTGCTTCAGATTGAGAAGCATCGGCTGGCCGTCAACGAGCGCGACCATGTTCATGCCGAAGCTTTCCTGCATCTGGGTGTTCTTAAAGAGGTTGTTGAGCACAACCTCCGGCATGGCGCCCATCTTCAGGTCGATTGCAATGCGGATCTGGCGCGTCGATTCGTCGCGCATTTCCGAAATGCCCTCGAGCTTCTTCTCGCGCCAGAGCTCATGCATGCGTTCATAGAGAACGCGCTTATTGACCATGTAGGGAATCTCGTCGACCACAATGCGGGTGCGGCCGTTGCCGAACTCCTCAAGATGCGTCCGAGCGCGCATGAGCACGCGTCCCCGGCCGGTGCGGTAGCCCTCGTGAACGCCGCTGATGCCGAAAACGATGCCGCCCGTCGGAAAATCAGGCGCGGGCATGCGGCGGATCAGTTCGTCAATCGTGCAGTCGGGGTGCTCAAGGGCGTGAACGCAGGCGTCGATGGTTTCCCGGAGGTTATGAGGCGGAATGTTGGTCGCCATGCCGACCGCAATGCCCGAGGAGCCGTTGACGAGCAGCTCCGGGAGACGCGTTGGCAGAACCACGGGCTCCATTTCGGAATTGTCGAAGTTCGGAATGTAGTCGACGGTATCTTCATGAAGGTCGGCGAGCATTTCCTCGGCAATCTTCATGAGGCGGACTTCCGTATAACGCATGGCCGCCGCGCTGTCGCCGTCGATCGAGCCGAAGTTGCCCTGACCGTAGATAAGCGGATAGCGCATGGAAAAATCCTGCGCCATGCGGACAATCGTCTGATACGCCGCGCTGTCGCCGTGCGGGTGGAATTTGCCGAGCACTTCACCCACCACGCGGGCGGCCTTCTTCGTGGGCGAATTCCAGACATTCCCGATTTCCTTCATCGCGTAAAGCACGCGGCGGTGCACGGGCTTCAGGCCGTCGCGCACATCGGGAAGCGCGCGCCCGACGATGACGCTCATTGCGTAGTCGAGATACGACTGGCGCATCTCGTTTTCAATGGCTACCGGGAGAAGCTCCTGGGCAATGGCATCGCCCGAGGTCGGGGAGGACCCTTCGGGCTGACCTTCCTCTTCGTTGATCGCCTCACCCTCGTTCTTTTTGTCTTCGTCCATCAGCTCACCTGTTAGAGATGCGCCTCAAAAAGCGCACAAAAGGCCGCGGGCGCCTCTCGGGCTCCACCGCATGCGCAATCTCGGGCATGCATGCGGGAGCCGGCCGCCTGCGGCAATATCAGAAACGAGGTATTTTATCAGCTTCCATCCTCTTTCCATCCCGCACGGGCGAACGATCACGAGGCCTTTTCAAAGGCCGCACGGCGCCTTCGCTCCGGTTGCGGCTTCCCTTTCGTTGCAAGAGATAAGAAGTGCTCAACGCAGATACGATCATTGAGGCCCGCTGGGTCATTCCTGTCGCCCCGAAGGGCGTCATTCTTGAAAACACGTCCGTGGTGATTGCTGACGGCCGGATCATCGATCTGCTCCCGATTTCCGAAGCGCACACGAAATACAGCGCCCCGGAAGTCGTTTCTCTTCCCTCGAGCGCGCTGCTCCCGGGCTTCGTGAATCTTCATTCGCATGCCGCCATGAATCTCGTTCGGGGCCTTGGCGCCGACCTTCCCCTCATGGACTGGCTCACGAAGAAGATCTGGCCCGCCGAAGGGAAGCTCATGAGTCCGGAATTCGTGCGCGAAGGCTCCTGGCTCGCCGGCCTCGAAATGACAGCGGGGGGCGTCACGACCACGTCCGACCACTACTTCTTCCCGAAGGCCGCCGCCGAAGGTCTGCGCTCGGCGGGGCTGCGCTGTGCGGTTTCCGGCATCGTGATCGGCTTTCCTTCCGCCTGGGCGAAGAACGACGCCGAATACCTTGAAAAATCCGAAGCGCTGATCCGCGAATTTGAGGGCGACCGGTTTATTCATGCAACCATTGCGCCCCATGCGCCCTATACGGTGTCGGATGATTCCCTCAAGGCCTGCGCGGCGATTTCAGACCGCTACGGCGTTCCGATTCACATGCACGTGAATGAAACAGCGGGCGAAGTCGCCGACAGTCTGCGCGACCACGGCGAGCGTCCGATCGAACGTCTCAGCCGCTGCGGCCTTCTCAACGACCGCCTGATTGCCGTTCACAGCGTTCACGCAAATGACGACGACATCCGCGCGATGGCGGCAGCCCGCGCGAGTGTCTGCCACTGCCCGTGCTCCAACCTGAAGCTCGCCTCGGGTTTCGCCCCGATCGCGAAGTTCCTCGCCGCGGGCATCAATCTCGGCATCGGCACCGACGGCGCCGCGAGCAACGACAAGCTCGACATGCTCGGCGAAACGCGGCTTGCCGCCATGCTTGCCAAGGCCGTTGCGGGCGATCCCACGGCCGCCCCCGTCTTCGACATGCTCGAAGCAGCAACCCTCGGGGGCGCCCGCGCGCTCAAATGGGACCAGGAAATCGGCTCGCTTGAGAAAGGCAAGGCTGCCGACATGTTTGCCATTAGTCTCAGCACTCCGGAATCGCTTCCCGTCCAGGATCCTGCCGCACAGATTCTCTATTCGGCCGGACGCGAATGCATTACGCATACCTGGGTGGACGGCGGCCTCATCATGGAAAAGAGTGCGAAAACGATCTACCCCGACCCCGCGGCGCTTGAAAGAGCCCAGTCGCTTGCCGCCAAGTGGCAAAGTCGAATTTGATATGCCGTTTCAGCCTCTTGGTCGTCGTCAAACCCTTTTGTCGGGCGACAAAGAGGCATCAATCTCCGGAGAGCAAAGCTTTGCATCCTGATCTCGACGCAAAGCCGCACCGGACGCTTTGTCTATAATGAGCAATACTCAAAACTATTCCCATGCTGACCCTATCAGCCGCTCTGAAATCCATGGAGCAGCCGAAGGGCAGCTTGATTTCCCACTGCGGGATGACCAGTCAGTGCCGTCTAAAGAAGGACAGGCATTCTTCCTCGTCCTGTTTCCTAAAAGGATCCTCAAATGAAGACTTCCGCGAAGCTTTGCGGCATTGCCGCCGCTCTTCTTCTCGCTGCTTCCTTCAATGCTTCTGCCGCTGAGACCGTGAACCCCTATGTTCATTCCTCCTCCGGCCAGATCGTGAAGAACAGCACCGACCTCTGCTGGCGCACCGGCTTCTGGACCCCGGCTCTCGCCGAGGCGATGGGCGTTGACGGCGCCGGCTGCGCTTGCGATGCCGACATCCTCGACAAGCAGGCCTGCACCGCGGTTGAAGCCCCGGTTGCCACGAAGTCCGCTGAAAAGGTGACCTTCTCGGCCGACATGCTCTTCAACTTCGACCGCGCCACGCTCAAGCCCGAAGGCCAGGCCGTCCTTGACGACCTCGTCTCCCGCATCGCCGGCGTTGACATCGAAGTCATCCTCTCGACCGGCTACGCCGACCGCCTCGGCAAGGCCGCCTACAACGAGAAGCTCTCGCAGCGTCGTGCCGACGCCGTCAAGGCCTACCTCGTTCAGAAGGGTGTTGATGCCGCTCTGATCAAGACCGAAGGCAAGGGCTCCGCTGACCCCGTCGTCAACTGCCCGAACCCCTCCAAGGCCGGTCAGATCAAGAACTTCCGCGCGCTCGTTGACTGCCTGCAGCCCAACCGCCGCGCCGTCGTTGAAGTTGTCGGCTCCCGTCCGGCTATGTAATCTTCCTCAGATGCCCGATGCATCTGTAGGCTGATCGCAACAAAGCCCCTGTCTTAAGGCAGGGGCTTTCCTTTATAGGCAAATCATGCTGCCCGGCCTTTTCCTTTTCGATCTTGACGGAACGCTCGTCGATACTGCCCCCGATCTTGGAGGCGCCGTCAACGACATGCGCATTGCACGAGGGCTCGAACCGCTGCCGCTCGAATGCCTGCGAGAACCCGCGGGCCACGGTGCGCCGAAGCTCCTCAAAACCGCATTCAACATGGAAACGACGGATCCGGAATACGCCGCCATGCGGCTCGAGTTTCTCAGGAACTACGCCGCACGCGGCGTATCGCATTCGCCGCTCTTCCCCGGCATCCGCGAGCTTCTCGAAGCGCTCCGGGAAATGCGCGTTCCCATGGGCGTCGTCACGAATAAGCCGCAGGAACTTGCCGACAAGGTCTGCCGGGACCTCGATCTTGCGGACTTCATGGAAGTCGTGATCGGCCTCGGTCCCGAAGGTACAAAACTGAAGCCCGCCCCGGATTCGCTTCTCCTGGCGCTTAGAAAAACCGGGATTCCGGCAGAAAGAACGCTTTATGCGGGCGACAACACCAAGGATGCACTTGCCGCTCAAGCCGCACGCATGCCCTTCGCCTTTGTTGCCTGGGGCTGCCAGCAGGAACTTCCGGACGCTCAGCTCTATGAATGCGCTGCCAGGACCCCTGCCGACCTGATGTCCTGGATGCTGCGGCGGTGAACTGCACCCGAGGGGCGTTGATTTGTTGTGTAAACACCTCTCGGTTACTTTGCGTTTCAGACCATTCCTGCACCACCGGGCGCCTTCAGGGTATGATTCGCGTCACCACATCCGGGGGCGCCTTGGTTTCGACGAGGATACTGACGCTGTCCGGTGCATGCCGAGGTGCAGTCACCTCGTAAATCCGCTGCAATCAATTAAACGCCAACAACAAGCGTTTCGCTCTCGCGGCTTAATCCCGCGGGATGCTGCACTGATTTGACTTTGGGTCAGGCAGGGCAACCTGCAGCAGCATCAAATTACAAAGCCTAGGTTCGCCGGCTGTCGTCGACGGCGTTCCGAAACTTAGATGACTGGGCAGCCGCTGGCCCGCCGATTGGCAAAACGGCTGTCGAGATCCAAATCATTCGGCTACGCATGTAGATCCGCCAGAAAACGATTTTCGGACGCGGGTTCAACTCCCGCCGCCTCCACCAATTTTTTAGAAAACCGCGACGTGCTCCAGGTACGCCGCGGTTTTTGCATATTGGGGCCGGAACCTATCGGATACCCGGCTTTTCTGCTCCCATGGCTCTATGCCGGCGCTGAGGATTGCTAGGATTAAGCGGCGTCTCAACATGCTTTTGATTCGCTTTCCTTCTGAGTTCCCCGATTTCTCTTCCAAAGAAGACCCCGATGCCTACAGAAAACACCTTTTCCGCGCTTCAGTCTGCCTTTGACGCCCTGGCGCTTCTCTTCCTGCAGCCCGAAACGCTTGGCGCCGCCGCCCAGCTGCCCCACGCAGCCGAAGCGATACTGGAAGCCGGAGGCAGCCTCACCCAGACTTCCCGAAACCGGCTCGACGAAATTGCAACCGGCACGCCGGGAAGCGACCTTCAGCTCGCGCAAGCCTACGCGAAGCTTTTCCTCGGCGTAGGCGAGAAAACCATTCCGCTTTGCGAGAGCGCATGGACGAGCGCTCAGCATCTCCTCTGCCAGGGTGCAGAGCTCGAATGCCGCCGGATTTATGAAGATGCCGGTCTCGAACTCGCCGGCGGCTCCGTTGTTCCCGAAGACCATCTCGGTCTCATGCTCGGGTTCCTCGCGGTCTCGGCGCTCCGCGGCGACGTACGAACGGGGCTCAGCTTCTATCAGACGCACGCCGCTCCGCTTATCCCGGCGATCACGGAGGCCATCCGTGCGCGCGGGAAAGATGCCGGACCCTATCTCGATGTTGCCGACCTGCTCGACGGCATTCATCAGGCGCTCTCCTGACCGGCAGCGCTCTCCCGAACCAAAGAAGAAAACGGCCGCCCGAAAGGATTTTCTCCCGGGCGGCCGTTCTGCTATGCCTTGAGAACAAAGGCTCAGAGCTTCAGCTCATAGGACTCCACATCCATATGGGTCGCGATGTAGCGGATCTTGGGCTTTGTTCCCGCCTTCACGTTCATCGCCTTCGCTCTGGCAATGAGTTTTTCCATTTCGGGCGTGGGCGACTCGTAGTCGACGAGCGTCATCGCTCCGATGCCGCAGGCTTCGACGCAGGCGGGCTTGAGACCCTTCGACGTGCGGTGCGTGCAGAGCGTGCAGTGTTCCGCCCGCCCGGCCTTATGCTTCTGCCAGGGTTCGAGGTCGCGAACGGCGAGCGGCGCCTTGCCGCCGAAGTAGTTGGTGACGCCTGAGGTATTGAACTGCGGCACGCCGTAGGGGCAGACTCTCGCGCACATCTGGCAGCCGATGCATTTTTCCTCGTCAACCAGCACCTCGCCCGCCGGGCCCTTATGGATCGCCTTGGCAGGACAAACCTTCATGCAGGCAGGGTTGTCGCAGTGCTGGCAGGAAGCGCGGAAGTAGTTGATGACGTTTGCCTTCACGTCTTCAAGCCTCTGGATCTTTTCATAAAAGATCCCGGGCGCCACCTGATTCTCTTCCTTGCAGGCAATGGCGCAGGCATGGCAGCCCACGCACTTGTCGATATTGACAATGATTCCGTAGCTCGACATGTCTTTCTCCTCCATCAGGCGTTATTCGCCGCATCAGCCTTGACGACTTCAACGCAGACGTCGTTGCAGCAGGGGTAGCCCGAAATCGGGTCCCAGCCCTTTCTCGGAATAAGACCCTGGGTTTCCTGGTCTCCGCGCCAGCCGTACTGGGCATCGACCAAGCCTTTTCTCGCAAGGATCGTGACGCGCACGCGGGCGCGGACCTTGTCCTTCGAGTAGGGAGAAATAATCCAGACCTTGTCGCCTTCCACGAGATTGCGGCTTGCGGCATCGGCCGGATGCATGTTGATGTAGGACTCGGGCTCGAGTTCGAGGAGATACGGCTGATCGCTTCTCGTCTTCGAGTGCGTGATGTAGGGACGGCGCGTGCCGTTCAAAAGCTTCAGCGGGTACTTTTCCGTCGGCTGCGGAGCCTTTTCATAGACGGGAAGTCCGGGGAAGCCGTGCTTCGCCTGAACAGACGACACGAACTCGATCTTTCCGGAAGGCGTCCTGAAGCCGGGTTTGCCGTCAAAGCGCAGAATGCCCTTCGCGTATTTTTCCGTAGCGGGCTTCGGGAACCATTCGCAGGGCTTCACCGCCGGAAGCATTGCCTGACGCTCCGCATAGCTCGTGCCCCAGCCATTCAGAATCGAATCGCAGGCCTTCACCGGGTCGCCGCCGAAGAAGAGGTCGCTGTCGCCCGTCACGGCCGCGCCGATCGTGAGCGCGATCTTCCAGTCTTCCCAGGCTTCGCCCAAAGGCTTCACGGGCTTTCTTGCGCTCACGGCGCGCCCATGGACGCCGAAGGGCGCATAGCGCTCGAAGTTCATTGCGGCCGGGAGCACCAGATCCATGTCATGGTGCGTCTCGTCGCGATAGAAGTAGTCGGTTGCGAACGAGAAGTCGAGCTTTCTGATCGCTTCCTGATACTCCGCCGGGCTCGGCCAGATGAGAAGGTTCGTGCCGAAGCCGGCAAATGCCTTGATGCGGCCCGCCTCCACCATTTCGGGGAGCTTGTTGGGGCTGCAGAGCACCTGCATTTCGTTCCAGACAGGAGCGAATTCGCGGTCGATGCGGCGCGCCTTCTGCTCAGGCTCATTGAACCAGGCCTGATCAATGAAGGTCTTCGTATAGCCTTCGTCCCAGCGGATGTAGTCCTCGGGCCAGTTGTTGAAGGTCGAGCCGCCGGCATTGTCGACGTTTCCGGTGAGCGCCATGAGGAGCGAATACGCGCGCACGTTGTTGCAGCCGTTCCCCTGATGCGGAATCGACTGCCCGGGGAGCATCATCGAGGAGGGGCCGTCCGCGAACATGCGGGCCGCCTTCACGACGTCGTCGGCCGGAACGCCGGTTTCCTTTTCAACATACTCGGGCGTAAAGGCTTCGCAGTATTTGACGAGCTCTTCATAGCCCGTGCACCACTTGTCCACGAACTCGCGCTTTACGAGTCCTTCCTTCACGAGAACTCGGATCATGCCCCAGGCCAGGGCGCCGTCGGTGCCGGGCTTCACCTGCAGATGAATGTCAGCCTGTTCGGCCACCTTCGTGCGGCGCGGATCAGACACGATGAGCTTCAGACCGCGCGCCTTCTGCGCGAGGAGATTCCTGAAGAAACCGTGGGGCGAAGCCCAGGAGCCGTTCTTGCCGACGATCATGCAGCACTTCGTCTTCGGGCTCGGACCACCCGCGATCTCAGCGCCGTAAGAGAGCTCAAGCGCATGCACGTAAGCCAGGTTGCAGGCGACCGAACTTTCGCAGCAGTAATTGGGGCTCCCGAAATAGCGTGCGAGACGCATGACGGGAGGACGCGGCTCCTTCGGATCGCCGCAATAAAAGAGCACGCGGTCGGCGCCGTTCTTTTCCTTCACGGCATTGAGCTTCTCGGCGATCGTCTTGATCGCTTCGTCCCAGGTGATGCGCACCCAGCCCGGATCCGCCGCGCCCTTAGGCGCCGTGCGCTTCATCGGGTAAAGAAGGCGATTGGGGTTATAGAGCCTCTGGAGCGTCGAGATGCCCTTCGAGCAGAGGAAGTGATTCGGATGTTCGTTCCAATTTTCAATGCGGATCACGGTATTGCCGCGCGCCTTGAAATGGATGCCGCACATCGGCATATGGTTGCAGGAATCGCAGATGGTCCAACCGGACCAGTCGCTCTGAGCTTCCTCGACGGCGGCTGCACGAACGGCAGGCTGGAAAAGCGCGGCAGCAAAGCCCGCGCCCGCACCCTTCATCAGGGCGCGGCGTGAGACGGACAGGGTCATTTTGTTCTCCTTGCGCTTTCTATTTTTGTTTTGGAAATGCGCAATGTTTTAGTGGGTCCTTATTGCATGCTACGAAGACTTGCCGCCCCCTTCTATTCGTAAATGTCCTAGAGCCGCTAGCGATTCAAACGTGCTAAAGGCTCTTTCGGTAAACAACGCCTCAGCCTGAAGCCCCATGCAAATTGCGAGCAAATGTTTGAATCTAGCCCGTTCTTCTCCCCGGATCGATAATGTTCTAAAGACATATCCCTACCGAAACAGGAATTCTCTATGGCGAAAGTCCTCAAATTCACCGCATGCGCCGCGGCGGTTGCCGTAGCGCTTTACGCCGGCGCAGGCTATATCGGCGTTCCCTATGCCACGCGCGCCGTTCTTGAAAAAGTGGTTTCCAAGGAGCTCGGCCGCGCTGTAACGCTTTCCGACGTTTCCTTCAACCCCTGGACGCTCGTTTATGAGCTGAAGGGACTCTCGATCCCGGAAGCAGGCAGCGACCCGCTCCTCAAGCTCGACCTCCTGCGCGTCGACGCCTCGATTCAAACGCTTTTCAAGCTTGCTCCCGTCATTGAGGAGGTCACGATTGACGGCCTTCGCGTCAATGCCGTCATGAATGAAAAGAACCGCAAGGATGTCGAACGGCTGATGGGCAAAACCGAGACATCAGGCAAATCCGGAAGCGCGGCTTCTGAAAAGAAGAGCGAAGCCTCCGGAGGGCTGCCTCAGTTTGCGGTCTACAACATTGCCGTTACAAACAGTTCGGTTCGCTACCGCGACGACGCGCAGAAAATCAATCAGGCGCTCACCGACCTTACGCTGAAGCTCCCCTTCGTCTCCACGATGGAAAGCGCATCGGAAAGTCTCGTAACGCCGGAACTCACTTTTAAGCTGAACGGCTCCCAGATTGAGGCGACAGGGTCAACGAAGCCCTTCGGCACAACGCTCGAAGCCCGCCTCAACTTCAGAGTGTCGGCCCTCGACGTGGCCGAACTCGCGCGCATTGTTCCGGCGCTCAATTCCGACAATCTGCGCGTCGCAGATGCGAAGCTTTCTTCCGACCTCACCTTCGTCTTCCGCAATCCGACGGGCGGGAATCCGGCAAAGATGCTGCTTTCGGGAACGACCTCTCTCGCAAACGTTTCCGTTACCCAGAAAGGCGCTCCGATCGTCACGCTCCCCAAAGCCGAGCTCAACCTCAACGAGCTTGATCTCGTCGACCAGCGCGCCGTCGTTGAGAACCTGACGCTCACGGGGCTCAGGCTCGACGTGAAGAATTCCAAGGCCGGCATCAACCTGCTTGCGGCCGCTGAAAGCGCTTCCGGAGGGGCAGCGGAAGCCGGGACCGAAGCCAAGAAAGAGGCCGCACCTGCTGAGTCTTCCGCCTCGCCCTGGACCTGGAAGGTGGTTGCCGCCTCGCTTCGCGATGCCCATATTTCCTGGACGGACTCCACGCTTTCGCCGGCCGCAAAAATTACCGTTGCGAATCTCGATGCGTCCGTGAAGAACCTCTCCTCGGACGCGCAGAAACCCGGCAATTTCTCGGTTTCGGCTGAACTTCTGGGCGGCAGAATCGAAAGCTCCGGCACCGCTCAGATTTCGCCACTTGCCGTCTCCGCCGCAGCCAAGGGCACAAGGCTTTCACTCAATGCCGCCGCGCCCTACATCACGAAAGCGCTCGGTGCAGACGTGAGAGCGGGTGTTGCCTTTGACGTCAAAGCGGATCTGAAGGGTTCGGATGTTGCGGCATCAGGCACGGCCACTCTGAACGACTTCACGCTGAAGGAAGGGAAGACAACGCTCGCTTCCTTCAAGACGGCAACTCTGAAGCTCAATTCCGTCGACACCTCGAAGCGCTCTGCCGATGTAGCGCTCGTCTCGCTCGCGAGCCCCGTCATCAATGCCGTCATGACGAAATCGGGCATCAACTTCGCAAAGCTTGCCGGCGCCGAATCGGGGTCAAAGACCCAGACTGAAGCCAAGTCCGGCAGCAAAACTGAAGCCAGCTCGCCCGCCTGGGCATGGAAGGTCGCTCAGGCCTCCATCACCAACGGTACGATCAACTATCGCGACGAAAGCATCAGCCCCGTCGGCACGGCATCCATTCCGAAGCTCAACCTGACGGTCAGGAATCTTTCTTCTGCAAAGGGGAGTCTCGGCACGGTCGACTTCGCGAGCGGCCTGGGCGGCGGCAACCTCAACGCTGCGGGCAAATTCGGCATCTCTCCGGTTGCGGCCGATATCGAAGTCAAGGGCGCCAAAATTGGTCTGAAGCCTTTCTCGGCCCTCATGACAGGTTACGCCGGGATCGGCGCCAAATCCGGCACGTTTGATGCGAACGGACGCATGACGCTTGCATCTCAAAAAGAGAAGACCATTGCCGGCTGGAAGGGAGATCTTTCCCTTTCAACGCTCGACCTTACGAACAGCAAGGGCACCGGGCTCATGAGTTGGAAGAAGGCGTCTTTGACGGGGCTTGAGGTTGAAACCACTGACCCCATTCACCTCGTCGTCGCCAAAGCTGAAATCGATCAGCCTGCACAAAAGCAGGTCGCGGCCGTAAAGGAAATCGCCGGCATTGCCTCTCTGATTTCCTCCCTCACCGGCAAGGACAAAACGGCTCAGAAGATCGAGAAATACAGCGAGAAGATTCCCGACAAGGTAACGCTTGAAAACGTCCGCTACGAGAACGGCAAGTTCTCCGCAGAAGGCGTGAGCGCAGCCTCCGTTGGCGGCATTCTTCTCAACAAGCTCTCCGAAGCCATGAGCGAAAAACTCGGCGGCGGCACCTCCGCTGCCGGCACGACCAAGTAGCTCAAGAGCCTCTCTTAAAGACAGCGAAGCTCCTCGAATCGTTCGGGGGGCTTCGTTATTTCGAAATAACGCCGATACTAAAAACCCTCATCGGCAAGGACGATACGGGATCTTGGAATGCCTTCTGTAGCTTCAGTGAGCTCAGCAGGCTCGGCTTTTAAACCTTGCTTTCTCCTGCGGGACAAGGAATAAGCGGTTGGGCTAAAAAGAGGAAAGCCCTGCCATTTTTGGCTCTACAGGGGGTTTGATGGGAAAGCAAGGCTGACAATGCCTCGCTTTTTCATGCCCTGGAGCCTCGGTTGGGTAATGGGATCCGAAGGTCTGAGCAGACGAGCATAACCATTGAGATGAGGTTGTTCAGATTCCTGAATCCGAAGGCTCGCCTGATGGTCAGTTTTATCAGATTATTGT